>CDZQ01047981.1_pt1 | contig 308147 bp, 254 predicted proteins | sample 554831 | NCBI WGS metagenome assembly CDZQ01 (sample SAMEA3182112, study PRJEB8094) | gut metagenome | biome: human; feature: gut; material: Stool; isolation source: human stools | place: Canada | collected 2013-05-06 | reverse complement strand
ATATGCATAAAAAGTCCTTCATTCCCAGTATATTTAACTTCCTCCAATTCTACCTGAAAACCAATTTCTTTTTCTGTCCATTTTGTTTCCAATGAAAGAAATGCCTGGCGGATCTGTTCATCCAGACGATATTCTGTTTTTTTCATTGGTATATTCTGATTCTCCAACTTGGATAACAGCAAAATATTACCAACCAATCCGGAAAGTCTTTGGGTATTAAATAAGATTTTTTCTACATATTTCTCTTGATCCGGAGACAGTTCTTCTCCCTGAAGCAGCATTGTATATCCTTCAATGGCATTAATCGGGGTCTTAAACTCATGAGAAACATCAGATACAAAATTCATCTGCAGCATCTCTGTTGCACGAAGTTCTTTTGTCATAACGTTAAAACTTTGATAAGATTCTCCAACTTCTGCTATACGGCTGTTCGTTTCCAAATGCTGTTCAAAATCTCCCTGAGAAACTTCCTTCATTGCTTTACTAAGTCTGGTAATTGGTTCCAGTAACTTTGCATTAATAAAGGAAGTGATCAGCCCTGCAATCAATGTATTGAAAATCAAAAGCCAGCCAAGCACAGGTATGCTGCCCGGCAGATTAAAAAAATGATTCAAAAAAGCAAATAATAAAGCAGATATGACTGTTGAAAATACAAGTGCCAGCCAGATTGCACCGGTCAGACAGGATCGGATCCGCAATCCTTTTTCTTTCTTTTGCTCCATTATTTTTTCACCACCTTGTATCCAATTCCACGCATTGTTACGATTTCAAAATCAGGGTTATCTTTAAAATGCTCTCTGATTCTTCCTATATGTACCTCTATCGTATGTGGGTCTGCTTCCGTCTCGTATCCCCATACTTCATCCATCAACTGTTGTTTTGTAAATGTTCTGCCTGGCGAAGCTGCAAGCTTATATAAAAGCAGGAATTCTTTTTTAGGCAAAACAAGACTTTCCTTATCAGTTGTAACCGTCATTGCATCATAATCAAACTCTGTTGAACCGATCACAATTTTGTGTTCATTCAGTATCTGTGCACGGCGAAGCAGTGCTCCGACTCTTAAAACCATTTCATTCACATTTACCGGTTTTACCATATAATCGTCACTTCCCGAAAGAAATCCCTGGCGCATATCATCAAAGGAACCTTTCGCAGTGATCATAAGTACCGGTATCTGATATCCTGCTGAACGGAGTTCCGACACCAGTTCATAACCATCCATAACCGGCATCATAATATCAGAAATGATCAGATCAATATACTCTTTATCCAATATTTCTAATGCCAGTGCTCCATCCGATGCACTTTTGACCTGATATCCATTCTTCTCAAGCACATTTTGGAATAGCTGGCTTAATTCTTTATCATCTTCTACAATTAATATTTGAAACACGATCTTCTTCCTCCTTTATCAGAACAGATATCTTGCCCATCCAAGCAGATGCTGTACCAAAAATATTTTTCTCTGACGTTTCTTTGTTAATTCGATTGGCTCTACATGATATGGATCACGATAGGTTCCATCTTCCAATACCTGGCGGGACACTCTTTCATATCAATCCAGCTCTTCATTCCATCTACTAACAGACGAATATGTATGCCTCTGTCTGCCGCATCATGCAGTGCTCCTAAAATCAATTTTCCACTTTCATCGGATTGAAATGCAAAAGTAGAAAGAATAATTTCCTTTTTTGCATTCTTGATCAAACGCACTCTTTGTAAAAGTGCTTCTGGATTCTTTTCTATGATTACTGCCAGTTCTGTATTTTCACTTCATTCGTTCCATGACCCATTTTTTGTTTCTTTTTTGGTTGTATTGGACACTTCCGGCTGCTTTTTATATGCAACGCAGATTCCGAGCAATTCATAAAAAGCCACACATAAAAAAATTGCCAGTATAACAAGAAGGATTTTATATATTAAGGATTTTACATATTTTATACTTTTTCATTGTACATCACCTGATTCCTTTTTATCTCATACTTATACAATACAAAGTCAATCTCAATTTAACCTCAACAAAATTTATTTTTATTCTAATATATGAAGGAGCTTTTCTTACTCCGTTGTATTAATCACTATTTTATTTCTTCCATAAGCTGTCGGATTTTTCTCAATGTACACTGTGTAACTGCCAGGTCATCTTCTTGTATATTCGATATGATTTTTTCATAAGCTTCTATCATTTTTTCTTTCTGACAATTACTTAATTCAATTGCCTTGTTCGTCAAAACAAGGTATGTTCTTTCTTTTTTTTCATCTAATTTCCAGATAATATATCCTTTATTTTCAAGACTTTTTACCATCTTAGATGTTTCTGAAATCGATAATTTCATGTATTCTGCCACTTCTGAAAGATATACTCCTTCATGACAGTCTGATTTTTCAACACATTCCTTTATACTATAAAGGAACAAATAATCTGTTCTTTCAATAAATTCAAATATGCTTTCAACATTGACGCTCTTTAAAAAAAACTCCTCTGCACTGGTTCCTGCTCCCATATTATCGTTTCTCTCTTTCTATATATTCTTTTTTGCTGACTAGACTCTTATATGCCGGTCGAATGATCTTATCTGTAGTTATCAATTCTTCCAGGCGATGTGCACTCCAACCAGCAATTCTTGCTATCGCAAATAATGGCGTGTACAATTCTCTTGGAATATTCAACATATCATACACAAAACCACTATAGAAATCTATATTAGGACTTACTCCTTTGAATATCTGACGCTGCTTTGCAATCAACTTAGGTGCAATCTTCTCAATATTGTTATAAAGGGTCATATCTTTCTCACGTCCTTTATCCCTTGCGAGTTGTTCTACAAAGCCTTTGAACACCCTTTCTCTCGGATCTGAAATAGAATACACAGCATGTCCCATTCCATAAATAAGTCCTTTCTGATCAAACGCCTCTTTCTTCAAAATCTTACTCAGATATGATGTAATTTCCTCTTCGTCTTCATAATCTTTCACATGACTTTTAATATCATCCATCATATTCATTACCATCAGATTTGCACCGCCATGTTTTTTTCCTTTTAAGGATGACATTGCTGCTGAAATAACAGAATAAGTATCTGAACCTGAAGATGTTACTACCCGTGTAGTAAATGTAGAATTGTTACCACCACCATGTTCCATATGTAACAATAATGCTATATCCAGTACTCTTGCTTCCAGTTCTGTGAATTTTGTATCTGGTCTTAATAGGCGCAGGAAATTTTCAGCAATAGATAAATCTTTTTCAGGTCTATGAATATACATACTTTCGTTTTTTTCATAATGACAATAAGCATGGTATGCATATACTGCTAACATAGGAAATACTGCGATCAACTGCATACTCTGCCTTAGCACATTCGGAATTTCAAGACTTTCTTTCTCCTTATCGTAAGAGCCCAATGTAAGAATACTTCGAGTCATAGAACCCATAATATCTGATGTAGGTGCTTTCATAATGACATCTCTGGTAAAGTTAGTCGGTAGTTCCATACAATCAGATAGTCTTCCCTGAAATTCCATTAACTGTGTATCAGTTGGCAATTCTCCGAATAAAAGAAGATATGCTCCTTCTTCAAAGACAAACCTTTTTCCTTTACCTCCTGTTACTAAATCTTTTATATTATAACCACGATAAGATAACTCGCCATCACATGGGCTCTTTACTCCATCACGATATTCAAAAGCTTTTATATCAGAAATATTTGTAAGCCCCGTCAACACACCTTGGCCTTTTTCATCTCGTAAGCCTCTTTTTACACCATACTCTGAATACAGATTCTTACTAATGCTATCATTTTGTTCACAAAAAATTGCTTGCTGTTTCATATAATTTTCCAAATTGCTCATTTGAATCGCTCCTTTCATTCTGTTACGAACTTACATACTATACTCAGATATTCTTGTTTTCAGAGTATTCAGCATTGTCTGTTCTTTTTCTTATTCTTATTCATTAGCAATACAATACAATGGAAAACTCAATTTAACCTCAACAAGGTTTGTTTTTTTCATCCATGCAAAATCTTCTTTGTACAACAGACTGTTAGATATAGCAAAAACGGCCTTTCAAAAAAAGTTAACTTCTAAATCAACTGTTTTTTGAAAGGTCGTTTCATCAGATTCTTATAGCAATCCAGCAAATAATCTCATAAATAATTGTCCCAGTCGCAAATATGCACTTCGTTCGGTTTGATATTTGTCTGTCACATCTTCTCCGAAGCGGTCAACCATTGTTTTCATCAGGCTGTTATCACACCGTAAATCTTCAAGAACTTTCTCGCCTGAGAACATAGAGAACACTTCTTTTGTAAAATTCTCTTCTCAAAGGGCAAGTTGGCAAACCGGAAGTTAACTAATGGATGCCATTTTATCAGTCGGTCATGATCTCCTAAGAGCCACATAGGAGATTAAAAAGTTTGCAAGCCAACCAGCTGGTACAGCAAGCCAGACAAAGGCAATGCCGAAACGCGGTGCACAGATTAGGGCAACGGACAGACGAATCGCAAGATTCACTATGTTTGCAACGAGGAACGGACGCATAATTCCGAGACCGCGAAGGACTCCATCGGTTGCCATCTTGATACCCATGAAGATGAAAAAGTAACCAATCCACCTCATATAATCACCAGACACCTGATAGGCAAACGCCGTTCCGTCTTTTCCTAAGAACAGTGAGGAGATCTGCGTGTGTAGCGTTTCAATGACGAGAAAGGCAAGAACGGCAAAGCACAGATCCAGCACCAGCGCAGCATGGTAGCCTTTTTTGATACGATCAATTTTCTTTGCGCCAAGATTCTGCGAAACATATGGCGAAACCGCATTGCCGATGGATACAAAGATCAATGAAAAAACATTTTCCACCCTCATCGTTGCTGTATACCCGGCGAGTGCCTGTGTACCGAAAGGATTTACCACTGCCTGCACAATCATCATACCGATGGACACTGTGGACTGCTGTAAAACCGACGGCACCGCAATGCGAAGCATGGAATACAGCTCCCGCCGTTCAAACCTGTTAAAGGGGCTTTTATATTGCTGCATCCGTGCAAAGAAAATCAAAAACGAAAACACTGCGGAAATTCCCTGTGCAATCAGGGTTGCAATAGCCGCACCGAACACACCGAGACCTAGCCCGGCTACCATCCAAAGATCCATTAAAATATTCAGGATGGACGAAAAAATCAGCAGTCCCAGCGGAATTTTGGATTCGCCGATTGAGGTGAACATGGTAGAAAGAATGTTATACATAAACAGAAACGGGAAACCCACAAAATAGACCCGCAGATACAGTACTGCATCATCCAGTATGTCGGCAGGGGTTTGCAGTCCACTCATCATCGAGCCGGCGAAGAAAAAGCCAAAAACACCAAGGACTATACTTAGAAACAAAAAGCTAATCAAGGAGGTTGACACGATTGTTTTCATTTTGCCATACTCCCTGGCTCCGAAATAACGGCTCACAAGCACACCGGCTCCGACACCGGCTCCCAGTGCCACACAAATGAACACATTGGTCAATGCTGCACATGCACCGACAGCTGCAAGTGCGGAAGGACCAACAAACTGGCCGACAATAATAGAGTCGGCCATATTGTATATTTGCTGAAAAAAACTTCCAAAAATCATTGGCATTGCAAAAACCGTCAACGCTTTGAGGGGCGTATCGGTTATCAAATACTCATCTTTCGACATTATCATATTCCTCCATGGTATCCCATTCACTTACCTTCTCAAATTCCGATTTGTCTTTTTCTTTCTGAAAATGGGCAATCCCGATTGGAACTGCCCATATATCTTGAAAATTATGCGATTTTTAAGGCTCTGCACCGTTTCAAGCACCATTTGGTGTAAATTTGGTGTATTTGTGTATTTTCAGAGCTTTTTCACAAATGAAGTACATCCCGTTTTGTAGGGTAAAACGGTACTTCTTAATAGAGCTTTGCACCTGCGGGGATATGGTTATCTACCATGAGGAGGTGAAGCTTTTCTTCGCCTTCTTCTTCGTGAACTGCACTGAGGAGCATACCGCAGGAGTCAATGCCCATCATTGCTCTCGGTGGAAGATTTGTGATAGCAATAAGAGTCTTTCCAACCAGTTCTTCCGGCTCATAATAAGCGTGGATACCGCTTAAAATTGTACGGTCTGTGCCTGTGCCGTCATCAAGAGTGAACTGTAAAAGCTTCTTCGACTTCTTAACAGCCTCGCAAGCCTTGACCTTTACTGCACGGAAATCTGACTTTGAGAATGTTTCAAAATCAACATATTCTTCAAACAAAGGCTCAACTTTTACCTTTGAGAAGTCAATCTTTTCTTCAACAACAGCATCCTTTGTTTTCGGAATGCCTGACGGCTTCTTGTCGGAATCCAAGCTCTTCATTGTCGGGACCCTTTTTGTGGTTCTTTCATACTCGACCAAGCTGGTGTTAATACTATTAAATTCTCCATATTCCAATTATCCCCCATACTTCATATTTTTGCTCTACTTTGAGTCACTTTGCGGGCAAATGATGTAAAATATGATGTAAATGATGTAGGGCGATAGTAGTATATGCAAGAGCATATTCATATACAAGAAATTATAACTTCTCTTATTTACAATGTCAATCCACATCAAAGTAACGCTGCCTTATCTTTTCCTGCTTCAGAACAAGAAAAAAGAACACACAACACTCTGTATGTTCTCTTTCTGTATGTGAAGTCCAATATTATCCTTTGAAGTAGCTATCCAATCCTTTGAACTCTGCCGCTTTCATTTCTTTTGTAACATCAGCATAGATGTTCAGTGTAGTTGAAATATCTGAATGTCCGAGTGCGTCTTGAATGACCTTTATATTTACTCCAGCTTCACACATTCTTGTTGTAAATGTATGTCTAAGCGAGTTGCAGCTAAAATGAGGAAGTAACACATCAGGTTCATCACTGTGCAAAAACTGCTCATCATTGCAATCACGGATAATTCTTCGAATTGCTTTGTTGAGTGTGGCTTGGTGCTGTGCCTGACCAAAACGATTGATGAAAATAAAATCTGTATATCCGTCAATCGTGACCTCGCAATGAAGTCCTAAATCTTCCTGCTTCTGTTTCTCCTGTTCAAATGCTTCTCTCACAAAACCGAGCATTGGAACCTGCCTCATACTCGCCGGAGTCTTCGTTGTATTTACATTGAAATAACAGCCGCTTTTACTTCCCTTAGTCCTATGGTCATAATATACAAGAGTATGATTAACATCAATCATTCCACTTTCCATATCAATATCACACCATCTCAATCCGGTCACTTCTCCCACACGAAGTCCAGTTCCTATCATTACTGCAAAGACTGGATACCAGTGTTCATATACAGGGTGGGTTTTCAGGAAATTCAGAAATAGCTCCTGCTCCGGTTTCGTCAACGCTCTACGCTTTTCCGACTGAAAACAATGTGCTTTTTTCAATTCTCTCAACACATTATCTGACGGGTTATTTCTGATGAAGTCATCATCGACAGCAATCTGTAAAACCTGATGAAGAACCGTATGTATATTATCAATCGTTGAAGGCTTCAAATTTCTTTCATCAACAAGATAATTGTAGTATTTCTTAATATCCGATTTCTTCAGCGTTGATATTCTTTTACTTCCAATCACTGGTCGCACAAAGGTATTGTACATATATTTGTAATTTTCAAAGGTATTATTCTTCAGCCCTCTTTTCATATTTGCCCAAAGGTCAAATAATTCATCAATGGTTGTGTATCGTGCTTCAGTCTTAATACCATCACATTTATCTTTCTGAATACGCTTCTCTTTTTCTCTCAAATCATCTAAAGTTCTTGCGTAAACAAATCTTCTTTTCATCTGGCTGTCCTGCCAGCTAAATTGATAAGTACCGTCTTTTCTCTGAACCTCTCCGGTTTTCAGAACAACCCTTGATTTATCTTTTCTTTTTGTCGCCATTGTATCCTCCTAAATTCTAAACTGCTTATCTATATATTTGTCCAGTCGTTCCCTCACAATATGGATTTTATTGCCTATCCATATTGCAAAGGGACAACCTGCTTGATTAGACAACTCACGCAACTTCGTTCTTCCTATACCGGAATATGCTGCGGCTTCTTCGATTGTCAGCCACTTTCTTTCCCATATCGGTTTTTCAGCATTGCTTATGAGTTTTTCCTGATATGTTCTTACTTCGGCAAGTAAGCGTTCATCATCATTCAAGGAAAGTAAGTTTTTCAATGTATTCATCAAAAATCCTCCTCTTAATCATTCGACGATTTCCTATATGAAGAACAAATGGGCATTCTTCTTGGCTTGTTAGTTTTCTCAGTCTTTCTCTACCTATGCCAGAATATTCAACTGCTTCATCAATCGTCAAATTAGACTTATGCCATATCGGCACATCATATTTTTTTCGGATAATCTTTTCTGTATCTGCCATTACGGAAGCACCTCCTTGTTTTTTTCTGCCCTTATGATAATTAAAAAATGGCGATGAGCCTATCATGCGAACCGACCCATCGCACATTTTACAAATCAGCTATATCGAATACGCATTATCAAGATATTCGTCCAGTTTTCTTCTTTTAATCAGTCGCTTACTTCCATTCCAAAGAACAAAAGGGCAAAACTCCGAGTCGGACATTTCTCTTAATTTTCTTGAGCCAATACCACAATAAGCTGCGGCTTCTTCTACTGTAAGATTGGACTTCTTCCAGATAGGAATAATGATTTTATTTTCTGTCATTGCTTCCCCTCTTTTCTTTCTTTGATGAATATCTGTCGGTAACAACATAATCCCAACCATCTCCATCACACTTATCACATCTGTCTTTTCGCTTTGCAAATGGGTCAAGTCGCCTTACAATATAGTCCGGATTGTGGATGTAATCATTCAGGCACTTCGGGCATAGACAACGAATATTTTCTTTCCCCTCCGGCTTGTAAACCCAAAGTCCAAAAGTCTTTTTCAAAGTTGCGTTTATCTGCCTGAAAAGTTTATCGTCATCTACCGTACCTATGTATTCACGCAAATCCTCTCTATTGACTGTCCGTATCTGCTCCAGAAGAACCATTGACGGTTTCTTCAGTCCAAACTCCTCGCCAAGAATAATGTGCGATGGCAAATATCTTTTCTTGATTACACTTGTAACCGCTGCAACAATAATCGTTGGAGCATTCTGGTTATAATCGTCTGCCTGAACGACAAGCACCGGACGCTCTCCGCTTTGTACTGAACCACTGTTATCTCCAAAGTCATAGTAGAATAAATCCCCACGACAAATCATTTTTTCTTTCATATACATAACCTCACAAGAATCAAATTTTTAAAGTGTCATTCGTATCCGGAATGAAATAACCCCTTCACTCATTTGGACAAAGGGTGCTGAAATGCACACCCAAAATCAGAGATTTTCATAAAATTTGATAAAGTTTTTCTTTGCCGCTGCAATAGACTTATCTACGGAGCTGTAATATACGCCCTCCTGCTTTGCAATCGCTCTGGAACTCAGACCGCAGCACACATTCTTCATAAGGCGTTCCCTTTGAAGTGGCTGCAACATTGAAAGTGCTATTCTTGCTTTCCTGATTTCACACTGGCGTAATTCTTCTCTTTCCAGTTCAAGTCTTTCTTCCTCTGCTCTTTCAAATGGGTCGTCAAACATAATGGCAAGCTCTTTATGGAACTGTGAGGACATTTCATCGTCATATCCATAGCAGTCAAGTGTGCGACTGCTTCTCTTTGCATACTTGTCCTCATTTCGGTTTGCATCGTTAATTACCTCTCCCTGTGCAATGGAAAGATGAACAAACGGAGAATATCTTTCTATAACAAGTGGATACTTCTCCCAAAGTTCTTTTACAGATAATTCCGTAATAATTGCCCATTTCTCATCTCCGGTATAACCGTTATATTCGTATTTAAGGTTTATCAGTTTACAATCCTTTGCAAATAATTCTTCTTGTTCTGTTAATGTAAGTTTGTTTGTCATTTCCGTAATCTCCTTTGAATTTTGAAAAATTGATAAGTTTCAAAATTCGGAGATTACGGGTACTCAGCTATCTGGCACTGCCATGCGTTATAAAACATAAAAGTCCTTTCCCAAGTAAGGGAAAAGACCTAATACTGCACGAAGCATAATCGAATAAAACAGCAACAAAAAAAGCACCGTCGAATCTGGACAGCAAAGAATACTTCTATTCTTCACTTATCCGGCTTCGTACGGTGCTTGGTAGTTTAGCAAATAAATTGCTTATCTCCGCTTACTCGATTAGAAATCGTTTCGATATTTACTTGTAATCTTCATCGCCTGCAATTCCTGCCATATCCGTTCCTGCGGATTCTGCGGAAGTAAGCGAGATTTAAGATATGGACATTCTTGCATTTCTGACACTTCACACTCAAATGTCCGGTTGCGTCTGAAAAAACTCTTTGTATCCTGAACCCACAAGTCGGGCAGAGAATATCACGCTCTTTCAGACTTTCTGCTTCCACTCTTGACAGAAGCAATCTCTTTTGTATTTCAGGTGCTACCTGAGTCTGTAACCTCATTGAGAAACACCTCCCAGATTTAACTCATTGGAAATGTACTCAAGGATATTGTGATACTCAAATAGCCCCATATCTCTCAATCTGATAACCAAGGCTGTATAAGATACTCCGATATAAGCTGCCATTCTGCGGATAACTGCTTTATCCTTTGAAGTAATGGTATTATCGCCATAAACTCTTATCGGATTTGACTGATTATATTTCGCCAAGGCATTTTCAATAATTCTTCTCGGCATAAGAAGCGAAGCTCCCATTGTATCTGCCTGCCACTCGACAGACGCAAACATCTGAGCCAGTTCCTCTTTGGAATAACTACGCTCACTGTCATACTCTGCATGAAAGCGTCCTTCACTCGGCATTGCATACATCTTACTCAAGATATGATGTGACGCTTCGTGTGCCATTGTAAATCTGCGACGTCCCTGCTCCTTTTCAGCAAGAAGAAATTTATCAAGTACGATGGTATCTTTCGGGAAAACAAAGGGAATAATTTTTCCGTCCTGATGTATCAGCAGTGGTGTTGCTCCATCTGCCAGAAAGCCAATCCTGCCTGCATCATCTTCTGCGAAAGAAGCGTATTCAATTCGTAACATAAGAAATTCTGTAATGAAATGTTCTATGTCGATGGATTGAATCACTCGATTGCTAAACTTATTAGCATAAGCTGTTATCAAGCCTTCGCTGATTTCTTCCAACTCGGCTCTTGACATATAAATACTCAAGTTGTGTCCACCTCCGACTCCACCTTGTCCGGCGGTGCAACTCCTCCGGCAAAGTTCTGTTGTATTTCCGCACTATCCAAATTGATTAGATAGCGAATTCCTTCAAGTGTTTTCATTCGTCTTTCCTCTGTTATAGTTCTTTGATGATGTGACAAGCCACACCCTGAATGCAGCACTCATCTACAATGATGTCTTTCATCTTCTTATTTTCCGGGTGGAGAATGATTTTCTTATTCTCATCATCTCGGAAGTAGCGTTTCAATGTATTCTGATTATCCACAAGGGCAACTACTATATCGCCCTCGTTGGCTTCTACCTGCTTTTTAACAACCACAAGGTCGCCGTCATCAATCCCTGCTTCAATCATAGACTGACCGCTTGCTCTTAATATGAAGAAATCTCCTTTGCCGAAAATGGCAGTAGGAAGTGATACATATTCTTCAATATTTTCTTCCTCATACTGAGGACTGCCACAAGGAATAGAACCTACAATCGGTGTCTGTGTCTGTTCGCCACTGTACTTACGGGTCACATTGGTACGAATCTCCTGCCCGTCATACTCAATCATATTCTTCTCAGCCATCTCTACCAAGTATTTATATGCTGTACCTCTGGCAATACCAACCGCTTCAGCAATCTTTGTAGTCGATGGGGATTGTCTGTTTTGCAGGTAATAATTCTCGATATACTTTTTTATCTCACTCATAAGTTCAGGACTCTTGCTTCTCATACCTGCACCTCGCTTTCTTTTCTATCGGAAGCATTCTGCTTTCGATAGTTTTATTATACCTGATACGAAAATTTTTTCAAGTAGGTTTTTCGCAAAAGAAAAGAGGTGTCGCAATTTGCTAACACCTCCGTATCTTTTAACTCAAAAACTTTCTTTTTAACTCAGCTAATGTTAAAAGTAAAGTTTTTCGTTTTCATTGAAAATTACAGCCCATAAAGGCTTTTTTGTTCAACGAACTTTAATTTTGCAATTTGTGCAGACCGTCTGCACAAATTACTTTTTCATATCAATTCTACTTCTAATATCTTCTACGGCAGGTAATGCATTTTTCAAATCTAACGGTAAATCCGTGCATAAGTGATATTCACTGACACCAATCGGTTTTGACATATCTCTCAATGCATACTCTGCAATTGTTCTATTTTCATCTCTGCACAAAATAAGTCCCACTGATGGATTATCCTCTGGAGCTTTCACTAAATCGTCTAAAGCAGATAAATAAAAATTCATCTTTCCTGCCTGTTCTGGCTTAAACTCGCCAGTTTTAAGGTCTATTGCTACATAACATCTAAGCTTTGTGTTATAAAACAGAAGGTCTATATAAAAATCTTTTCCTCCAACTTCAAGATGATACTGCTGTCCCATAAAAGCAAAACCAGTGCCTAATTCCATCAGTAGAGAAGTAACATTTTTTACAAGTTCATTTTCTATATCTGTTTCCAACATTTCTTCCGTATAATCGATGAAATCAAACATATATGGGTCTTTCATTGTGCTTAATACCATACCCTTTTGTTCAGCCGGTAATCTTCTTTCAAAATTTGATATTTTATTAGCAACCGCCTGTCGCTCATATAATTGACTCTTAACTTGGGAAGTCAAATCATCAACTGACCACTTATGTTCCAAAGTTTTTTCCAGATACCATATATATTCTTCTCGATTTGACACTTTACTCATCAATATCTGATGATGACTCCAAGTAATTCTTCCCAATCCGTACTCATCTACATCATCTTCCGTAAAAATCTGTGCAAATTTCTTCATATATTTTAAATTTCTGACAGAATAACCTTTGGCACTTGGAAATCTCATCTTCATATCCTTAGACAGATTTTCCACAAATTTATTTCCCCACTCAGAATTGCGAATAATAACATTTCCAATAAATATATTTGTTTTCATTATCTCACTATTTACACTGACAGAAGCTCTGCATTTAGCCTGATTGACATAATCATTTATTTCTTCTACTGCCTGCAAATATTGATTTGACGGTGTAAGCATATTGACTCCTTCCTAATTGTGCAGACCGTCTGCACAATTTAAAAACATATCATTTTCATATTCATAATAATTGATTTTTCACACAAATTTTAAATCGTTTACGAATCACTACTCACTCTCTTACATATCCTCATCGGCTTTTGCAATCATCTGTCTGTACTGTTCTTTCACACTTTCCGGTGCAAGTATCTGTACCTTGCCATTAAAGCCAAACACCCAACCGAAAAAGGTAGGACTTGCTGATACTTCGGTCTGTACTCTGAAAGACGTCATATCATACGCAAGGGTTGTCACATCTTCTCCGAAACGGTCAACCATTGTTTTCATCAGGCTGTTATCACACCGTAAATCTACAAGGACTTTTTCGCCTGAGAACATAAAGAATACTTCCTTTGTGTAATTCTCAATATCAAAATCATCAGGCATAGGAATAATATCTTTATCCAATATCTCCGGCTTGGAAGCAATACGGTCTACCCTGAAATTGATAACCTTGCTTTTCTTCTCTGAATATCCGAGAACATAATAATAGTCCCCACACCAGAGAAGTTTATACGGACTGAGCTTATACACTTCGCCTTTATTCTTCAGAACCTTTTTCTTTAATCCGGTATAATCGTAATACTGGAAAGAAATCTGCTTGCCTGCGTTGATGGCGTCATTTATAGCGTCGATGATATAATATATCTGCTCATTATCCGGCTTAATGCGATTGACCACATAGTTATTACGCTTCAGCTTTGCCACCTGCCCCGGACTAGTCATTGTATGTATCTTCTCAATCAGAGTTTCGCTTTTCTTCTTTGTAATGAACTTCGATGACTCTACTGCATCTATCAGCAACTTCAGTTCCGGCAATTCAAACTTACGACTGGCTACAAAGTATTTGCTCTGAGTAGAATGGATAGTAACAATGTCCATGCCAAACTCCTGAAGTGCTGCAATATCCTTTGTAACCGTCGTTCTATGTGCAGATATTCCGTATTCATCATTCAATATATTGATTAACTGTGTTGTGGAAAGAGGATTTTCTTCATCAGTTCTTTCCAGTAAAATCTTTTGTAAATATAAAATCCTTGGCTTTGTTTCCATAGCCTGCCCTTTCCAAATTTCTAATATGTATTGTAACTCTCCTTAGCAACCATAGTTTTCTCATAACCTAATCGTTTATTCAGGAATATCATTTTCCAGTTTAATATCCTCTAATTGCTCTTACAATAGAGTCCGTATTCCATTTTACAATATCATTTGCAGCTCTTTTTACAACCAGTGATGTTCTTTCAGAAGCCCACGGCTCAATTGCAATGATTTTCTTTCCCATCTCTTGTGCCAGTTGAATCTCAATATTTATCCATTTGCTATAAGTTGAATAAACGCCTGCAAGAATCAAAACACAACTTGCGTGCTGCATTTGATTTCGAATAGCCGCCTTTAATTGATAATCATATGGTGCATTATGTATCGGGTCATCTTTAGGAACTGAATAATTCTTATAACTAAAATAAGCTTTTGAATCAAGTAGTCTAATCAAATCATTATATGTATTTGAATAATTCCAAGAGTGACTGATAAATAAATGGTATGTCATATAATCTCTCCTTTTTATTTAACAAAATTTCATGTAAACAATAGTAACAACAGCAACTCCATACAAAATGATGAACATTATTGGAAGGGTTCTCTCCAGCTTAGTACCATCTGTATATTTTTTATTGTTTTTCAGTTTTTCCCACTCATCGTTAAATGGCGTTACCGGAAGTCTCTTTTCGATAGTATTTATTACATTAAATTTCTCTGCATTAAGCAGCTTATAGTTTCTAATAAACAATAACCAAATAGCACAAACAACTATTCCTGCCACAAGGATAAACAAAGATTTTATATTCCACGTTATTGAAACGGCTGCAATTATCGCTAAGTTTAATGTAATAAAAATATTATTCATCGCATCTCTACGTTGACTAACTGAATTTGCCATTTCAACGCAAGTTTGCCATTGTGCTAATATAATTTCTGTTTTATCTTCTGCCACTTTCAATAAAACACCCTTTCTTTTTATTCCACACCCAACGCCTTATATACTGCATCTTCCGCACTGGAATAGAAAATCAAATTAAAGCAACCAATTAAATCCGATGGAACTGCTCCGATGTCTGCTGCTGATACGATAGGGAGCAAGACTTTCTTTGCCCCACTGTCCAAACATACCTGCAAGCTGTTTGCAAGTTCATCAACTTTGATAAGTGTTCCTGCAATACTGATTTCTCCAAGAACCGCAAGACTGCTTGCAACAGGTTTACCTAATGCCACTGAAGATAAAGCAATCAGTGTTGGCAATGCCAATTTGTCTGTCATACCAATGCCCTGCAAGTCTTGGTAATTGATGATATAATCCTTTGTCGTCGTACTGATAGAGCCACTGATACGGTTAGAATTGGCTTTCAGAAAATTAAATGCCGTGTTCGTTGCTTCTTTACATTTTCCATCAGAACCAAGACCTGAACGCTCAAATTTTCCATTACCCGGCATCATCTGAGATTCCAAACGGAATACACCAAGCATACCTGTTTTACCCTGAGCCACGGTATAGACTTGTCCCGGATTACACATTCCTTCCGGAATCAGCTTTCCACCGCCTTGCTCCGGTACGGATACATAGAATTCCTCAAATGTTTCATTATCAATGTATGAGAAATTCACATCATAGAACTCCATACCACCAAGTTTCTTTAACTGCTCTTTTACTCTGCGACGCATCTCAAGAGAAATCTTTAAAACTTCTTCCAGTTCTTCTTTTGTATATTCTCCATCAGGATAAAGCAGCTTAATAAATCCACCGACCATTTTTCTGACTGCAATCGTATCACGCTGATTTAAGTTCTTTCCAAGACGGAAATATTTATCAAGTGCATCTCCATACTGTTCTTTACGAAGTTCTCTGATAAACTCTGCAAGATAATCACTGATAAATCCATAATCATTTGTAAAGTGCTGCGGTCTGAATTTTGGAATTTCCCAACCCGGAATATAGCAGTGCATACGGTCAAGGAACGCTGTATCTGTTCCCATTTCTGGCGGAAACGGAGCAAACAGACTTGATGTTTTCAACAGCACATCAACACTCTGATTGATATTACCCACAAATACCATTGATGCAGAAGCAGATTTTTCCTCTTTTCCACGAGCAAAAGAACCAGAAGCCATGTAGTCTTTCATTATCTGGATACCGTCTTTATCTTTGAAATTGATACCTGCAACCTCATCAAAAGCGACACAATCCCACAAACCGACAAGACCAACTGTCTTTCTTGCCATATTGTAGAACAGATTTGCTACTGTTGTCTGACCACCAGAAACAAGAATACTGTTCGGTGAAATTTCTTTGTACAAATGAGATTTACCTGTACTTCTCGGTCCGAGTTCACACAAATTAAAATTATTTTCTACAAGCGGTAACATACGGGCAAGAAGCAACCACTTTTCCCTTTCGGTCAGTGTATCCGGTTCCATACCGATAGAACGGAGCATTACGCTTATCCATTCATCTTTTGTAAATGCTTTTCTTCCTTGTTTCAGCTCATTGATGTCAACGTGTGGCATCTGAATCGGTGTCAATTTACGGATATGGATAGGAGAAGCATTCTTGTCTTCCTCTATGTATTCATATTCAAGCTGAACAATACACCATATACCACCACAAAGCAGACGGTCAAATTTACTCGGATAATCTTCGCTAATCGGAATTGCTTTAATTCCAAGGTTAGAAAACTCTGCTTCATAAGTATCTTTTTTAATATTCAGATTAACCGTAATCTTATCAATGACTGTATGACTTCCCCTTTGACGGAGCAGGGAAAGAATTTTCTGTGCTTCGTCTGGTCGTACATAATTGTCTGCCAGTATTCTTTTTACATTCGCCACACCTTCTTCGATGATAGATGGGTCATCAGAACTGCAATACTGTCCCAGTAAAAATTCAAGCACATAAACCGGAACATTCGCACCTTCCTTGATGGATTTCGTCAAATCCTTACGGACAATCTTTCCATCAAAATAAGTACGGAGCTTTCTGTTTATATCACTCATCTCAGAAAAATTGGTGGTTTCTTCAAAGCTAAATGATGTGCTATTCTCAGTTACAATATTTTCCTCTGTTTCTACTTCTTCTATGCTTCCTTCATCATCTGCAAAATCAGCATAGCCCTGAGCTATATCTTTTTCAATGTTATCCATAATAATCTAATCCTCCTCATCGCACTTATCGGCAAGCTGCTCGATGATATGCAACATATATTCTTTCGCTATGCTGTCTTTTCCTAAGAAGTTATACTTTTCATCAAGATAATTCTCAATCTGAATCAGGATAGAAAAAATATTATTGACAATTCCAATCGGTTCATCAGTTGCGTCCGTTCCATAGAGCTGTCCACCCATTGTAAAAATCACGAGCCAAAATGAACCCAATGGATTACCTGATGAGAACATTGTTTTATAAAACTGCCCCATCTCCGTATTGTTAGCAATCTCTCTTACATATTGTTCCGGTGTTACACCAGTATGTATGCCTGAAAGTCTGACGGCATCATTCATCATTCTCAGTTTCACGGACTTTGGCTGTTTTGTCATCATTACAACATCGCAGATACAATTCAAAATCTGAAGTTCCAAATACGGAAGCAATTCTTCTTTTGAAATATCGTTTGTAATGTTTGACCTGTCAATCAAATCCTCATAGAAAAACTTCATTTCTTCTAATCGGTCTTCTATTGGTATCACACCAAGCCAGTCCACTTCCTTAATGGAAATCTCACGCACTTGGTTAATCTGATAATTTACACTGTCAATAAAGTTCTGACAGATTGCATTGGAAATATTACTGTCAGGATTTCCAAGAATCGAAAACCGCATAATGATTGACGTCGTATAATCAATCATATCCTGCAAATCTTTCTGCGTTCCGGATTTGTATAATGCACGAAAGAAGTTGACCCAAAAGCCACCTGCATAACTCTTACTTATAGATATGACATTTCGGAAATTGCCAACCTCTCCTCCGGTTCTCGCTGCACTTAAATATGCACTCTCCGAAAATGGAAAGCTCATATTATTGAAGTAAATCCTAATGATTTTACTCTGCTCTTTTGTCACTCTGCCCTGTCTTTCAATGACAAGAGCAAACGCATATAACGCAAGGTAGGTACTGCCTGAAGCTATCTCGTTCGGAATATATCGGCGTGACGCCTTTGTTACAACTTTTGATACAATATTGAATGCCCGTTCGCTATCACTGGCTATCTTTTCATAACATTCCTGATAAAACTTCTGTGTTTTAATCAGTCTTTTCTCTTTCTCTCTGCTCATATCCCGAACAGTCATTGCAACTGCAAAGGCTAAGGCATCAGAAAAGCCCCATCTTCCCATAAGGCGATACCCCCTTTTCAGATATTACCCGAAGAATCCAAAATCATCGGCAAATGCAATATCCATAATAATCTCGTGACGAAGAACTTCTATATCATTCTTATCGTCATAAGCAACCAAGTAGTATTTCTGTGATTTATCGTATTTCTTGTTCTTAAAGTTAAAGCGGAGTCTGAACATACGCTTCGTCGTATCTTTATCTTTCTTATCTGCAATAACAATATTCTCATTAGAAATCTTCTCGTTACTATCAGAAATGAAATATACTCGGTAACTTGTTTCTTTCACAACATCACTTACCGGCTCTGTCTGAACAAAATCGAGTGTCGTGATAAGATTTGTAATCTTTGAAGTCAGGCTTACAAGAGCAATCTCTGCGAGACTTGTTTCCTTTTTGCCCTTATCCACTTTCACATCAATCATTGGTACAAGCATTTCCTGCGGAGAGCAGCCGCCATGAACATAATTCTGTCCAGCTCCTGCAACCTTGAAAATATCTGAAGCAAGAGGGAACGATACAATACGCTCATCGACACTACCAAGTACCTTACCAACCGTTGTATGGCAAACGCCGTCTGCCTTGATTTCTTCGGCAGATATGGAATAACGCTGTCCAACACTGTTTGATTTTGAAGCAGCTCCGGCAATCTTATCGGTTGCCTGAATTTTATCTCTCTTATAAATAAATCCGTGGTCTGCTGTCACAATAAAATGATAAGTATTTGCCTGCGATGCAATCCTCTTTATCAAAGTATAAATTTCTTCGATTGCTTCTTCACAAGCGGTAAAGACTTCATTCTCAGAAGCCGCTTTATCTCCACGGGCATCTATCTGATTATGATAAATATACACAACGTCCTGTCCGGTAAAGATAGAACGAAGGTCTGCCTGCTTCATGGTTTTCATTGAATCGAACTGAACGCACTTACTGCTTATTTTATACTCTTTCAGAATAGCTTCCCTCTGCTCCGTGGAACTGCACGCTTTTCCGTCTACCAGTACATCATAAGACGGACTGTACTCAATCGTCTTATGCGGAAGCAGGGAAGCCATACCTAACGGTGTATAAGATGGAAGAACGCCTTGCATTGCTCCGATAGAAGCATTGCACTTCTCATCTGCCTGCATTTTTTCAAACAGCGTATGTGCAACCTCATAGCGGAGTGCATCGGATATAATAACAACAACTCTATCCTTTGAGTAATTGATGTGTCTTGCAAAGAAATCTCTCTGCAACGCAAGTCCTGTTTCTGCGTCTGCGTCTGCAAGTTCATTGTTCCAGTTCACTGTTATTCGGTTCAGATACTCATTGGTATAAATATTCTCAACCAGTTCCCTGATTTTTTCAAACTGCGTAGTATCTTCCAATTTATCAAAGTAAAAATAGAAGTATCTATAGTAGCGGTCAATCTTATAGGTTGTCTCCGTATATTCCTTAACTAAGTTTTTGATACCACTGACTGGCTGATACTTACCTTCAGCAATCATATCAAAGGCATTTTGAAGAATGAAATACTCACTGCGGAAGTTCTTTCCAAAATGTTGTTTCCTGCGTTCTACGCAAAGTTCCGGAATCGTCTTTCCATTCAACTTTGCTCCTATATCCTCATTCTCAAGTCTGCCGATAATCCAACTAATCAGAAGCTCATCAACACCTGCAAAGATATTGCAATCTACAAGTGTTTCGATTTCCATCTTCTCAAGATAATTTTTACCGTTGATTGCATTATAGATAATCTCTGAAATCTCATCAAAACGTGTACCATACAGATAACTGTTCATCAGGTTATCCATAAATGCAATGATATTACCGAATTTATAAGAAATAAATGGTTTCCAAGCCTGCGGCATATCCGTATGAATACTCTTAGCTGCATAAGTAACAAACATCGTGATAACCAATTTTTCAAGTGTTGGCTTCGGGTCATTATATCCAAATGCCACATCTGCCTGCTGCCAGAATGCAGAAAGCAAATCATACTTTTCAAACTCTGCAAGGTATTTATTATCCTGCAATCCATCGTCTGTCAAAATTGAACGCAACACTTCTTCAAAAGAAGCAGTCTTATCCTTGCAAAGAACGCTCATCAAGGCAACTTCTATCGTACTTCTGTTGAAATTTTCTATTTCCAAATCATAAAATTTCTGCGTTCTGTCTTTATTCGCAAAGAATTTAATATAATGCTGAATAACAGGCTTGTACCGTTCATCAATTCCTAAATCAAGAGTAAGCAAAGAAGCACGGTCGGCAAAAAATTCTTTGGAATATCGGATTGTATCTGCAAGATGATTATCCCTTATGCTCGGTTTCGCAAAAGGAGCATACACAAGGTAATTGGTTGTCGTATCCTCTCGTTCCAAGAAATATTTGATGTAGAACTGGTTGTCCGGCTCAAGATGCAGAACCTTTGCATTTTCCAGTTCTATGCTGTCAATATCCTCCTGAAACTCCGCATTGGCATCATACCAAAACACAAGTTTACGGACATCACTTGCAAACTCACTATTTAATTTGTCTGTAATCTGTTTTAAGTTTAGTTCTGCCATAATCCACCGTTTCTGCCAATGTTAATTATCATTGGCTACTAAATTTCTGTAACATTAAGATAACGATACAAAGAATACAATTCATCAATCAATGTATCGTACATCTTTTTATATTCTGTAAAATCTGAAAGACCAAACGCCGAAACTATATTTGCTTCGTACTCATCTATTTCTTTTTGTGGTATTAAATGTGCAAAGCATACTCTCAAATCATTTAAATAAAATAAGGGTGCGACAATTTTTCTTGCTGCATCTTCTCCAGATTTTTCAGCTATAATAGCTTGTAATAGCTTTCTTGTTTTTAAGTCCTTAATATTTTTCGGAATAGGGGCAACTATTTTCATACATAGTTTTCGCAATTCCTCACAATCAATCCCCTCATTAAGTACACCATCAAGTGCGATAATATTCTCCTTGACCTCTCTTTTGGAATAATTTATCGGCTTCTGTAGGTCATCGCCTTTTTTCTCAATCTCTTCTTCTAGATGAAACAACTCTACATCATATTTTTCTTTCATCTTTTTGAAAAAAGCATTTCTTAACGAGATTATTCTTTTTTCTATAATCGGCTCACTAAAAATGCAATTTATTTGCCCTCGAAACAACTCGGTATCTACGATACAATGGTCAGATTTTTCATTATATGATTTCAGCCAATATATTGCGGGGTCATCTGGTTCAATTTGGTCTAAATCTCCTAAAAACAGAATAACTTTATTGTTCTTATTTATACCAAAAACAATTTTCCATTCATATTGCCAACCATCTGTTCCTTTCTTTGCGATTGCACCATAACTTTCCGAAAAGAAGTCTAATTCATAGTCATCATCGGTAAAAAAATTATTCAAAACATTTCTTTTAAAGAATACTGGACACGAAAACCCTTTTGGATGTGTCGGGTCTAAGTCCACTCCTATTCCCGGAATACACATATCTCTTGGGTCATAAATAAAATCTGCCTTTTCTGCATATTTATAGCGAATATCTGCTTTCATTGTTAGTTTGCAAAGTGAGTGACTGTTTTTTACCATTTCAAAATAGGTAGTATATATTTCCTGTGGAATTTCTGGACATAAATGTTTCTTTCCACATTTTTCACAAACCATAACCGGACATTCATTTATTTGAATTTCATACTCGCCAATGATAACATTTATATTTTCTAAATGCATCTCAAAATATGCACCGCAAGAACACTGCGTATTATACAAACCATAATTGGTATTATAAGTATCCTCAAATTCCTTAATACTTGAATAAATCAGTTCCATTTAACACCTCAAATCTTCGCTAAAATCTGCATTTTCTTTCCATCGGCAGTCTGTACTTTTTCGTAATTGACTTTTACGCCATCATCAAGGTCGATGTCGATACGTGCAAGAGCCAAATGAGCAATTTTAGCATCATAATCTTTGGTTTCCTTAATCTGTTTCTGGAGCTTTTCTTTACGCTTTGTGGCATTGGAAATTTCCTTGTTGTCGTGGCTATTGTCGATGATTTCCTGCATACGGGTAATCTCTTTTTCATACACACGCTGAATACGATGCAGGTACTCAACTCGAACATTACCGATAGTATCTGCGTTCCAACGGTGCATATAAACAAGAGCCTTAAATCCGTTCTGCTTACCACTATCAAAGAGCCAATAAATCGGGCGTTTCTGATAGGTCTTAATATGGTCTTTGATGAAATCTGTCAGGAAATAATTTCTGATTACTTCACGGCTTGTCTTTCCTTTATTACCAAGGGCATTCGCAATAAAATCAAGGTTTTCTTCAAGAGTATCTTCTCCATAAACCTTTTTCAGCCAAGCACAAAACAGACCTACAATATCATCTTCAAAATATTCCTCGTCCGTAATTGGAATGCAATTATCTGCATCAGGAATAAAAGTGTCATATTTGCTGTTATTCCACTCTCCACCTGCATAGGCAATGCCTTCTGTATCAAGGGAATAACGACCAAACATACAACCAACTGCATAGGATAACAAGCTCTTAATATCTCTCTGTAAATCTGCCTTACGAACTGTAACGTCTTTATCTTCTACTTCCGGTGTCAATTCGTCCTGCAATCCATAAATGTCAATAAAAATGCGATTAAGTTCTTCTTCATTTGCTTTTAGCTGCTTAAAACGCTCATCACATTCTTTTGACCATAATTCAAAAGACGTTGATGTTTTATTAGTAGAATAAGAAACTAACGGATGCTTCTTAAAATCCCAAGATGTTTCAAAAGAATTCCAATCGTTTTTTGATGTGTCAATGCAAAATGATACTCTTTCAATAATTTCTGTTCTTTTTTCTTCATCAAGAATTACAGGAATTCGTGCCATATCTCCAACTTGTGTGGTAATTGTTGGATTCAAAATCTTTATACATTTTTGTGATACAGATGAATTTAAAAAGCCTAATACATAGGGTAAAATTTTTTCATCAGGAAATCCACTTGAACCTTTGATATCAAATATAAATCCTTTTTCCGAATAACGTCCAGAAAAGCTCGCACTTGTAATATCTGACCAAGTAATACTTGGTTTGAAATAATATTGAAGATTTTGTGGACGAGAACGTAATTTTCCCTTTTCGTCACGGAAGTTTTTTATTTCATAGCCATCATTTTCCCAATTTACAACATATTCTCTGTTACCGTACCATCGACGGAAAGCACCACCCTTATTGTACGGAAACCATTTCTTTTTACTCTCTAACGCTTCAGTACAACAACTATAATCAAAACCTATACTGTCATTATCTATCTCGTACCACTTTCTAAGGAATCTATCATTATCCGCTGTTGCCAACCCCTGCTTAGGTGGAGCAATTTTTCCAATGCAATCACACTCTTTAAATGCCTTCCTGATTCGTTCACTAGCCCAAAAAGCAAATGGCACACCTTCAATATCATAATAATTTTTTAAAGGTGTTTCATAAAAATATTTACACTTTTGATTTTCTATTGCTTCCAAAACTTTTATTCGTTGAACGTCCATTCCACCTTTAAATTCAGAAAGTTTGATATATAATCCATTAGTTCTTTCTCTCTGATTGCTTAATACAAATGTACATATTGGTACAGTCGCTTCCTCAAAAGCAGAATATTCCATTTGAACAAGCGTAACAACCGACTTGTTTTCAAGTATATAATTTCTTAAATCTTGGTAACTTTTTATAAATAGCCATACAAATGGGGTCATAAACGCCGAATAGCCGTCCTCTTTACAATACTCAAAATTGTGATATATAAATACACTGAACAAGTCGCCAGAATATGCCTTATAATTATCAACCAAAAATTTCTTTAACTGCCCCTCCAGTCTATTCATATACGGCGGATTGGTACAAACAACTGCATACTTGTTACTCATAATTTCAGCTTGTTTTGCAAGCTGTACCATCTGTGGAAGTGTATCATTCAGCCAAGCTGTTGAAAAAAGGTCTATCTGTCCTGCACTGCTATCAATATTATTTAAATATGTAACAAATCCAGTGTAGTCTTTCTTTTCAACCGTCTGTAATGTGCCGATTTCCTGTGCGTCCCTATATGCTTCGACTAAATATTCCCCAATCTTATTCTGTTCACTATCCGTTGTTAAACCATTACAAGTAAATTTATCAATAGAGTTACTTTCCTCAGCAACTGCAAGGTTATTGGATATACCTTTTGTCAATGCACGACGATTATAACTGCGAGCTTTCATCATTACTGCAAAATACGCCAACTGATACGCACGCTTATCAATATCCATACCGAAAAGGTTATTTTCCACAATGCTTAATGCTGCATCTCTGTCGGAATATCCCACTTCTCGGTAGATTTCCATAAGCACATCAAATGCGTAAACAAGAATATGTCCACTACCCATACAAGGGTCGAAAAATGTTAAATCAGTTGGATTGATTTTTTCATCGACATACTGGATTTCCCCGTTTTTAGGTGTGACAAAAAATTCCAGTTTTTCAGCTAACTTGCTCTGTGGATTTCTTTCAATCCAATATCTTCCCAAAGAGTTGTCCACCATATAACGAACAACCCAATCTGTTGTAAACAACTGTGTTGCTGCCGGAATATCAGCTTTCTTTACTGTTCCTTTATAGATATTTACAATCTCATCGTGTTTCTTTGAAATATAATATTGATACAACCAACCAATAATCTCAACCTGACCATCAGCCTTTATTTTCCCGTCATCAGTGTACATTTCATCGTTAATACGAAAATCAACATCTTCAATATCATTGATAAGATGATGAATAATCCCCTCTGGGTCTGTAAACGAAATTGTAAGAAGTAATTCCGAATAATCATCTGTCTTTTCAAACAGTTCCGGTAAAATATCGTGAAGCTTGTTGCACTGCTTAATAAAGAGCATACGGAATAATTCGTCCAATTTATTTTCATCTTTTAACTGGATAATTTTGTCCTGCTCATAAGATGTAAATTCCAAATCGGTATCAAACGGTGTTGTTACCAAATCAGGCTCTTTTTTTGCCTTATTCTCAGAGGAAAGCACACGAATACCGGAAGGCAAATAATCATTGACTTCCATAAAACGAATTGCAATCAAACGGTTGAACCAAGTATATGCTACTTCTTCAATCACATTTTCAAACGCTTCCTGATAACTTTTATAGCTGCGTTCTTTTGTCTGAATTGCTTTTACAAGAGCATCTCTCTGCTTAATTTCAACACCGGAGATTTTCGTATAATCCTTTGTACCAACATCATAGAAATATGTATCGCTTGTTGATTGTGGTAATTTTTCGGCAATTCCATTCTCTGTAATACCAACTGTTCCGGCTTTATATTTAATATCGTCAATGAGCTTTTCTCTTGCCCACTCTGCAAATTTTCTTATTGCTGTTTTATTCATCTTGCTTTCTCCATCTCTTATCTAATAAAGTTTTCAAGCTGTTGCAGTAGCATACCCCAATCTGCTCCGGTAACTGCTCCGGCAGCAAGTGTTACTGCAAGTTTCATAGAAAAATCGCCTGCAAACTTTTTGATACCTACAAGAGCTTTTCCTATACGGTTCTTTTTCGGATTATCGGTTTTCAACTGTTCTTGAACCATTTCCAAATCATCTTTTACATTCTCAATTTCTTCTGCATCAACACCTTGTATCTCAGGCAATGAAGCAAGTAATTTGTCAATTAACTCAAGCATAGAACCTGTGTCATTTGTAGTGTTATAAGTATTTATCACGCCACTGTTCTGCTGACTCGCAGAGCCATTGACAGTTTCAATATTTTGAATATATGTATTTCCCCCCATAGCTTTTGCCTCCTCGTCAAGAACAATCATTTCCATTGAAAGTTGGTCGTTGATAAAATCTATAAGCGGCTTAAATGCCATTTCAAGGAAGCTTTGAATATTATCATTGATTTTTCGGCTCGACCAACAATATCGCATTGATTGTCCCTGAACATTTACTTTGTCCTCATTATTTATAAATGTCAGGTAATCATACTGTGCTTTAATATGGCACGCTTCATCTTCAGGCGGATTATAGTCTGCCCAACCTGAACAGCCTATTGCATAGCACTTCTTAAAGTCATAATCGACACCTGATATTTTATCCTGAATGATTCCAGATATTAACTCGTTTCCATCTATAAATTTTAAAAAACGAGAAAGATTTATATCTGCTGTGTCATTAGTGCTATTAAGCAAATTGCTTGATAATCTGCGAAATTCTAAACTCAGTTTTCTTAATTCTAATCTGTTCATATATCCACCCCACAATACGGACAAAATACCTTCGCTGCTCCTGCACAATAAAGTACCTTTACTCTGCGACCACAACAGGAACACTTAAACTCTGTTTCTGTGGTATCCTTATCCTTTAATTCTTTCGTTGCAACCTTTTTCAATGGCTTATAATCCATTTTTATCTTTATCAAGCCTTTAGAATGATTAAGCGACCTTTGCATTTTCTTAAAGGTCTTGTTCAATTCTTCTACCATATAGTTATAAGCAATTGCTTGTGCCTGCTCAATTACATCTGATGATAAAAATTCATTCTTTTCTTTTGCCAGACCACAATAAGGACAAAACAATTCTTCAAACGGCTCATCGTCATTTTGATATTCTCCAGCTTGCAACTTAAATTCCGAATTACAGTATGGACATTCAAAAGTCACATATCCTTCGCTATCTCCCTGAATAGATATTGTAAAATTTTCTGTTGACAAGGCATACACCTCCCAATCTCTTAGAACTCAATATTGATAATCGTATCTTCTTCCAACGTATTCATCAATTTCTTCTCAAGTTCTGCAATATACTTCTTAACATCTGATTCACTCTCAAGCTGCCAAGTTGTCGCATTGTTGATAGATTTAATGCTAACCGTTTTCTTTCTTTTTACCTTTGGAGCCGGTGCAGCCGGAGCAATCGTTTCTCCACCATAGTTTCCGGTTTCTGCAACGTGAGCAGGCTGTTCTGCTGCAATGATTTTTGCTTCTTCTTTTTCAATCTCATTCAGGCAGCGAACTTTGAGTGCGTCTGCTTCAACCTTGATATTTTGTAATGTAGCCACATTGTTACAGCTCATTGCCTTGTCACTGATTTCTCTGAACAGATTTACATACTTATCTGCCAGTTTATCGTGGCATTTCTTATCCTGCAATTCTTCAAAGACACGCTGTCTTGCTTCCTGAATAGCATTGTCTATCGGTTTCTGCATTTCGTTAAGGAGTTTGCTGTAAAGATTGATAAACGTGTCCAGCAACTCCGGTAATTTAAAGATTTCTGAATAAGGAACAGATTTCTTCAAAATAGACTTGATGTCCGCAACAACTGCTTCAATCTCACTATTTACAATGAATGTCTTACTGTCATCATAAATCTTCATCAGCTTCAGAGCTTTATCAAATATACCCTTCTGTTCTCCCGCAAAGAACTTCTTAACAGGCTCATAATCCTCAGCAAAATCGAGGAAATCATCTTTTTTATTGTCAATACCTGCAAAGAACTCATTGGAATATTTCATTTGTAGAACATCAGCCATCAGCTTTTTGCCGGAAGCAATAAGCTGTTTGCCCGGATATGCAGGCTGTGTCGCATAGTGAATATCCAATTTTTCAAGGTCATTCTTCAGATTTGATGCATAACCAAGAAAACTTCTCATAATCGCATCGTCATCATCACTTGCCGAAGTAACATTGAACAGTTCTTTCATTACTGTACGGACAGACTTCTTCTGCTTTTCATTCGCTTTTACACGCTTCTCAGTCATCAACTTTTCATTAAACTCTTTGCGTGTCAGATAACGGATAATTTCTTCCGGAGTCTTTGAAAGCAATGTAACTGCATCGTTATTAACGAACATTGCAATTTCGCCATCTTTGAACAACTTAGCGACAAGCCACTGCACATCAGCTTCTACAAATCCATACGGTGCTTTCAAGAAACGTTCCAGAATGGACTTCATAGAGGTTTTCATGTGACGCTGTGTGTTCAAAGCAATATAGTCATTCACATCGTGCAAAGCCAATTCATTCTTAGCGGTATTTGTACCAGTAAGAGTAAGCTGCTGTCCATTATTCTTAAATAATGTGCGAATATCCGACTCACTCATTGCCGTATCTATATAAGACAACTTATGATAAACAGTTGAAACCAGCTTGCCGAGTGCTTCATTTATCTTGGAAGCAATTTCCTTTGCTCCGCTCTGAATTTTATCTCCATTCACATAGATTTCTGCATTCTTCAAGCTTTCTGAAAGGAACAGCTTTGCAGCACCGTTTCTCTCACGCATTTCCACTTTCTTAGCTTCCTTAATGCTTTCAAACTGTGTAACTGCATTTGTTGCATCAAAGCGGATAAATTTTTCTATCTGCAAAGCAGAACGGATTTCATCAAGAAACGTTCTGTCGTCAGGCAATACTACAAGTACGCAACTTGACTGACCGGACAGAATTCTCATTGTTGTTTCATCTGCTCGCTCATCGCTGTTCGGAGTAAGGATTTTAAGTGTAATGTCATTATTCTGATTTGCCTTATATGGTTTATCATCAACAACCTGATTAAAAGCAAACGCATATCTTCCGTTGAATGCCGGATAGCGATACTTCTTTTCATCATAAAGACCGTCAAAAATCATCTCGGATACTTTGGCAATGACTTCTCCGGAATCTACATTTTGAGATTCAATCGCTCTGTTGATTTCCTGCTCCTCATCTGTCAGGAATACATAAATATCCCCGTTCTTCTGAACCAACGTCTGACGAACAAGACGTTTCAATGCATCTTCTACCTGCTGTGCAAGAGCCATACGGTCATCATTTACATTCGATACCATAAGACTTGTGATATTCTCAATATTTGCTTTGATTTCCTTAACGTACTTAATCATAAAGAGTGTTTTCAGTACATTAACATCAAAACATTCTTTTTCGTGATTTGGATTCAGATACTCATTATCTAAGGCACGGGAAATAACACCCTTATGAGAATGGTCAAGGAATTGCTCAAGGGCGTCATAGAACATATTAAATGGCACAATCGTTCCCGGCTCATCATTCATAACTTTTACGGCAGATTCTTTAAACAATGCAAGCATAGAACGCTCGCCTTCTGCCAGATGCTTGCCAGATGCTCCGTGAGTACGAATGGAAGTCAGCACACTTCCAAGTAAATTAAACTGATATGGAATAAACGGATAGATGTCCGCAAAATTTTCTCTGTCTGAATATAATTTCTTTTCAACTCCATCGTTAAACAGAATGAGGTTTTTGATGACTGTCGCCTTATCATCGTAAAGCAGTGTAAGTGTCTGTTTTCCTGCTTCGTTCTTTTCAAGGATTCTCTTTTTGATAACCTCATCAACATTAGCTGATGAAAGAGAAAGTCTGGTATCAAAACGTCCCTGAATCTTTGAGAAGTCATTTCCTTTTGTTTTTGTAATCGAATCAATATCCTGCTGACTTGTTACGATAATCCAAGCCTTACCGCCGCAAGCAGTACCCAAATCTTCTGTTACGGTCTGAAGATTCAGCATCAGTTTGGAATCATCGCCTATGTACTGTCCAATCTCATCAATCAGGAATACAATATGATGATTGCTTTCTTTTTTATCAAGATATTTCTTAACAAGTCTGGCGAAATCCTCAACCTTATATGTATATTCTCCAGTAGCTTTCTCACACCAGTTTCTACCGGCTTCTATGCTCATAAATCCAATCTCATCAAGGACTTCTACCACATCGTCCTGAATGAAATCAAAGTCGCTACGTGATTCCTCCCAAGCAGAACCAAAGCTATCTTCAAATTTTTCTTTGAATAAATTGTACTTTCCTTCTTCTGTCAATTTGCGTTCCAAATCTGCAAGGAACGGATTAGAGCCACTAAATCCCTGCATTTCATTGAACACATTCTGCAATACGGAAACAATAGCAACCTTAGACTGTTTGCCATTCACTTCGCTTTTAGAGTCAATATTGAAAAGGACAACATCCGTCGGAATCGTGCCTGCCAGTTTCATATCTGCAAGTACCATCTGGTCAGAAATTTTATTATCATCTACGAAGTAATCAATCGCTTTCTTACCGCCAACTTCTTTATTTTCAAGGAGATAGGATAAAATCTTCAGGAAGTGAGATTTACCACTTCCAAAGAAGCCGGAAATCCACACGCCCATCTTGTCTGTATTTCCAGTAATTCCTCTCTTGTAGCTTGCAAAGAAATCAGAAAAATGCTTCTGAAGTTCTCTTGTCACAACATATTCTTCAAGCTCCTGCTTAATATTTGCATCGTCATCCTGACCAACTTTGATTACGCCTTTAATATCTCTGTCAATAGGCTTTGAAAACATATTCTTGATAATCATATTCCCTCTCCTCTTAATCCACGAGCTTGAACGCTCTGTAATAGTTATCGTCCTTTATCTCTCCAAACAACACCAGTTCCTGACCGTCATAATTGCCCGGATAAAACAGCACTACCGGAACATTATCTATGACCTGATGTAAATTATTCAGTACCGTATGTGAACGCAATATCGGATAGCACTTTCCAATACCAGTAATAAACACAACTGCTTTCTCCGGTGTATTATCCCTGATATGATTCACTATCAGACTGTCCGATGATGTTATCCTCAACATATTGCTGATGGATTTTGATACTCTCTCAAAGCCTTTTGTCTTTTCAAACTGATAACACTTTTCTAAATATCCTTTTTTGATAAGAATGTCAATCATAATGTCGTAAAGGTCAAACACTACAACCTTGAAATCATCATCTGAGTTTTCACTTTTTTTCTTGATGTATTCTATCCTCTCTCGGATATACAATTCTTTTTCAGCCGGATAATCAAAGATATAGTATCCGACTTCATTACCTAACCCTTTGTTCTCTCTAAACGAGGGTTTTTGTATCATTTCTTCTGCTTTATCTAATCGTTCGTCAAGCGACATCATTTAGTCCACCCCCGTAATTGCTTTTATAATTACACGCTCTCCACACGCTTCAAGATAACGTTCTAAAGCAATATCAAGAATTGGTGGCGTTATTGTTTTCTTCTTATCAACAACCGTTAAAAGGTTCGCATCTGTCAAATAGTTAAAATATATCGAGCGAAGCCTACGTTTTGTACCATCTGTCCAAGCTGCAATATCTTCACTTTGAATTTCTTTATTCTTGAAAAAAATATTTACGTCTGCGTCTTCGATTACTGGAATACCAAGTATGTTTTTTTCACGGTACACTTCAAACATAAATTCAAAGAACAATCGGTCTGACCTGAGAACGGCAATCAAATTGATTACCTTCTGGGTTGCCAAGTCAGAAGTACAAAACAAGTCAATCAGTGTCTTATCCAGTCTTTTGGCTCTGTTCCAAATGTATCCATATATCCTTTTGGCTCGATACTCTTTTGCCGCACCAAAAAGATTTTCTTCTATACACATTTTTTTAATTTCTTCTTCAGACTTTCCATCATCAATCAGTTTGATGACCTTCTTCATTTCAACAAACCAGAATGATTGGGAAATCAATCCTGCACTATATGTTTCTTCTACCATCTAATTCATCCTTTTGATGGACATTAAATCTTTAATATCCCGTTTTATTTTTGACTGGAAACAATGTTCCTTCTATTCGTCCAATATAACTTCACATATATCTCCAATATCGCAATGGAACACTTTACAAATTCTCATAAGGACATCAAGAGATACTGTTTCGTTCTTATTCAATTTCGTCGCAACAGATGATGAAATCTCTGCTGCACGCATTAAATCCTGTCTTTTCATCTGATTATCAATCATAAGTTTTTGAAGTTTATTATAGCTTATTCTCATCTGTAACTCTCCTTTGTATTCTCCGCTTCTTCTGGTTACAGTTACTCGATTAACATCATACCATAAATAATCTATTTTTTCAATATATGGACGTTTATTCGCAACTCGTCATTGATTAGGTGTCATTTATTACTGACACCTAACAGTAAAGTGATTCAAAGCAAAAAAAGAAAGCTCGTCGATTAGGACGAACTTCTGTGTTTTATGGAAGTATTTGCTTTGACTGCTTTACAAGTGTATCTATAACTTCATAAATTCTGTTTCTATCTTCAGGAGCAAGTTTTTCAAGCTTCTCATTCAGCATAGAGTTCTTGACTGTATATCCCGTTTCCAGAACATCTGTAAGAACCATATCCGATGATACACCTAAAGCATTTACTATCTTTATGAAAGTTTCGAGTGACGGAATTTTCTCTCCACGCTCAACCATACCAATATAATTTGTTGTCAAATCTGTTTTCTCAGCCAAATCTTCTTGGCGTAATTTCCTCGCAAGTCGGAACTTTCTTATATTCTTGCCGATTGTATCGAGCTTCATCACATCACCTCCCTTAGTGTGTTTCCATAACTAATAGTATAGGTTAAGTCGATTTCAAATCACACGCATCCAAAGGAAGCCAAACCAACTATTAGTGATGATTCCCAACTATTTTTATGTTATACTATAAAAGTAGTAATTCACGATTGTTAATGGCAAAAGACAAATCACAACCCAAGAGCCAAGTTAAACAATCTCCATAGAATAAACTTAGGGGTAAAAAGGAATGGACGAACAAAAGATAATATTCAGTAATCGGTTTGAAAAAGAGAAATTTGAGGATTACAAAACAGATTTGGAAACTAGCAACGCCATCACTCCCGACTTTACGGAAGCTGATGATTTTTTGAAATTTATACAGAAGAACCGCAGAAGTGTTCCAAGTAAAGAGCGAATTGCTGACAAGGACAAATTCATCAAGACCGTTTACGAACTATCCAATAGCTTTGAAATTGACGCTGACCTGATAGAATTTGCCGAGGGATATATCGCCAACATCTATGTAGATTATGCCTGCTACACTGGATATATCAAGAAGTTATTAGCAATTCTTTTTATCCTTGCCGATGATATTTCCTTTTTAGACGGCAGTAAAGAAACTGCCGATATGCTTTTCAGCTTCACTTATCACACACACCATATTTTCCTGAATAACAGAGAAACAACCGATTTCTCATAATGTACCCGATGGCTACTCAACTGAGCAGCCATCTTTTCGATTTTCCAGACACCGTCTGGAATTTTTAATATGCCGGAATACCGTATCCATAGATATTGCTGCTTCCGACTGCGTACTGTCTTTGCTTGCAGGCGTCGCCTGAGTTACCCTCTACGGTATAAACTGTGCCATTCTCACACTTCTCTACGATACCAACGTGGTCTGTTGTACCGTCGCCTTCCCAATCAAAGAAGATAATATCTCCTGCCTTTGGTTCATAAGTGCGGTCTTGCCATTTTCCATTTGACTTAAACCAGTTTGCACCGTCCACACAACCTGCAAATTTTGGAACAAGTCCGCTTTCAATATATCCGCATTGGTCAGCACACCAAGATACGAAGCAGGCACACCATTCCACTCGACTGTTAAAGCCATACCAGCTCCAGTAAGGTTGTCCGCCCTGATTGCCTAGCTGCGTCAAGGCAACCTCAACAATCGCCTGATTACCTCCGGCAGTAAAGGCTCGCCCATACGGATAGTACCTCAGAACGTGAGCGACATATTGCGTATCTCCATAACTGCTCCACCCAAGTCTGGAAGCCTGCATTGTCGAAAATTCTACCGCATTGGCATAGGAATATCCACCGTAATTTGTTTTTGCCCAAGAAATATACCCATTACCGAAGTTGTAGCCTTGTAGGGCAAGTTTGATATGCTCCATATCAATCAGACTTTCCACCTCTGCCGAGGTAAGAGCCGCTTTCAATTCCTGAACACCACACTGGATAGAATATTCAGGGTCTTTAATTCCATTGGGTTCATGCGGATACTTTGTATTGAAACTTCCTTCTGCTGCCTGCATAGGGTCAAGTCCTCTGCCGCCGCTTTCCTGCATCATAACCGCCTTGATAAGTTCTACATACTCCGGAATGCCGTACTCTTTGGCATATTTCTGTATGATGGGTTCATAGGCTTCTACCTCTGCACTTACTGGAGTATAAGAATTACTGTCACTTCCTCCTCCAAACATTGCTACGGCAGCACCGAACAACACGACAATCATAATAATCAGCACCGCTATCCAACCACCTGCTGCGATTGCTGCTACAAGTGCTTTTGTCCCTGCAATAATCGCTTTGACTGTCGCAACAGTAGCTTTCGCTGTGGCTTTGACGGTATCTGCTGTGGCTTTCGCCGCTTTCTTTGCCGTCCGAGCTGCTTTCTGTGTTGCTTTGGCTGTTGTTTTTGCTGTTTTCTGTGCTATAATGGCAGCTTCTTTTGAGGTCTTAATAGAAGTCTTTGCCGTTTGTTCTGCGGTCTTAACCGACCTCTGAACAGTATTGGTTGCACCTTTCGATACGGTCTTGACTGTCGTATTTCCTGCTGACCTTGCAGACTGCTTAATTGTTTTCTCCGTATGCTCCAGAGTTCGGATACTCTGTTTTCCGACAGGATTGACCGATTGTTTTTGAAGCTGCTTCTCTGCACGCTTGGTCTTGAAATTCTCAATTCCCGTTTTGGCTTTCTGATAATTCTGCCTTGTTTCACGCACACCCCATCTGCCGACTTTATCCGCACGGTATGCTGTTTCGTGAACAGTCCTATCCGTTGCCGCTTCGATTTTATCGGAAGCATATTCCTCTGCGGAATTTTCCGAAGCATTGGTGGAATGTTCTGCCTTATCTTTCGTCATCACATAGGCTTTCTTCATTCGCTCCGTGGCAACTGCTGCCTTATTTATGGTCTTGATTGTACCTTTGCTTGTATCTCTTGTTTTTATATCAGCCATCGGTTTCCTCCTTTCTCGAAAAATAATAGAGAGTGGGGTTTAATCCACTCTCTTAGCGACAACAACAAGCCTGCCATTGTTTCTTGAATATTCACAAGTAGAAAGAGAAATCAGCTTGTCGCCATATTCTGCCGATACTCCGGTATCATACAAAGAAAGTTCCTTGCACTTAGCAACATACGCATCAAACTCTGCCGCATTTTCTGCGTCCGTAAACTCATAATACTTAAAGCTATCGGAGCTGTCTGTATAAACGACTGTCTTAAAGACTGCAATCACTTCATACCGGTGTCTGTCCGTCAGTGTATCAAAGGTAATCGTCTTATGACCTTCCCAAAAGCTCTTGTTTCTGTACTTCATCAGTCCCGTAAACATCGAGCCGTCATTCATATGGTGTCCGTATATAATGATGTTGTCTGAAGGTTTCTGCACATCACAATTTTCCTGCACATATGGACAGCCATAAGCGGAATAGGTCTTATCAAACTTGTGCTTCAGGTAGAAGTTCGGCTCATTTACAGACTGCACGACCGGATAGTTGATATTGGTATCCTCAACCTTTATCCAACCCACCATATCCTCATTCTGCCGATAGAGTTCAAGATATTCCGCAAGATAGTCCTTATCTTCCGAAAACGTCACGCCCTCATTTTCCTTTTGCGGCTCGTCCTCCACAACCTCCGCAAGGTTATCATAGACTTCATTCTGCTTGGCAGAGTCAATGTGATTACGGATAATAAAGAAGGTGCTTACAGACAACACTACCGTAAACACCATTGCAATAATAATATAGATTTTTCTGCTCATTTTCTCTTACCTTTCCATATCATTTCTCTTAGGTGGAGTCAAATCTCTGCAATACTCCGGATACCTCAACTTGATACCCTCCATAAAATACGGAGCATATCCGCAACAGAACAGTTCCTCCGGTGTATAGAGATTTTCCCTGCCTTCTTCCGTAAATCCATTCCAGAGATTAAAGGCAAGGTGGCAGACCTTGACTGTGCCACTTGTCTGCCAACCGCCGTGCATACCTTCCGGTATGATGCAATCCCTCTTAAAATCAAACATCTTTCCGATGTTCATTCTTGTTTCTTCTGAAATACCCATCACATAGAAAAATGCTCTGTGATAGCAGTCGTTGACTTTGCACTTATCCAGATTTTCCAATACAAAATCTCTGTGTTCAGCATTGCGAAATTGAATCTTAGACATTGTAAATCCCTCCTTATGCTTCGCCTGGTTTGGTTGTCATCAGTTTATAAAGTTTCGTGTTCTTAGGGAATTTGTTTGCAAACGGTACAAGCGAACTTCCCACCTTGATAAGTCCGTGTCCTGCTTCCACATTCGTGATATAGGACATCTGGAGGTCAGAAATGTTCAGAAGTTTTGCAAGCTCAAGCCTGTCTGTGGAAGCCTGATTCAGCATAATGATGAACTCTGAGTTTGCAAGCATTGTTCTCGCTGTGTGGCTCTGCAAAAGGTCATCGACATTCTGAGTGATTCCACTTGCGTATGCACCGTATTTTCTCACACGCTTCCACAAGGTAAAGAGGAAGTTTGCAGAGTATTCGTGCTGGAACAGAAGATAAATCTCATCAATGAAGATAAAAGTGTTCTTACCCTTTGCACGGTTCTGTGTGATACGGTTCAGGATAGAGTCAAGGACAACAAGCATACCAATCGGCATAAGCTGTTTACCCAAATCAAGAATGTCATAGCAGATAAGGCGATTATTGGTATCCACATTCGTCTGCTTTGCAAAAGTGTTCAGAGAACCATGCGTAAAAAGCTCAATGGCAAGTGCCAGTTCCTTTGCTTCCGGTTCGTCCTGCTGCAAAAGTTCTGCCCTGAAATCCTGCAAGGTCGGTATATGTCCCTGATAGTCATTCTGCTGATAACTGCGGTACACGCTTGCCGTGCAACGGTCAATGATAGACTTCTGCTTTGCTCCGAGATTTGTTCCGCCGATGAGCTGTTCACAAAGGGACATAATGAACTCAGATTTCAAAATGACAGGGTTTGCACCGTCGCCGTAATCCTTATTCATATCCATTGCATTGATGTGATTGTCGGAAGTAGCAGAAATATTGATTACTTCTCCGCCCATCGCATTGACAAGCTGTGAATACTCTCGCTCAGGGTCGATGATGATAATATCTGCGTCTGAAGAAAGCACCTGATTGATGATTTCTCCCTTTGCCGCAAATGACTTACCGCCACCAGATACACCGAGAATAAAGGAGTTACCATTCAAAAGCTGCTTACGGTCTGCGATAATCATATTTTTGCTGATAACATTCTGACCGTAATAGATACCGTTCTCGTGGAAAATATCCTGCACCCTGAATGGGATAAATACCGAAAGGCTCTCTGTTGTAAGTGTTCTGAACGCATCAATCTTTCTTGTTCCAAACGGCATTACCGTATTGAGTCCATCTACCTGCTGAAATCTCAGTGTTGCAAACTGGCAAAGATGTTTTCTTGCTGTGGTAAGCAACGCTTCCGTATCATTCTCAAGCTGTTCCTTACTGTCTGCCGTAATAACCATTGTGATAACAGCGAACATCATTCTCTGGTCACGGGTCGTAAGGTCATCGAGGAACTCTTTCATTTCTTTCTTCTGCTGCTCCATATCATACGGAACGGTGGCAGAGAAGTTATTATTGGCATTCTGCCTACGCTGCCAGTTTGTAATATTGGTTTCCACACCAAGCAGACGGTTTTCTGCTTCCTTTACTGCTTCATCAGTCGGAACAGGAACAATATCAATGGACATCATCAGATTTCTGTTCATATCCGTAAGTTCCGCTACCATACTGTCCTTGATATAGGACGCATATTCACGAAGAAAAAGGACTCTTCCATAACGGTTTCCCATCTTGAAATAGTCCTTTTCAAATTCCATTGTGTCGGGGCAGATATAATCCTTAAAATCGTGTCCCTTTTTTCTTGTTTCCTTAATATCAAAGTGGAAAGAGCTTTCCTCTCCCACACGATAGAAGTCGTGGAAAATACGAAGTCTTTCGTCTGTTTCCAGTTCCACACATTTACTTCCAAGCCTGCCGAAGTGAGCAATCAAATCTGCACCGACACGGGCAAAATAAGTTCTTGCGTCCTCCACACTCTTTTTGTTGATGGAAATAGTAATATACTTATCCTGAACAATGGAGTTTGCACCCGTTGCCTTATCAAGAAGCATTTTGTTGTATTCCTCTCGATACTCGTCCAGATTATCTCCGGTTGTCGGAATAAGGATTGTCTGCTCAAAATCCAGTCTGTTGAGCCGACGATTATTGATTGTGATTTTTGTCGTTGCACCACTGTCAAGAGAGTTCAGAAGTTCGGAATATTCAAGGAACATCGCTTCCTTATCCTCACGGCTCGCCACTGCATAGTTAATATCCGTAAAGCGGTAGGTCTTTGAATATTTATCCTTTCCCACTTTGAAAATGCCATCATCAAAGATAGCTGCCACGGGAATCACGTCCTGCACCCCTTTCGGTACAACAAATTTTTCTTTATCCTGCTTAAACAAATTTGTAAGAGTCTTAATCATTTGACTTCAATACCTCCTTCTGCTTCTGTTCAATGCTTGGCTTCATCAGTTCGTAATAAACATTGGTGGAGTGAAATACCAGCTTCTTCGGCATTAAAAACTCCGATTTTATCCACGCATAGATTGCTTTCTCTGCGGTCATACCGTTGTACTTCACAAAGCCCAGTGCCGCAAACGGTGCAGCACCCAAAATGCACACCCACGATACGGTTTCCGTGCCAACATACGGTCTGAGCAAGAAATACAGTCCTACCGCAACGCCACAAGCGAGAACAGAAAAAATGAACTGTCTGAGCGACAGTCCAAAAAACATTGACTCTGTATAATTTCTGATTTCTCGGTTAATTTTTACTTCCATATCTGTTTCCTTTCCTGCGGTTTCGGTCTTTCTCCCTCACGCATTTATCATTCAGGCAAAAGACTTTGCCTTTTCGTTTACCGCCATAGTAAACGCATTTCTTACAATCTCTTTGGTTCATCTCAAAATCTCTCCTTAAAGTCCCATCATCTCTCGGATAATACGGTCAGACATTTTTACTGCACCGACAAGAACAAGCATATTAAATACCAATTCCCCGATATATGCCCACACCTGCGTAACTGCTGTTGCATCAGGATTCACTACTGGTGGCGATGAAGCAAATACGGAGAAAATAATACAAGCAAGTACAATGACTGCTCCTTCAAGCAGAACGGCACAATAGCTCTTGATAAAACTCTTGCCGACATTCTGTGTCGGTTCTCCTGCAAATGTGGAAAGCGGTATCGGTGCAAGTGCTGTGTACATATACAACTTGAAAAATCGTCCATACACTGTCATTATCAGAATAAACGACAGCACCGTGATAAATAATCCTCCGATAAGCGTTACCGCCCACAAGGGAATACTCTCGAAAAATCCGCAGTCCTCTATGGTCGTTATCATCTCTGCGGGTAAGGTCGTCTGTTCCGGAGTTCCAAATCCGGCAGCATTCATAATGGTTGAAATCGTCCCTTGCACGATATTAAATAATGCAAGCATAAGCTCCATTCCGTATGTGATAACACCTTTCGCCAATGCAAAACGGACAAAGAGTTTTAAAGCGTGTTCCGGTTTCTTCACATCTGTAAAACTTCCGCAGGTCTTTACCATACCTATCACAAAAAACAATACAAGTAAGGCAAGCCCGATAGCCTGAACTGCACCGTTGATGTCAACAATAACCTTCCAGATATTCCCGCCCTTAAAGTTCTGCGGTGTAGTTGTGATGAGTGTCCATATTTCCGACAGTTTTTCATTCCAAGTTTCAAGGGCATTTTCAAGATTTTGAACTACCCAGTTATCACTCATTCAAAGCACCTCCTTACAATTAAGGGGTGTCCCTCAACTTGGCACACCCCTCGATAACTGTGTAACTCTTATCTTAGCCTGTGATAAGAGTAAGGATTTCTTTCGCAAAAGTGATAATGACACCGCCCGCAAGAGTCAGGAAGCCATTGGCTCTCTGAGAAGGGTCGTGAGATTTGAGTGAAAGACCGACCTGCACGATACCAAAGCCGAGCAAAATCATACCGATGGCACGGATAAGTCCGAAGATAAAGTCAGACAGATTGTTGACTACGGTAAGCGGGTCATTCGCTGCAAATGCAGTCGTTGTCATTCCAAGTGCCAACGCACCGACAATGACCATTGTGCAGTAAGCACGGAAGCCTTTCTTGACCTTTCCTGTCATAGGCAGTTTCTTTGTTTCCTGAGTGTCAGTTGCTTTTTTCTTAAAAATAGTCATAGTTGAATACCTCCAAAATTTAATTTGTTTGATTGTTTATGAACAGAGCTTCCATCTCCTCATCGGAAAGAAGTTCCCAGTTCGTTTCTTCCATTTCCTTTTCAGGAAGTGTTGCAGGGTCAATGTCCCAAATGGCAATCGAAGCAATATCTTTTGTGACTTCTCCGTGCTTATAAGGACTCGCCTTTCCGTCTGTGGTAAGTGCCACATTCGGGTGTTTCATAATGTCATATTTGAAATCCATAATGGGTCTTTCCCCACGAATAAACAAAATAGCGTACTGATTATCGAGCATACGCACCTCATCAGGGGTAAGTAACTCTCTGCCGCTAATCTGATAGTTGGTGGAATAGTTACCGCTTCTTCCGGTACTCTTTCCGAACGTGTTGGTATCAATGGTTTCCTTGCCCAACAGCTCCGACACATATTTATGGGTTGACTGCTCATTTCCACCGAGGTAAAGAAATTCATCGCAGTTGCCCACAATGCTCTCCCACTGTTTTTCAAACAAGGCTTTAAGCTGTGCCAAGTTCTGTAAGATGATGCTTACCGATACACCACGGGAACGCATAACCGACAGTATCTTGTCGAAGTCGTCCGGCAGTGAAACATTGGCAAATTCGTCCATCATAAAATGAACAGGCATCGGCAAACAGCCGCCGTGGATATGGTCGGCTGCATAAAACAACTGCTGAAAGAGCTGTGTGTAAAGAATGGATACCAAGAAGTTGAAACTGGAGTCGTTATCCGGTATCAGTGCAAACAGAGCCACCTTTTTCTCTCCGAGTGACTGCAAATCCAGTTCATCGGCAGAAGTAAGAGCAGCAAGACTTTCCAAGTTAAACTTTTCAAGCCTTGCTGCAAGGGTTATCTGTATGGATTTTAATGTTTTGGAAGAGCCGGAATGATAAGAGTGGTAATACTTCAAAGCAATGTGGTCAGGATTATCTATCATCAAATCCGAAAACAGATTATCAAGCGGAGAAGGACTTGGGTCGTCCTCGTCCTCAATTGCCCCGGCTCTGAGCATTTCCATTACCATTGCAAAATTCTGTTCTTCCGGCGGTGCTTCATAATGCAGATAAAATACAAGTGCAAGCAGAAGCATTGACGCTGCCGTATCCCAAAACGGGTCATTACTCTGTGAACCTTTCGGAGTGGTACTCTTAAAAAGATTGGTTACGAGCTTCTGCACATCATTGTCATTCTGCAAATAAACAAAAGGATTGTAACAATGGCTTTTCTCCATTGAAATCAAATCAAGCACACGCACTTCGTAACCTTTCTTCTCAAGAAGATGTCCCGTATCTCGCAGGATTTCCCCTTTCGGGTCTAATATCACATAGCTGTTTCTTGCAGCGTTCATAATATTAGGCTTTGCATAAAACCTCGTCTTACCTGCACCGGAGCCGCCGCACACAAGCGTATTCAGATTTCGTCTGTGCTTCTTGGCATTAAGCCCAATGCACACATTCTGAGTCATCAGCTTATTTTCTGACAGCGGCTTTTGTCGGTATTTTTTATCAATGGCTCTGACATTGCCCCATTTGGCAGAACCGTGTTCCTCTCGTCTGCGGTAATTCTTTCTTGTTGAGAAATAAATCCCGATACCCATTCCATAGCATAAAAGTAAAATGAGGACAGTTTTCAGGCTGTCCCCACATAATTTTATGGAAAATGGATTATCAAAGAGTGTCGCAAGATTGGCTGCTATCTCCGGCAATCCTCCGCTTATGGAAGGTGCAATCAGAAGTGCCAGCCATATGACCGGAACGATACCGACAATGGATAAAATAATGGCAGTCTGCCTGTCATTATCTCGCTTCATCTGAGCGTTTCCTTTCAATCACTTTGAACTTTTTCAATGGGGCATTTCCGACTTTTACAAGCAGGTCGTCTACTGCGTCTGCGGACTTGCCTTCCTCCATCAACTTTGTTTTCTCATCGTTTAAGGAGCGAATGACAACACCGTGTTCATAATCGTCCAAAGCAATGTGGTAGAGTTTTTCTTTTTCCATATCTGCCCTCCGTTATCTCTCATAGTCCTTTGAACGCTCCTGCTTCTTGCGGAACATTTCATCAGAGATATGACTGTGAATTTCTGCCATTGCATTTCGTGTCTTGGAAAGCTCCGCACGGATTTCTTTCGGCTCTTTGGAAGCCAGTCCCTCCGGAATACGGTTAATTGCAAAATTCTGTGTATCTACGCCATACTTCTTGCAAATCATATATCCGATACACACTGCCTGAAAGCCCATATCCCTGCGGCTGTAACTTTCGCTGTTGATGGAAAGCTGTGCGTGTCCAAGTTCCTGAGCGACACACTGAGCAACTGCTACGCTGTCGCCCACATTACGCTTCACATACAAGGTCTGCTTTTCATTATTATAGAAAGCTGCCATATTCGGATACGGAAGTTCATCGGTTGCCGCAACCTCCACCGGAGATACATCAAGCATTGTCGTGATAAGTGCTTTCGGGTCACGGTTTGCTGATACTGCCGGAGCTTTTCTTCCATTTGTCTGCGTAACATCAAATACCTTTTTGACATTGTAGGAAATACCCGGAGAACCATCTGCTCTTGTGTATTCCACTGGTTCAAGGATAGAAATACTCTTTGCCCCTTTGGTAATCTTCACATTGTCCTTACCCCAATCATCAAAATCTTTAAGCTGTGTCGCCTGCGGATACTGACTGTAAATAAGGAGAGCATTTGCTGCGGAATATCTGTCCATTCGACTCTGCGTATCAAGAAAGTTCTTGAACTTCTCAGGGTCACTCACAATCTCACGGGCAGCATCATCAATCATCTGATAGACTTTTTCTTTTTCTGCTCGCTTCTTTTCTGCATACTCCTCTTTGGATAATCTTGGCTGATTACCGCCAGCCTTTGCGGGTTTGAAATCATTTGTCATAGTGAATTACCTCTCTTTTGTTTTGGGTTTCTTCTTCGGCTGACGGTGTAACGTCTGACCGTTTTTCTGCTGCGGCTTCTTGCCGTCTTTCTTAACCTCCGGCTCTTTACGCTCTGCTTCTTTTTGCTGTTTTGCCTGTGCCTTGTAACGGTCAAGTTTCTCTTTGACCGATGGCTTTTCCACTGGCTTTGCAACACCCTTATCAGATTGCGTTTCTACCGGCTCTAAGTTTTGCCTTGACAGAGGGCTTTTGTCTGTTTTGGCGACTGAGGGGTTTGCGTTTGCTCGCTCCTCTTTCTGCATTGGATTTCTGACCGCTTCTTCCATAATGATTTCACTCTTGGATTTAGTCGGCTTTTCTTTTTCAACCGCTTCACGGTCTGCGATAGCTTTCTCTGCTTCACTGACAATCGAAGCCTTATCCACTTTGCCAAGTTCAAATCTTTCAACGATACGCTGAATTTTAGAAGCGTCCTCTGCTCTTGCGATAATATCTACCGGAGCGTTCTCTCCCTTTGTGTTCTTATCTCTGAGGACACAATAAAGAACGCCATAGCGTTTTGCCTGTTCGGTAAACTTCTTCAAATCCTTTTGCGGAATGGAAAAGACTTTCAGCTCCTTGCCTGACTTAATCATATTGGTAAGTCTTGCTTTACCCTTCGTCTTTTGTTCCTGCTTCAGAACCGATACCAAAAGCAATGCGATATTCTTCGCCGCCGAACCGCTTAATCTTGCAGCGACTTCAAATCCTTCAAGCGAAAGCCTAACGACCTGCTCTGCTGCGTCACCACCGTTGTTCATAGCGTGATTTCTCCTTTCTCTGCTGTTTTTGTTCCTCTGTTTCGATATGCTCAAGGTTTTCTTCCATAACCTTTGACCTCTCCGCAATATCCTCGCAGAGTTTTACTTCCCGTCGGAGTTTTTTCAATTCTCCATTGATAGAAGCGATTTCATCTTTTGCCGCCTGAAGCTGACCATCATCAATATTTGTTCTTATCTTTTTTCGGAGATGTGTTCTTCCGGCAATCAGATTTTTCATCTGCTCCTCTAAGGAAGTCTTATATGAAAAAAGCTGTTCGTCCGTGGAAATATTTTCTCGTCCGAGCAGCCTTACTTCATCAGTAATCTTATCGAGCTTCATCAAATCATCTTTCAAAAGATAATGAAGCCTTGCGTTATTCTGTTTCTTATACTTTGGCAGATAACCGAGTCTGTAACAGTAATACAAATACAGCCCGTAAAGTCCGCCTTTCTTTTTCAGCTTCTGCCCTCTGGTCTGCATACGGTACTGTCTTGGCTTATAAGTTGCCTTCTGGAACGGCTCAATCTCTGCCCATCTGTCACGATTTTCTTTGATACGCTCTACAATCCGGTCATTGGTATAATCTGCTCCGAGATTTTTCAGTCGTATTGGCTTATCGTATCCCTTTGGAATGACCGTCCAGTATTTTCGGCTTGGACTCAGGTTATAGGCATATCCCATTTCCTTGAGAGCAAACTGAAATTCTTTCAGGGTCTTGCTGTGGTCGATAGCATAATCAATGGCTTCTTTTGCAACCGAGTAGCGTGTCGGCATACCTGCTTTTTCTTTCATCGTCAGATACTCCGACTGCTTACTGCGGTTCGGATTCGGGTCATAGTAAAGTCCGTACTTCTCACAAATCCTGTCTGCAACTTTTCGGAATTTGAACCACGCTTTTTCCTCGCCCCACAAATGTTTGCCATCGACGAAAGAAATGGAGTTGACGACAAAATGGCAGTGCAGGTGCTTTGTGTTCAGATGGGTTGTCACAACGACCTGAAATCTTTTCCCCCACACTTCATTCGCAAACTCCATTCCGATTTTCTGTGCCATCTCAGGAGATATATCTGTTTCCTTGAAACTCAAATATCCGTGATAGGCTTGGATACCGTCTGTCTTTTGGTACTGCTCCTTAACCGTTATGAACTGGTCACGGGCAATCGCTACATTACAGTTGATACCCTCAACATAGAACTCACGCTCTGTTTTTTCCTCGTCCTTTGCATAAGCAATAACATCTGCAAGAGCCTGATACTGTTCCGGCGAAAACTCCCTTTTGATTTTTGCAGAAGTCTTTTCGGGATTGGTCGCATAGTCAATGACCTGACCGAGCCTTTCTGTTACCGACCACAACTTTGTTACTGCCATTTCATTTCGCTCTGATTTGGACGAAGATATGTCCTCTCAATCTCTGACTGGAACTTATTCCACTTTGCAGCTTCATTCTTCAGCATAGGTGCGTCAATGAAACCAAGCGTATTTGCTTTAGCCGCAAGCTGATTGATGTTATTACCGATAGAGGAAAGTTCCCTCATCACATCATAGAAGCGGTCATCGGGTTTCTCTTTCGGCTCGTAACCTCTGATAAGTAAACGGATAAGTCCGGCTTCGGAAAGACAAGCCTTCTTTGCCTTTGCTGCCAAGTCCTGTGCTTCCTTGCGGTTAAAGCGTACAATCTTCTGAATGTTTCTCTTTCTCATAATCGGTATCTTCCTTTCTCTTTACTCTGCAATCTTTGTTAATCTGGAATAAGCACATCATCGTAACGCCAAGACAACTGCCGAACAGTGTTCCGGCGGCGATAAGTAATAACTCTCTCAAATCAAGTTCTCCTTTCTCACGGGGTATTAGGGGCAACCCCTAACGAGCCTTTTACCGTTTGGGAAACTGTGTTTATCCAAATGGTCTGCTCGCTAAGAATAAACATCTCCTCCGGGTTGCCCCGTTCTCAGTCTACTATCTCTCATAATCCTTTGATTTCGGCTTAAAAGGTTCAGCCACGATATTGCCGCCCACTTCCTTAGAAAAGCGTTCAGGATACTTGAACTGTTCCTTGTATTTCTTCATCATATCGTCCGGCAAGCTCTGAAAACTCTCACTCTCAGGCGGTGCATAACAGATAAAGAACTTGCCGCAGATAATATCTACCATCTCTTTCTTATCATTGTCCTGCACATAAACTGCACGGTTAAGCGGAAGTCCTCTCATCTTTCCTTCCTCATTACAGATGATTGCAACGTCATCGTCATAGGGCATATATTCCTCAATATCCCCGCCGACAACCTCCTGCATTGCTTCCAGACTGTCGTCGATTACAATTTCCTTCGGGTACTTTTCCGGTTCTACCAAGAGAACTTTAATCTTAGAATCATTCATCGTTCTTCATTCCTTTCGTGTATTTTTTTATTGTAAATTCCCATCCGCATACAAAGAAAATCGTTGAAGTCCTTACCTGCTTTTGGTGGCTCATCAACGATTTCATACTTATCCGGCAGAATAGTTTTTAAGGTCTGTGCTGCCTTTCTGCCCGCTATATCATTGTCAAAATGGATACGGATTTTCCTGACAGATGGGTTACTGCCAAGATACTTTTCCAGTGCAATCGGCACTTTACTGTCCTCAATTTTCTTTGCCGGAGAATACACCCCGGACAGCGAAACAAAGCTCATTTCTTTCCAATCCTGCCCGTTCAGTTTCGCAAGCGTGGCATAGGATAACAGGTCTATGGCACACTCAAAGAGGTGTACTTCCTCCAAGTTTTCCTTACCAAGCCGAAAAGAATAATCTTTTTTACTGCCACTGCAATCGCCCATAATCCTACGCTTATTCGTGGAACGGTAGGATGCATATTTCGGTTCTTTCTTCTCGTCATAGCCTACAAACACAACATTGTGATACGGCAGGCTCTCAAAGATAAGGTCATTAGATATACAGTAATTGATGATTACAAAATCTATTCCTCTCCCGAAAAGATACTCTGTAATCACTCTGTTGGAAGCACATTTTTCAGGGAGAAGAAGTGGTTTATTTTCCTCTTTTGGCTGTGGCTTTTCATAGACCGGAGCCTGAATCGCTGTGTGTCCGATAATGGTTTCCACCGCTTCAAGGAAGCTGTAACCTTTAACCTTAATCAGATAATCCAAAGCACTCCTGCCACCGATACCTCTCGACCACCATATCCATTTCCCGTTTGAAATCTTCAAACTATCGTGGGTTCTGGTGCAATAGGTGTTACCTGAAAACTTAACCAGCTCATACGGTTCATAATTTCTCAGGTAGGTTAATAAGTCCATCTGCTTCGCCTGAATGATTAACTCAGGTGCGATAAATGGCATATCGACCACCGCCTTCCTGTTTATCTCTCATACGATTTCTCCTTTCTGCCGCCGACTGCTTCGCCCTCATCAGGCTCTCCGCCGACAATCTCATTTTCCTTTTTATCCATATTGAGCAGGATATTCAGCTCATCAAGTCGAGCAGTTTTTTCCTTCAATTCTTCCTCTTTGGCAAACGGCTTTTCGATTTCCTGCTTCGCTGTTTCAAACTGCTTTTCCGTATTTTCAAGGCTGTTTTTCGTATCAGCAAGTGTTTCTTCAAAGCGTTCAATGCCGTTATCTATTCTCACGATATTACCATGAGCATCATCGCCAAGCGGTACATCTCTGCTTGTTTCGCCTTTTAATTTCACAACATAATTACGCTGCACCGTATCAAAATACAGTTCCATTTGAAAGCCACGGTACTCGCCAAGTGGTATCGCATCGGGACTGTTCATTGACTTGCAGGCATTGATGATTTCCTGACCTGCTTCGGCTTTTTCGGAATAAGAAACACCCGATACCATCATTCCAAGCGGCTGCTCGTCTATCGGTTTCGGGTGTAATTTTGCTGTTTCAACATCTTTTGTAAGTCCCTCTACACGGGATTTTAAGTAAGCAATCTGTTGTGGGTAGAACTTGATGACCTTATCCTCCAGTCCGTATTTCTCTGATAAGAAATTGGATTTTAACATCTTCAGCTTCTGTACCTGAATGTCTAAGTCCATCTTTTCTTTGATATATGGATTACCTGTTGCAAGCATTTTTATCTCTGCATAGGACAGTGCGGTTTCATCAATATCCTCTGCCGACCTAACCGGAGATTTGCTCGTCATAATCTGACTTGCGAACTTCTGCTTACCTTCCACAAGCTGATAGAGGTATGCATCAAAGGTCTGCTCTGTTACATAACGGTAAATATCAACCTGCGGATTTTCATTGCCTTGACGGACAATTCTACCGGAACGCTGCTCCAAATCTGAAGGTCGCCACGGACAATCCACATCGTGAAGTGCGATAAGTTTATCCTGCACATTCGTTCCTGCTCCCATCTTCTGAGTAGAGCCAAGAAGCACCCTGACTTCTCCCTTGCGTGTCTTTTGGAACAGTTCCTTTTTCTTCATATCCGTGTCGGCTTCGTGTATAAATTTTACTTCACTTTCAGGAATACCTCTCTCAATCAGCTTTTTCCTAATGTCGTTATAGACGGAAAATGTGCCGTCATTCTTCGGCGTGGAAAGGTCACAGAACACAAGCTGTGCCGATTTCTTGTCGGCATTTTCTTCCCATATTCGATAGATGTTATCGACGCAGGCATTGATTTTACTGCCCTCAAAATCAGGCAGCATATCGTTTAGCATACGCTGGTCAAGAGCCAGTTTTCTTCCATCATTCGTGATTTTCAGCATATTATCTACACTTGAATCCACACCGCCGCCACGCACCTGCTCAGCTCTCTCTGCAAGGGAAGCAACCATTTCTTTCTGCATTTCTGACGGCTTTACTGCAATGTTATGGTACTTTGCTTCCGGTACTGGCAGGTTCAACATATCCGCTGTCTTAATGTCCGCTATCTCCTTGAACATCGCCATTAGTTCAGGCAAGTTATAGAATTTTGCGAACCTTGTCTTTGCTCTGTATCCTGTTCCTTCCGGTGTAAGTTCCACTGCCGTAATGGTTTCTCCGAAAGTGGAAGCCCAAGCGTCAAAGTGCTGTAACCCGTTTTTCACAAGCGTGTTGTACTGCAAATATCGCTGTATCGTGTAGAGTTCCACCATACTGTTTGAGATAGGTGTACCCGTTGCAAACACTGTTCCTCGTCCTCCGGTAATCTCGTCAAGGTAACGACACTTCATAAAGAGGTCGGAAGATTTCTGTGCTTCCGTCTGTGCGATACCGCCCACATTACGCATTTTTGTATAGAGATAAAGGTTCTTATAGTAGTGGCTCTCGTCAACAAAAAGCCTGTCTACACCAAGTTCCTCAAAAGTTACAACATCATCTTTCTTCGTCTGGTCATTGAGTTTATCCAATTTCTGCTTAATGGATTTCTTTGACTTTTCAAGCTGTTTGACTGAGAAGTTTTCCCCTCGGTTTCGCTTGAGTTCCGCAATTCCTTCGGTTATTTCCTCAAGCTGCTGTTCTAAGATTGCCCTCTGTCTTTCAATGGACATCGGGATTTTCTCAAACTGTGAATGACCGATAATGACTGCATCATAATCTCCGGTTGCAATCCTGCCGCAGAACTTTTTACGATTCTTGGTTTCAAAATCTTTCTTTGTTGCGACAAGGATATTCGCCGCCGGATAGAGCTGCAAATACTCAGCCGCCCATTGTTCGGTCAAGTGATTTGGTACAACAAACAGTGACTTGTTACAAAGCCCAAGCCTTTTCGACTCCTGTGCTGCCGCTACCATTTCAAAAGTTTTTCCTGCTCCGACTGCGTGTGCAAGAAGCGTATTTCCTCCGTAAAGGATATGGGCAACCGCATTTTTCTGATGTTCCCTGAGTTCAATTTCAGGGTTCATACCATTGAAGATGATATGACTTCCATCATACTCACGAGGTCTGACGCTATTGAATTTCTCATTATAGGATTTGCAAAGTCTTTCCCTGCGTTTAGGGTCAGACCATATCCAGTCCTGAAATTCCTGCTTAATCATTTCCTGCTTCGACTGAGCAATCGCTGTTTCCTTTTTATTCAGGACAGCCTTTTTCTTTCCCTCATCATCTTCGATATAATCAAAGATACGCACATCTTTTAAGTTCAGTGTTTCCTCGATAATCTTATAGGCATTGATGCGTGAAGTTCCGTAAGTGTTATATGCCCTTACATTTCCTTTGTCGTAAGATTTGCCCTCAATATTCCACTCACTCGTAAATGGAGAGAAGTGAACTTTGATATTCCACTGTGCATAACGTGGTGTTTCAAGCAAATGAAAGATAAACTCCTGCACATCGTCCGGTGGCAGCCAAGTTGCACCAAGTCGCACGGAAATTTCACTTGCAGTCAGGTCTTTCGGCTGCACCTTTTGAAGTGCTTCTACATTGACCTTATAATCTTCCGGATAGAGTTCTGCCGAATTCTTTGCAATCTTCAGCTTTTCCCTGACATTACCCGAAAGGTATTCATCAGCCATCAGATACTTCGGTTCGTAAGAATTTCCATACTCATAAAGCGGGTTTAGGAAGATAACACCCTTTAAGTCCTCAAAGATTTCATTCTCCGATTTACCGGAAAGCCCCATCATATAGTCCATATCAATCGTGGCTTTTTCTCCAAGAGATACCGCCAACGCTTCGCTTGCCGTATCAACAGAAGTAACCGGAGTATGCGGCTTAATTGTCCTCTTAGAAAACATATCAGCCTTACGCTCCAGTTCTCCGTCCTCTCCGATTATCTCCAATGCGGAAAGCAAAGAGAATGAACTGTCCTGCGAGAAAGCAGAAGTATTTGCACGGCTGTTAATGAGTCCGTACTTACCTGAAAAGGTATCATAAAGTCTGTTTAATCGCTCCTGCTCCGCTTTGATTTCGCTGTCAGGGTAATCTTCTGTCTGCAATTCAATCAGCATTCTGACGGAATTTCTAATAGCAATCATACCCTTAATTCGGTTCTCTGCGGTTGCCGACACTTCCACCGGAGTCATACGGGAATTTTCACGATAGTAGATTTTATCGTCTACCACCGTATAGGAAAAGTTTCTCACTGTCGGGTCTGCCGGAATAGAATTATCTTCCTCCTCCAGTTCTTCCTCAGTTTCATATTCCGTGATTTCTCCGTGAATGTTTGCTACTGCTTCATCAAGCTGTGCTGCAAGGTCTGCATTTTCATACGGCACACAAGTTGCTTCCATACCGAAACGCCCCGATACCATTTTCATTTCTCCGAGTATCATTTCGGGGTGCTGCACAAAATAAGAGTTCATCTTAATTCCGTTCTCATCGGTATCAAGATGAACCCAATCCGGCTCAATATCTATCAGTCTGTCACGCTTTTGTAGGATAAGAATATCCGAAACGACTTCCGTTCCTGCATTACCCTTAAAGGTGTTATTTGGCAATCGAATTGCTCCAAGAAGCTCTGCTCTCTGTGCAATATATTTTCGTACCGCCGAGTTTTCCTTATCCATTGTGCCTTTGCTCGTTACAAGAGCCATCACACCGCCGGGTCTTAACTTATCAAGGGATTTCGCAAAAAAGTAATCGTGTATCAGGAACTTATGCTTGTCGTATCTTTTATCCGATACCTTAAAATCTCCAAAAGGTACATTTCCTACCACTCCATCAAAGAAGCTGTCCGGCAGATTTGTTTCTTCAAATCCTTGTGCCGCAATGGTTGTTTTCTGATAAAGCTGCTGTGCAATCCCTGCGGAAATCGTATCAAGTTCCACACCGTAAATCTTACTGTTCTGCATTGCGTCCGGCAGCATACCGATGAAATTACCGATACCGCAGGACGGCTCTAACAAGTTGCCTTCCTTAAAGCCCATCTGCTCCATTGCCTTATAAATGGCTGTTATTACTTCGGGCGGCGTGTAGAACGCAGTCAATGTGCTTTCTCTTGCCGAAGCATATTCCTCCGGTGTTAATACCGAAGAAAGTTCCAGATATTCAGTTGCCCACGCTGAATTATTTTCATCAAAGGCTTCTGAAAGCCCACCCCAACCGACATACTTTGATAAGATAATCTGTTCTTCAGGAGTGGCAAATCTGTTTTCTTCCTGACATTTTTTAAGAAGCTGTATCGCTATAATATTTCTGCGGAAGCGTTCCTTTTTACCAACCGTTTCGACCTCATTTTCTCTGAGATTAAAGGTGTGGCGTTCTGCCATAGGCACATCAGGATGCAGGTCAAATCCTTTGACTTTTTTCTTCTGCTCCCAAGCGGGAACTACCGGCTCAGGCTCTTTATCGTAACCGTTTCCTATGCGATACCCCTGCTTATACATTTCATCATAGCTATCAAAACCTGACTGCGAAGCTACTATCTCTCGATAATCCTCAATCGGCATACTGCCCATATTGGTCTGAACTTCTTCCGTTTCATTTCTTTCTTCGGCAGGTTCTTCCTTCACAATCAAATGCTCATTCATCGGGTTCTCACGCACTTTTCTGTCAAACTCTGTGCGTGAAAATTCCTTATTGAACAGTGGCATATCATAGTCATAGAGCATTACTCTCTCATCATCAACAGATAAGATTTCATACTCAGAAGCACCGATATACACCTTATCGCCAAGATGATATTCATACTGCACATCTTGCGGCTGTTCTGCTTCTTCAGGTTCTTTTTCGGCTGGTTCAACCTCCTGCTCCGGTGGTGCATTAGAGAGTATCTCACGATTTCTTTTCATTTCCTCGATTTTGGCTCTGCGTTCCTCTTGACTTTCAAGCCACTGAGGATAACGTTCTTTTTCCTTTGGATTTAAGTATCTGTCCATTCGGATAAGTTCCCCGATACGCTTCTCCACCTGCGACCACGAAAGTGTGATATGTGGATTTTCTTTACCGATGCCTTTCGTAATCGTAATACCTTTTCCATCGTGGCTCTCATCAATGCCTGCCCCGATTATGACGGGATAAGAACCGCCCCAACCGTATTCATTTTTCAAGAAGTCGGCTTTTTCTTTTGCAGAAAGGCTTTTTTCAAACTGTTCATAGATACGCATTTTTCCCTCAGAAAATCCGCTTCCATTCGCAAGAACAGCGTCGATAATCTCCTGAGAAAAAACAAAGGCAGAGGTTTTCTTTTCCTCTGCCCGACCGTCTAATATGAATGTCATCTGACCGTCCATTGACGGTAATGGTTTTATGCTGTCACTTAATTCTCCCAGTAATCGCATAGCTTCAAAATGTCGAGCAATAACAGCCCAATCATAAAAGCTCTGTGCGGTTCTGCTGTCGTATTTGCCCTCCCACAAATGCAGAACGTTTTCAAAGGTCTTGTATCCTACTGTCCTTCCATCCTCTAAAGTAAGTTCGGTATAATCATTATTGAAAATACTCTTTATATACTCTGTGCGGTCTTTGTTATCAGGATTATGTTCATAATAATCTTTGATTTCTTCCAAACTTGCCGACAAATGTGGTGTCGTTCTGAGAATTTCATTGATTACTTCATCACGTCCAAAGAACGGAAGGCTTTTATCCTCGTGCGTTCTGTCGTAATACTCTAAGCGAATATCACTTCCGCTTTCACGATTTCCTGTGCCGAGCTGCGAAGGGAGTTCATCAGACGAACCCATTTCATCATATCCTCCGCTTTCATCTGTTCGGTCACTCCCTCTTTCTGTGCCATCTGCCTCAGGATTGTTTCCTCCATCTTGCTGGCTCTCTGTTCCACTTCCGCCAAGTGCTGTGTCAGTTCGCCCCTCGTCAGGAGATTGTAGTAAAGGACTCTGTGATGTTCCTTCAGAAACTCTCTCCTCATCTGAGCGTACCTGCCCAGCGTCACTTCCGGCTGCTGTGGAAGTTTCAGGTTCGGAAGGCTGTAATCGCCCACCATCGTGTAGGTCAGTTCGTTCATCGTCCAAACTCCTTTCGTCATTATTTTCAACCTTATTGTATTCATTTCTGTCCTGACCGACAATTATGCGATTTTGACGGTTGAGTGCAGTAATTGTTTTAGATATTTCCGTTAATCCCATTTCTGCAATATCACTGGTAGCAAATCCAAGTGCATTGAGTGTTTCCTGCGTATTGAAGTTAGTAACATCTCTGAAATCATCAAGTTCAAAATAACCGTCCGTATCAACGCCAAGCCTTGACATCATCATATATGCCACACTATTTGTCACGACATTTTTATAAATGAAAGCCACAATATCCTCTTCCACTTCCTCAAAGGAACTGCCCTCGGTTGCATAGTAAAGGTCTTGCAGATAATCAGGGATATTATCCTCTGCCGCATTTCTTGCTGCTCCCATAATTGCTTCGGCAAGACTGCTCTTATTCTCAATCTCTCCGAAAGTGCTTTCCAATGTTTCAATCACATCAGCTTCGTATTCCTGACGCATATCCCAAATCGGGACTGTTCTTGAATATCTGCTTTCGTGAGTATCTGAAATATCAAAGTAATGTGTCAGTCTTTGCCGTGAACGGTTCTCATCAGCAAAAACAGCAATACCTCTAGCACCTCGGTTGACCCATCTGCCAAAAATTTTGTTCCACTGCTCTATCTCAAGAACCGCTGTTGCATCGGGTCGCTGTGCATATACAAGAAGCTGTTCGTCATAACGTAACTTATAATTTCGGCAAGCCGAAGCTAAGAATGCCTGCCAGTTCTGAGGATTTGACACAACCGTTTTGCAGGTGCGGTTGTAAAGCTCAGAAATAAGGTCATATTTTCGTGCCATTACTCTTGCACCTCCTTATCGCTGTTTTTCTCTGTTTCTGGTCTTGTTTTTTGACGGTTCGGATTGATTGACAGGTTCAACTTTGCTTCCACTAAGCTCCATTTTTTCAGCAAACTCGCATATATGATAGCAGCAATTTCCGACATACAAATGGTAGTCATCAATATACTTGCACACTCTGTCTGCTGTGTGTCCATCACGAAAAGTAATTCTGATTTTTCCACCATCGGGAATATAGAATTTCAAATTGTAATGACTGTCTATAAATCGAATTTGCTTTTCCTGTGGCTCTGCTCTATTCTCCTGTTGCTTCATTTTCCTTACCTCTCATTTTTGTTGCTTCATCAGAACCACCGCCCAAATACGAAAAGAGTTTACCGGACTTTGTATTCTTCTGAAGCTCCATAATCACACCCATATCAGGAATCGTGATATTCGGGATTTTCAGGATTGCTTCCATATCAAGCTGCTGCAACTTTTTCTCCGTATCACAACCGGAGTCAAAGAGTTTATTCAGCACCTTGACCTTATTCTGAAAAGTTGCTTTGTCTTTCACGAAAATACCTCCTTAGCTAATGTTGATTACAATAGAAATACTGCCGCTCTGTTCTTCTTTCTGCGGATTACGTGAATACTCAGGAAAAAGGGACTGTACTCTCTGCCTTGCCCTGCGTATGGTTTCAAAACAAGGAAGTCCGTATGCTCGGTAATTAAATACAATATCCTCAAGCGGAAGATTTCCGGCAGGTATATATCCGTACCGATTGTAATAATGCAGAATAAGAAGCATATCATCATACCTCGACATCGGGCATTCCTTTAAGATTTCAAGCACTCGGCTCTCCACCGTTTTCTGTTGTTTCATAATGTTCCTCCAAAAATTAAAGGGACAGAGTTTTTTACGCTCTGCCCCGACTGGTTAATGTTCGCTTGTTACTTACTTCTTACGGTTTTTAACCTGAAGAAAGATAAAGCCGCCGACAATAACGGCGACTAATGCGATAGCGATAATTGTCTTTGCTTCCATTACTCGTTACCCTCCTTTTTCTTCTTTTTGTATGCAACAACAGAAGTTACGGCGATACCGACAGCAGAAAGTCCGGCAAGGACATACCAAAGTTTCATATTGGTATCATCTCCTGTTTTCGGAGTATCCCTCAACTCATTGTGCATTTTTACAACGGCTGTTTCATCAAGTTTGATAGTAACATTCTGGTCGGCAGGTGTGATATATGCGGCAGACGCATTGTTTGCCACTTCTGATACGGTATATTCGCCAATACGAAGTCCCTCAATCACGATTTCGCCGTTCTTATCTGTTTCAAATGTCATATCATAACCGTTTGCTCCGGTTACTCTGAACGCAAAACCTTTAACCTTACCATCTGAAGATGTCTTGACGATTTTCAGTGTTCCACGCATAGCTTCATTGATAAATCCAACACCAGCCTTATTCTCAACGGAATAAGTTGTTTCGTCTTTCTCAATGAAAACAGAGTATTCTCCCTTATCAAGCTGGAAGCCCTCTGGTGCTTTTGTTTCACGGACAATATATTTTCCGTAAAGAAGCTCTTTCATCTCATAAATTCCGGTTTCGGTTTCTTCAAGATTTCCGATAAGTTCATCGCCATCATCAATCTTTCCGTTCTCATTGGTGTCCTTATATACCTCAAAGGTTGCACCCGTAAGTTTGTTATCTGGATATTCAGCGTCCATCTTCGTGAGTCTGATATTGCCGTGAACATACTCATTGACAATCTCAATTTCAACTACCTGCTCGGCTTTGCTGATATTGACCTCATACGCTTTTTCATCAAGAACAAATCCCTTTGGCTGCTCGATTTCTCTTACAATCCATTTGCCATAAGGAACTTTTGCAAAAGAGAAACTACCGTCTTTTGCAGAGGTAGTCGTCATAAGTGCAGTATCCTTTGTAAATTCTGTTTCTTCGGCTTTGAAGATACCGATAACAGCACCCTCAAGTGCTTCTCCATTCTCGTCAATCTTCTTACCTGATACAGAACCATAGATAAGTTCATTCTTGATTTCTTTTCCGTCATTTACTTTGATTTCAACCGTTGCGGTATCCTGACCTGCGTATTCAAATACAACCGGATACTTCGTATCAGAGAGAATATAATGCTCATCGGTTGCAATCTCTTTGACATAGTATTTGCCAAACGGAAGGTCTGACTTCATAACAGCAGTTCCATTTTCATTTACGCTGACAATCTCAATCAGTCCATCAGCCGGAATAACTGTACCGCTTGCAGATACAATATCTTCTGCGGCATAAAGACCAAAGCTGATGTTTTTGATTTCTCCGTTGTCGCCAATACCAAATGTCTCGTCCTTTTCAATGGCTTTTGCAAGGCTTACCTGCACTTTCTGTCTTTCGTTATAGAACGATGTGGAAGTTTCGGTAACAGAGATATTCTGACCTGCGTAAGTAAGCTCAACCGTATGTGTTTCGCCACTAATTACCATTCCATAAGGTGCGGTAATTTCCTTGACCTCGTATTTTCCGAGATAAAGTTCTTTGCTCTTCACAAATCCATCGGAGCTTGTTGTGATAGTATCTACCACTTCGCCCTTTGAATAGCGGAGTGTACCGTCCGGTGTGCTAATATCTTCCGCAGCACGGACTTCATAAACTGCACCCTCAAGTCCTGCCACTTCATAAACAGGCTGATAGATAACATCACTGTCCTCAGAACCACTTACATTGACCCCGCTAAATACTTCTCCGGTCTTTTCAACCGTGATAGTACCTTTCTGTGCCATATTCGGCTTATTGACTTTCACAACAGTTACGCCGCCTTCCTCTGTGGAATTTTCTTCGGTAATATCAAAATATACCGGAGTATCATCAAGTACATATCCGTATGGAGCTTGTACCTCTACGATGGAATATCCCTTGCCGTAATCCAGTTTCTCAGGTGTTACAAGAGAACCCTTTGCGTCGGTATAGAACACATCAATCGTGGTCGGTGTCGGATAAGTAAAGGTCATTTTGACCTGATTGCCCTGCGGGTCGTAAATCTTAAATCCTGCTCCTGCATACGGAATACTCTTTCCGCTTTCTGCGTCCACCTTGATTACATTGACAAAGCTCTCAAAGTTACGGTTATTGATAAGATAACGGTAGGTCTGTGCGTTCTGCGAAATGAACACATCAAAATCGTCCATCATCTCTCTGCCTTCCCAACCGGAAGTCTGGTGTACGGTATAAATACCATATGGCATATCTTTTGTCTGACCGAAGCCATTTTCATCGCAAACGATAGTATCTCTCTCGTCTTTATTGGCTGCGTCATAGCTTCCGGCAGATTTCAAATAAATCTCAAAGGAAGCACCCTTTTCAGGTGTTTCAATCTTTGTTTCTCCGTCATCGGTATGTTTGATGATAGCCACATTGCCTTTGATTACCTGCTCGGTTACATCATTGGAAGTAAGGTTGTGTTCCACCTCATAAAGTTTCGGGTCTGCACCTACTTCATGGATAGTCTTATCAAGCAAATATCCCTCTGACGGTGTGATTTCTCGGATTGTCCAGTCGGTATCACAAACATATTCTTTAGTAGTGAACTGACCGTTTTCATCAGTAACATACTTATCTACAAGCGTTTCGCCCTTATAGATACCATAAACTGCTCCCGAAAGTTTGGCATTGCCCTGTGCTTCGCCTTTCTCAGCGTCGCTCTTTGTTACTGTTACAGTAAATTTCTTCAAAATGTTATTGAAGTTTCTTGTGGTTACTTCTTTCCACTTCACTGGTGCAGTCTGATTTTTCGGTACAACATAACGGATAGCTGTGTCCACTTCTTCAAGAGTATATGGTTCAGAACCACTGATAAGCACATCTTTGAAAGTTGCCACACCGTTTTTGTCTGTAACTGCATACTGGTCAACAGCAGCACCGGAAAGAGAAGTACCGAAAAGATGGAACTTCATACCTTCAACAAGATTATCTTCTGAGGACTTCACTACCTGAAGGTCGCCACGCTTCAATTTGTTATTGAAATTGACCTTTGCAACCTGTCCTGCTACAACAGTAACCCTATGTGTTTCCTGCGGCTCGTACTTATCGTATGCCTGCTCGGTTACAGTATAGATACCCGGCATAAGATTATCAATCTGGAACTTACCGCCATTGGCTGTTGTAACCGTCTGATTGATACCGTTTCCGGTAATTGTGAAGTTAATACCGTCAACCTTGCCGTCCTCACTGGTCTTTACAATCTGACAAGAACCATAGCTGACTTTCATCTTCACAAAACCGTTGATACTGTCGCTTACTTCCTGAGCATAGCTGACAACATCCTGCACACTGGAGTTCTGACCGTGTTTGCCCTCTGACCATACAACCACACCTCTGCGGACTGCATTTTTCTTCGTTGCGGTAATGGTAAATTCCTTACTCGGTGCAGTATCCATAGAAACAGTAAGTTTGTTACCATTCACTGAAAAGCTCACTCCACTGATACTTGCCTTGAAATTATATTTGGACAGCACATTATTGGAGTCTGTCAGAGTAGTTGTGTACTTACTTCCGTTCCACTCAAGTTCTATTGTCTTTGCCGAACCGGATGATTTATTACAAAAGCTCGGTATGGTCGCATGGTTCTGTACACTCTGCACCATACTGTTGTAATAACTGAAAATCTTATTGCGAAGCGGATGCTTTGCATTGATGACATCTTTCACATTACTGCAACCACTGGCTGCTACATGATTGAAGTTCGCATCACGCTCTCCGATAACAGTTTCCCAGATAAGAAGCTGTGTGGCATAAGCCTGTGCAATGCTGTTTGCTGCCGCTTCATTCTGTGACCTCCAAGATGTCGAGATTGTCCCACGGTAGCCATACTGTAAAATACGACCAACAAAAAGACGGATTTCATCTCCGGAAATAACCCCATTAGCTGCAAGGTTATTAAAATAATTTTCGTCATACTTATTCATTGTCTGACCGACCTTGAGCGAAATTCCCGGCTCAATACAATAAGCAACATTGCCTGAGTATGAGCCAATAGCCTTAAGATTGGTAAAATTGGAACGTCCGGTATGCCAACCATTTTTCAAGGTCAAATTGCTGTGTCCCCATACCCCATCGTAATTAGCATCACCATCACGAGGGAAATCGACCATATAAACATCGGCTTTTTCTCCCGAAGCAGCATATGCTGTTGTCGAGCCAATGCCTGCAAAAGTGGTCACACACATAAGGGTCGCCAAGAAAAGCGACGTGACTCTTTTGAATTTTGACTTTATCATTGCGTTTCCTCCTGTAAAAATTGAAAACACACCGTATCTCTACGATGTGCCTTTGTGGATTTTCTTTTACGACAAGATTTACCTGCCGAAAAACAAATGCGGATTTTTCGTTAATTTTTCATTTTACCATACACCTCCCGTCCGTTCATACTGTGCGATTGCCCCTTAGAGATAGACATATACTTTGAGATAGTTATATTCAAGTGAGATAGTATATATCATTTTCGGTAGGTAAAAATATAACTAAGGGGTTAGAGTGTGAGAAAGGGGAACTGTAAAACAGGCTATCTGCTGTCACGTTCTGCACGGTTACGCAAAAACTTGTTGTAATACTCCAATGCTTTGCAGACAAAATCCTCTGTCTGACTGACGGGAATGTTTTTCGGGATAAGCTGTCTTACTCTATCGCCCCTCAACACGATTTTTTCCTTTTGGTTCGGCTTTTCCTCAGACATAACAGCGTGGATTGCTTCTGTTGTAAGGTTGCCCTCGTTGAATAACTTTCGCATACGGATTGTCTGGTCGTGTGACGGGGTTGCGTCATTCAGGTCGATTTCGTCAACCACATCACGCTGGCAATCTTCATCAAGGTAAGAAAGTTCTACGGCAGGACGCATTTTAATACGCCCCTCATCAACAAATTCAAGCAGTTCGGGAACAAGGTTTGTTAAACGAATATAACGACGAACTTGCGTTTGACTGTCGCCCGATTGTTCTCCGATTATTTGAGCAGTTTCTTTGCCATCCGACTTCCGACCCAGTGGGTTGGAAGTTAAATCTGTTCTTTTCCCTTGTCTGCTTAATGCTTCTAAACGCATTTTATAGGCAAAGGCTTTTTCACTCGGCAATATCTCTGACCTTTGGAAATTACTCTCAACCATTAAAATGGTCGCTTCATCTCTGTTCAGGTCTACAATCTCACTTCTCAGTGTTTCAAATCCTGCCAGTTCACAAGCTCGCTTTCGTCTGTGTCCTGAAACAAGTTCGTATCTGCCGTCCTCTTTCTGCCTTACCGTTGCCGGAGTAATAACCCCTCTTTCCTTGACACTCTCCACAAGCTGCATCATATCTTCATCGTCTCTGACCTTAAACGGATGGTCGGGAAAATCATCAATCAGCTCCAATGGAATATCTCGGATTTTTGAAAGCTGTTCTTCATCTCGCTGTGCCTGCGTGGTAAATAAATCATCGAGCTTCGTGAGAGTGAAGTCGCTCTTTCTTCCTGCCATCGGCTAACACCTCCTTTGTAAATTCAGCGTATGCCTTAGACACTGTGCTGTTTGGCTCATAAGCATAAATGCTCTTGCCTTTGGAAGAAGTTTCAGCGGCTTTTACGGCAATCGGGATTTGTGTTCGATACATCCTTATCTGATTACCGAAGTTTGCCCTGAGTGCTTCCACCGTACTCTTTGCAAGGTTTGTTCGGCTATCCACCAAAGTAAGCAGCATACCATCTATCTTAATATCCGGATTGATATACTTCTTTACTTTTGAAATTGTCTGCACAAGCTGTGTCATACCCTTTGCAGGCAAATACTGAGCCTGAACCGGAATGATAACACTGTCTGCCGCCGATAAAGCATTGAGAGTAACCATACCAAGCGAAGGCATACAGTCTATAATTACATAATCATATCTGTTCTTCACTTGACTCAGATAGTTCTTGAGTGTAGTTTCTCTGCTCATTGCGTTCATAAGGTTAAATTCCATTGCTGAAAGCTCAAGGTTTGCCGGAACAAGGTCAACACCTTCTTCGTGGTGCAGGATACCAACCATAGGGTCTGTCATCGTTTCATTGATTACATCTGTGAGTTTCGTTGCAAGCGTGATACCCAAGCCGTCTGTATCCTGCCAACCAAGACAAGTCGTTAAATCTCCCTGCGGGTCTGCGTCTATGAGCAATACTTTCTTGCCCTGCATTGCAAGCCCGACTCCGAGATTAACTGTTGTGGTGGTTTTTCCGACTCCGCCTTTCTGGTTACATACGGAAATCGTTTTGCAGTTTGACACTTCTTTTTGCCCTCCTTTCTGAAAATTCATAGCCACCGCATTATGGCTATGTACCTGACCGACTCATTTCCTAATCGGTCATAGCAATATTTGTTCTCAACACCCCTTGCCAAGCAAAATGCTTATGGGAAGTCACTAAGGAACAGACTGCTTATCTGTATCATAGGATTCTAACCTCTGCCGGGTACTCCGCCAGCTCCGTAGAGAAGTATCATTATCATTCTGACTGTCATCGCCATATCAGGGGCAACCTGATACTCATAGCCGGAGTTCTCGCTATTCTGAAATACAGAAATCACGGCGTACCTGCTAAAGTGGCTATCATCAGAAATAAAGTCTTAGTGAATGACTTATTCAATTTTCAAGCGAAAAGGCTTCCGTTTTTGCTATCCGGAATGAACCCCTTCACTCATTTGGACAAAGGGGTATGAAATGCACACCCAAAATCTCCGCTTTTCCAAAAATATTTCAAAAAAATTTTTGGAAATTAAAAAAGCCGCCTGCTCCGGTTAGGAAACAGACGGCAAAACACGTTCTAAATGTATTCAATTTTCAATTTCTTTTTCTTTGCTTCAAGCACTTTGCAGAGGACATCATCTACTGCATCGGTGTATCGTCCCTGAGCTGCTAAATTGTTCTTCAGTTCAATGAGCGATTGTATCACTCGGCTTCGTTCTTCTTCATTTAAGTATAGATGATAGGTTTTCTCTCTCATTGGCTGTCCCTCCATCTTTCAAATGTATTTTTGATTATCTCCACATCTTCCTCTGTATCAGAAGAAATAAATATATGTACGCTCTGAAAAGCTTTCTTTAAATTATTGGCATAATCCAGTTCTGTGCCTTTCATCGGCAGCTTAATCAGCCTTATCCCTCGTTGCTTACACATATAGGCTTTCATTATTTCTATATTCTCGTCAGCACTTCCCGACTCAATAGCCAACTTTTCTGAAGGTATGTATGTTTCAAGCGGAACTCCAAGCAATCGGTCAGAACCAAGTTCTGCTTTCAAACCTTTCCTATTAGAATAATAGCTGACCGCCAAAGCAGGAAACAATGACAAATACTCCTGCTCACAAATTCGGCAGCCTTTCTTCAATATCGTTCTTTCATTTATCTTCATACTCCACGAATGACCGTGTCTGCATTTCCACCACGCTCTCTTTGCCGAAGTTCGTGATACCTCTGTAGGTTTCAGTTTATTCTGTTCATAATCCCATTCGCTAAGAAGCTGACCGTCTGTTGTCGCCAAATCATTATATCCGGCAAGTACTTCTCTCTCTGCACAAACGGGGCATACCGTACCTTTCACACGGGCATTGATAACAGATTTCCACTCGTTACCGCATTTACTGCATCTCCACCAGACATTTTTCCTCGACTTTGCATTTACTTCATCAGGCTTCAATGGCAAGTTCTTCTCCGACCACTCCGAAGCAATTTCAGGGTGTGTTGTCTGCAAATCGTTAAACCCTTTCAGGAATATGTACCCACTGCAATACGGGCATTTACTCCCACCGGAACGGGTAGAAATAAGGGTGTTCCACTCTCTGCCACAGTCCTTACACTTCCACCAAGCCTTACGATTGGCAAAGACCGTAACCTGAGTTGGAAGTGTCGGACAATTTCTGTCCGACCACTCGGCTGCTATATCCGGCAGAAGTGTTGCAAGGTCATTAAAGCCTGCCAACACTTTATTATGGGAGCAGTACGGGCAACCCGTTTTATTTATTGTCCTGCTCTTAACGGCAGCTTCCCATTCGTGTCCCTTTTCACATCTCCATATCACTTTCTTATGAGAACCAATAGAAACTTCTGTCGGTTTTATCTTATTCTTTTTCGACCACTGCTTTACCAGTAGCGGCTCTAATGTCGCCAAATCGTTAATCCCTGCAATCACTCTCGCACCGGAACATATCGGGCATTTTTCTCCATTAGAACGAGCCTTAACGCTTGTCTGCCATTCATGACCGCAAGCACCTCTCCACCATACTTTTTTATTTGAACCGAAAGTAATCTCATCAGGTTTAAGCGGTAAGTTCTTCTCTGACCACTCAGGAACAAGTTCCGGGCGTACTTCTGCTAAACTGTTATTCATAGCCAAACCTCAACCTCCTTGTGCTTAGAGTATATGAAGTTTTAGCTTTATCTTGTAGTTTGCGAATATCCGTATAAATAGAAAAAGCCCTTTGAGAAAAGGATTTCTCCTCTCTCAAAGGGTAAGTTAAAAAAACGAAAGTTGTTATCTATTATCCCAATTACTGACTTTCTCCTGCAAATAATTAGGAAGTTCTTTCACATTAATACCTGTATCAATGAGAAAAACTCTTTGAAGATTCGGATGCCTACTCAAATCAGGAAGAGAAGTGACGTGTTTAAGGTCTTGAAGCTTAATGATTTCAAGATTTGTCAGTTCACTGATAAATGAAATGTCGCTCAGTTTGTTGATTCTCCAAAGTTCAATTTCCTTTAAACTTTTTAAATTTGCCAACTCATTTAAGTTACTATTTGAATTCCAAAGAAGTGCCAACTTTTCCAAGTTCATCTTCCATAAAAACGAAAAATCTGTAAGCTTGATTCCTCGCAAGGATAATGACTTGAGTTTAGGAAGTTGATTAATCTTCTCAAGGTTTTTCTTGGCTTTTTTCCCAAGCCATAGTGTATGCAAGTTTTTGTATTTCAAAAGCCAAGTACAATCAAATCTAATTCCTGCTCCCATCGTATCTGCCATGATGAAAAGTTCCTCAAGTTCATCTGAAAGATTTTGAATAAATTCATAATCTATTAAATCAAAGCACTCCATATGCAATGACTTTAGGCTTAACTCTGCCAAGACAGACAAATTGATTCTGTTAGTATTACTCTTGAAATCAATACAATCAATTCGTAATCTCTTCATATGGGGCATATTCTTTAAAAAAGATATATCAATTTCTTGACAGTTTAAGAATTGAAAAAGTCGGAACGTAATGTCCGGACGTACTAAAAGAATCTGGTCTATTTTTTGATAAGCTTCATCAGGCAGACACTCAGATATCTGTATCCATTTTAACCTCTTATTACTAACTATCTCATTTAGCATTTGTTCATTAATATCTACATAACCAAGCTGACTTAAAATGCCATTTGTTCTGGTTTCGTACCCTATATGAATATGTCTGTCAAAACATACATATGCCCCCATAATCTTCTCCTTTTTCTAATAACCCTAATACAATAAATACCGATTAGTATTTCCACTCATTTTAAAAAATGGGCAACTCCGATTGGAATTGCCCACTCTTTGTACTAATTATGCGATTTTTTCTTGCTTGCACCGATTTCTGCATCAAATGATGTAAGTTTGATGTAAATCGCTGTTTTTTTAGTTTTTTATCAAATGAAGTACATCCCGTCTATTCGGTAAAACGGTACATCTTTACATCATCTTAATAGAGCTTTGCGCCGGCGGGAATGTGGGGATCAACCATCAGAAGATGAAGTTTTTCTTCGCCCTCTTCCTCATGGATTGCACTGAGAAGCATTCCACAGGATTCAATTCCCATCATGGCTCTCGGCGGCAGGTTAGTGATAGCGATAAGCGTCTTTCCAACCAGTTCTTCAGGCTCATAATAAGCGTGAATACCGCTTAAAATGGTTCTGTCTGTGCCTGTTCCGTCATCAAGAGTAAACTGTAACAGTTTCTTTGACTTCAGTACTGCAACACACTCTTTAACCTTTACTGCACGGAAATCTGACTTACTGAATGTATCAAAATCAACAAATTCCTCAAATAAAGGCTCTACCTTTACCTTAGAAAAATCAATCTTTTCAGACTCAGTTTTTACATTTTTTTCAGGTGCTTCAGAAGCTGTATTATTTACATCATTTTTCTTATTTACACCATCTAAGGACTTCATTGTCGGGAAGAGGAGAACATCACGGATTGCGGCTGAATCTGTGAGGAGCATACACATTCTGTCGATACCAAAGCCGATACCGCCTGTCGGAGGCATACCGATTTCAAGTGCGTTGAGGAAATCCTCATCGGTTGTGTTAGCCTCATCATCGCCCTGTGCGAGAAGTGCCTCCTGAGCCTTAAAACGCTCTCTCTGGTCAATCGGATCGTTAAGCTCTGAATATGCATTAGCCATTTCCCAGCCGTTCATAAAGAACTCAAATCTCTCAACATAATCGGGATTTTCGGGTTTCTTCTTTGTAAGCGGAGAAATCTCAATCGGATGATCCATAACGAAAGTAGGCTGAATCATATGCTCTTCTGCAAATTCTTCAAAGAAAAGGTTGAGGATGTCGCCCTTCTTGTGGCGTTCTTCAAACTCAACACCCTTTTCCTTAGCAATTGCCTTAGCCTCTTCATCAGAATGAATTTCGTTGAAATCAACGCCTGAATACTTTTTAACAGCGTCAAGCATTGTAATTCTTTCAAACGGCTTGCCAAGATCCATTTCAATGCCGTTGTATGTGATTGTTGTTGTGCCGAGAACCTCCTGTGCAACATGGCGATAGAGATTTTCGGTAAGATCCATCATACCGTTGTAGTCGGTATATGCCTGATAAAGCTCCATAAGAGTAAACTCTGGGTTGTGACGGGTGTCAACACCCTCGTTACGGAATACTCTGCCGATTTCGTAAACCTTTTCAAGTCCGCCTACGATAAGCCTTTTGAGGTAAAGTTCAAGAGAAATTCTGAGCTTTAAATCCTCGTCAAGAGCGTTGAAGTGAGTAAGGAACGGACGAGCCGACGCACCGCCGGCATTGGCAACGAGCATAGGAGTTTCAACCTCCATAAAGCCCTGATTGTCAAGGTAGCGGCGGATACTGCCGATAATTTTTGAACGCTTTACAAATGTATCCTTTACCTCGGGATTCATAATAAGGTCAACATAACGCTGACGGTAACGAAGGTCTGTATTTGTAAGACCGTGATACTTTTCGGGGAGGGGTTTGAGTGATTTGGAAAGGAGCTTAACCTCTTTTGCATGAACAGAAATTTCGCCCATTTGCGTTTTGAAAACAAAGCCCTTTACTTCAACGATATCGCCGATATCCCACTTTTTAAGGAAACCGTATTCTTCTTCACCGAGATCGTCAAATTTTGCAAAAATCTGGATTTTTCCCGAACGATCCCAAAGATCCATAAACGAAACCTTGCCCTTGCCTCTTTTTGAAAGCAAACGGCCTGCAACGCATACATCTTTGTTTTCGTACTCTTCAAAATTGTTTTTAATTGTTTCCGTGAGAACATCACGGGCACTTGTTGTAATTACAAACGGATCTCTGCCTGCTTTTTTGAGGGCGTCAAGCTTTTCGTATCTGACCTTGATAACATCGCTTGTGCCGTTCTGCTGTGGCTTCTGACTCATTTCCAATCATTCCTCTCTTTTCAACATCAATAAATCTGACGGATTGCAAAAGCAGAATCCGTCAGCAAAAATTCAATAGATAAACAAATTACTTTGAGATTTCAAGAATCTTAAATGCCTTTACGCCGCCGGGAGTTTCAACCTCAACAACATCACCGACACATCTGTCCATGAGAGCCTTGCCCACAGGTGATTCGTCAGAAATTTTGCCCTGTGCGGGATTTGTTTCGTTAGAACCCGAACCAACGATTTTGTATGTCATCTGTCTGTCTGTGCCAACCATTTCGATTGTAACAACAGAAGTGAGGTGTACCTTATCGTTAGATGTTTCGGACTCATCAATAATCTGAGCAGTTTTGAGGATAGACTCGATAGTAGCGATTCTTGCCTCCATAATAGCCTGCTCGTTCTTTGCATCATCATATTCACTGTTCTCGGACAAGTCGCCGTAGGAACGGGCTACCTTGATTTTCTCTGCAATTTCTTTACGCTTGACATTTTGTAATTCTGCAAGTTCCTCTTCAAGATTTTTAAGACCTTCCGCAGTAAGCATTGTTGGTTTAGCTGCCATTTTATATCGTTCCTTTCAGTTAATACCGCACCTGCACAAGCGTGCATACGGTATAAAATTCTTTCATATCAGCAAAAAACTGCATATAGATTTATTATAATTTTTTTCACACCGATTGTCAAGCAAAACGGGCAAGATAACTGCAAAGAGATTTCACTGTCTGCGCCTCTGTATCATTACGACACAAATCGGGAACAATTGAACCGAGTTCGTACTGTGAACCGAGTGTGTAGAGTGCTGAGCAGAAGTATTCCTCCGACAATCCCTCAGGCCGCAAAAGTGCAAAACCGTTCGGCATTTTAAAGCAATAGCGAAAATACACAAAGCCCTTTATATTTTCCTTAGGTCTGCCGTTTGTGAGGATAACCGCATCATTTCTTACAGGCAGATTTTCTTCAATTTCAAACGGTGCAATGACAAGGTCACAATTTGAAAGCTGTTCACGGTGGTGAGTAACAACGGCACACGCACCTGTTTCTTCGGCAATGGTATTCAGCTCATCATAGAACACATCTTCGTTGTCTGTGATAATACAGACATTGCCCGTATATTTCAACACAAATGAAACAAGGTCGGTGCATTGAGCATCGGGATCATAAATTCCGACCGTCAGCCTTTCGGGAGCGTCAAATTTGCTGAGGGCATAAAGCGCCATATTTGTACAAAGTCTTGCCGAAAAAAACGGCGAGTAAAAACGCTTGTAACCGCTGTCGTTCGGAAAAGTCATTTCTTCGCAACACAAAAGTCTTGTGCGCTGATTGCCGATTGCCCTGTCAATTTTATTGAGATTGACCTTTTGTCTGCGACAGATGTATGTAAGCTGTTTTACGCTTACGCCCCTTGCCCTTTTGATTTCAACGCACACCTTGTCCCCTCTCAGCCTGTTAAAAAATCCCCTTATTTTCCCGCACTTTTCGGGAAACACAACATTCAATGAAGTAATCAAAACAAAAACCTCCGCATATTTACTTATTTAAGTATATGCGAAGGCTTTTAAATTAATTATCAAATTGTGTATGTACAGATTAATATTCTGACATCGGGTTGTATCTTACACCGTTAAGACGGCATTCGTAGTGGAGGTGAGGTCCTGTTGAGTTACCTGTTGAACCAACATAACCGATAACCTGTCCTCTTGAAACGGTCTGACCTGTACTTACTGTAAGACTTGTAAGGTGACCGTAAACTGTCATCTTACCCTCAGCGTGGCTGATCATTACATAGTTACCGTAACCGCCGCCGCAGCCACAGCTGTAGCTCTTGCCCCAGTTGTGTGTACAACTGCTGTTGCTTGCGATAACAGTACCGTCGGCAGCCGCAACAACGGGAGTTCCCATGATGCCTGCGCCGGCAATATCAATTCCGCCGTGGTTATAAGTTTCTCTGTCTTCTCTCCACGGTGATGAAAGATATGTAAAGCCCGGTGTCGGCCATGCAAAGCCCGAACCCGACGGAACAATTACAGATGATGAACCTGAGCTTGATGAACCCGAACTGCTTGAGCCGCTTGATGAACTGCTTGAAGAGCTGCTTGATGAACTGCTTGAGCTTGAACTCTGTGAAGCCTGAGCAGCCCGTTCCGCAGCCGCCTTCTGAGCAGCATAGTACTCGCTGATTTTAGCTTCAATCTCATCACTCTGCAAAGCCGCACTTTCCAAGGAATTCTGCGCCTCGGAATTTGATGCGTAAAGATTTTTAAGAATCTCGTCATTATCGGAAATGAGTTTATTAAACTCGTCCTGATCCGACTTCAATGACGCCTGCTGAGTTTCAAGGTCTTTCTTGTCCGCCTCAAGGGATTCCTTCTTGGTGCTGAGCTCGTCCAGCTTTGTCTGGATTTCGCTGATAAGCTCCTTGTCGCTGTTTGCAAGGCTCTTTACAAGCTCCATCTTATCAATAAGGTCAGAAAAATCCTTTGCACCGAAAATGATTTCAAGGTCGGTTGCATTGCCTGACATATAGAGAATTCTGAGTCTGTTTGCAAGTGCGTCAAACTGATCCTCAACTTCCGAAAGTCCCTTGTCATAAGCGTCCTGCTTTTCCTTAATATCATCGTTAAGGCTTGAAATTTTCTCACGAGTTACTGCAATTTTTTCATCAAGAACCTGAACCTTGCTTACAAGGGCGCTCTTGTATTCTTCCTTTTCTGCGATGTCAGACTTTGTATCATCAAGAATCTTCTGATACTTCTGATTTTCCTGTTCAAGCTGCTGAAGCTGTTGTTCAAGGTCTGAGATGCTGTCCTCAGCAGAAACAGTAGTCGGTATTGCCATTGGAATTGAAATCATGCATACGCAGAGCATTGCACATAAAATTCTTTTTAATTTGTTCATTGTAATCTCCTCCTTTAAGATTTCTGTCGGGATTACCAACCGAGTATTTCGTTACCTTCCATTTTAAGGTATTTTCTGATTGAAATAAAGCTGCCAAAGAAGCCGATAACAATACCTGCAATTGCAAACAAGCCGCCTGTAATCCAGATGACATTGTTAATCGGGATAAAATCAATCGGAACAATCTGATAAACAAGAGCCTGTGCAGTCTCATAGAGGATTGCAATTGCGCCTGTTGAAACAATTGCGGAAATAAGTCCGATTATCATACCTTCAATAAGAAACGGCCATCGTACAAACGAGTTCGTTGCACCAACCGATTTCATAATGCTGATTTCAAATCTTCGTGAATACATTGTCGCACGAATTGTGTTGGCAATGATAAAGATTGAAATGATTGTCAAAGCACACACAACCGCAATACAAATCATATTGACAAGATTGCTGATGTCCGTAAGCTTCTTTGCAAGCTCACGGTGGTTGCTTATGCTGTCAACACCGTCAATTTTTTTAATCTGAGCAACAGTATCGTCATACTTCGACAAGTCCTTCATAACTACAATGAAAGAATCGGGGAGTTTGTTTCTGCCCTGCATCTCGGCAAAAAGATCATCACCGAGAGTAGATTTATACTGCTTTATCGCATCTTCCTTTGAAAGAAAGGTTGCCGACTCAACATTGTCAAGCTTTTCAATTTCTTTTCCTACATAAACAGCCTCAAGCTGTGAATATCCGTCTTTAATGTATACAGAGGTTTCGTTTGACTTGCCGACCGATTCAACAACATTGTCAACATTCATCGAAAAAAGTGCCGCCGCACCTGTGAGAACAAGACAGCTTATAAGTACGCAGACAGAAGCGATACTCATAATACGGTTGTTCCACACATTTTTGAAACCTTCTTTTGCCAAATAACCAAATCCGGTCATATCAAAAATCCTTTCAAAATCCTATTTGCGCAAACGCATTATTCCGGAACAACCACTGCATTATCGGGATAATCCGGTGTGTTTTCTTCTTCACCGCTATCATCACCGTAATCGTCAGTATAGTCATCTTTAACAAACAAATCCTTGGTGTCGCTCTTAATTTTTCCGTGGTCAAGAACAACAACTCGTCTGTCAAACTCACGAACAAGGTCATGTTCATGCGTTACAACAATAACGGTTGTGCCTGTTGCGTTAATTTCATTGAGAAGCTCAATGATTTCGTGTGACATCTCGGGGTCAACATTACCTGTCGGCTCATCGGCAATAATAATCTCGGGGTTATTCACAAGGGCTCTTGCAAGGCTTACACGCTGTTGCTCACCGCCCGAGAGTTCACTCGGTCTGTTTTTCATCTTATCTTTAAGACCGACAAGCTCAAGCACATACGGAACACGCTTTTTAATTACTGCCGAAGGTTTTCCGACAGCACGCATCGCAAACGCAACATTGTCGAAAACATTCATCTTGTCAATAAGTCTGAAATCCTGAAAAACAATGCCCATATGACGGCGCATATAAGGAACCTTGCTCCTTCTCAGCTTTGTAACATCAGTGTCGTTGATAACGATTTTGCCCGATGTCGGAGTCTCCTCATGCATAATGAGTTTAAGAAATGTACTCTTGCCTGCGCCAGATGCACCGACAATAAATACAAACTCACCCTTATCAATACTCAGCGTAATACCGTAGAGAGCATGAGTGCCATTAGGGTATGTTTTAGACACATTTATAAAATCAATCATAAAGTCACCTTTGTTTTGTAGTTATTGTACAAATACTCACAAAAAAGTCAAAACGCCCAAAGCACAGCAAGACACTGTGCTCGGGCACACTTTAACCAAATCAGTATTTTGTAGGACTTGCGTTGAGGTATTTCTTAACCATAAGAGCAACCTTGAACACGATTGCGTCCTCAAACTCACGGAGGTCAAGACCTGTGAGCTTTTTAATTTTTTCAAGTCTGTACACAAGAGTGTTTCTGTGTACAAAGAGCTTTCTTGATGTTTCGGAAACATTGAGGTTGTTTTCAAAGAAACGCTGGATTGTAAAGAGAGTTTCCTGATCAAGGCTCTCAATTGAACCACGCTTGAAAACTTCTTTGAGGAACATTTCACACAATGTTGTGGGAAGCTGATAGATAAGACGGGCAATGCCGAGGTTATCATAGCTTACGATTGTACGGTCTGTGTCAAATACCTTTGCAACCTCAAGAGCTGACTGAGCCTCCTTAAAGCTTCTTGCAAGATCCTTGATGCCTGTAACCGTTGTGCCGATGCCGACAACACAGTGTGTGTAGAACTCGCTCGAAAGTGTGTCTGAAATCGAGCTTGCAAGCTTTTCAAGGTCACGGCTCTCTGTGTCGGGTTTAATTTCCTTAACAAGTGCAATTTCAACCTCGTTAATGTTTATAACAAAGTCCTTTGACTTGTCCGGGAAAAGATTCTGAACTATATCATAAGCGGAAACATCTGTTTTTGAAACAATTTTAATAAGCAGACACACACGGGAAACCTCGCTGTTAAAGTGAAGCTCTCTTGCTTTAAGGTAAATGTCACCCGGAAGAATATTGTCAAGAATAACATTCTTAATAAAGTTTGAACGATCATACTTTTCGTCATAATACTGCTTGATGCTTGCAAAAGAAACCGACAAAAGCTGAGCATACTTCTGAGCATACTCATCGGTACCCTGAACAAATACTGCATAATCATACTTTGCATTGCTGCCGAAAGATCTGTATGTATATCCGTTCACAACAAACGGTGCTGTTGAGCTGAGTGTTTCGGAATTAACGCTCTCGTTTACCTCGCCGATTTTTCCAAGCTCGGAGCAGGCAATAACAACCGAAGTCTCGTCAATTACGCCAATCGTTCTGTCGATTGCGTCTTTCATCTGGTGTACAATACCTTGAAATAATCTGTTTGACATAAATTTTTACCTCGTTTTCTCCGCAGTTATATATTGTGATTGTAAAAGAGTTCAATAAAATACAATCTGTCTCATATACATATTACACAAAAACGAGAAAAAAATCAACCTCTATTTACAATTTTTCTTGAATTTTTTTAGAGAATTTGCATAATCAGCAACAAGTTACAGTTTTGAAAGCAAAATTAAACAATTGTTACAAAGTCTTATTTGTTTTTTAATATATCACAACATTGTGTTGTTTTTGTGACAAAATACGAAAAATATCTATTCATCACGGTTAATCAATTATAAAATTTAAATGCAAATGGGTTTTGAAAGTTATTGCGCTTACGGCAACAATCGTTTTCTTTCTGCAAACGCAAAGACGGCGGAGCATAACGCTCCGCCGTAAAAAACAAATTAAATTATAATCAGTTTGTGATTGTTTTCTCAGTATCCTTATCAAAGATGTGAATCTTGCTGAGGTCGAAAGCAATCTCAATTTCGTCGCCCGGCTTAGCTGTTGAAGTAGGTTCAACACGAGCTGTGATAGGTGTACCGTTGATATTTACATAGAGATAAATTTCAGCGCCCATAAGCTCGGTAACATCAACATTGGCTTTGAGAAGACACTCAGCCTTAGCAATTTCTTCAGGCTCATCGTGAACATGCTCAGGACGGATGCCCAAAACAACTTCCTTGCCAACATAGTTGTCGAGGTCAGCATTGACCTTTGACTCCGGAACAGGAACGTGATACTTGTCAAAATCAAGAGTATACTTGCCGCCGTTCTTAGAGAGAACAGCGTTGATGAAGTTCATCTGAGGTGAACCGATAAATCCGGCAACAAACATATTGCAAGGCATATCATAAAGATGCTGAGGAGTATCAACCTGCTGAATGAAACCGTCTTTCATAACAACAATTCTTGTACCCATTGTCATAGCCTCTGTCTGGTCATGGGTTACATAGATAAATGTTGTGCCGAGGCGCTGATAAATTTTTGAAATCTCTGTTCTCATCTGAGCACGGAGCTTAGCATCAAGGTTTGAAAGCGGTTCGTCAAGAAGGAATACCTTCGGGTTACGAACGATAGCACGACCGAGAGCAACACGCTGTCTCTGACCGCCTGAAAGAGCCTTTGGCTTTCTGTCAAGATACTGCTCGATACCAAGGATTCTTGCAGCCTCTTCAACTCTTCTCTTAATCTCTTCCTTAGAGAACTTACGGAGTTTAAGACCGAATGCCATATTATCATATACAGTCATATGAGGATAAAGAGCATAGTTCTGGAATACCATTGCGATATCTCTGTCCTTAGGAGCAACATCGTTTGCGAGTGTATCGCCGATGTAAAGCTCACCCTTTGAAATATCCTCAAGACCTGCAATCATTCTGAGGGTTGTTGATTTACCGCAACCTGAAGGGCCAACGAGAATGATGAATTCTTTGTCGGCAATTTCAAGATTGAAGTCTGTAACAGCAGTTACACCGCCGTCATAAATCTTGTAAACATGTCTTAATGAAACATTTGCCATTGTGTATAAACCTCCAATTAGTCGATAACGATAAAGTCCTTAGCTTTATTACATACAATAATATACCACTTTTCGCACAATTTGACCATACCGAAATTGACCAAAGATATATGCATTATTTTATTTAAAACCGACACAGGATAAAATTCAGATGCATTTTTTAGTGTATATTGCCGATAAAAACCGACTTTTTATCCAAATCCGTTAACAATTTGCACTCGCCTATGTGCAAATTGCTATCAAGGTACAAACCGCCTATTGAAATTCGTTGAAGATGCACAACTTTTAATCCACAACACAAAAACATTTTTTTAACCTGATGATATTTACCCTCACAAATTGTGACAATTCCTGTTTTTTTATCATTTTCGTCACATTCAAGCACGGCACTGCGACACTTCGTACCGTCAGAGAACTCAATTCCGTCAGAAAAAGCCTTTACGGTATCTTCCGTGATTTCTCCGTCAAGCTTTGCAACATACTTCTTGTCCACATGCTTTTTAGGCGAGGTTATGCTGTGCGCAAAGTCACCGTCATCTGTAATAAGAAGCAATCCCTCTGTGTCACGGTCAAGTCTGCCCACGGGAAAAAGTCCCTTTCGTTTCATATCCTCGGGGATAATATCAATAACAGTCTTAAACTGTCTGTCCTCGGTTGCCGACACAACTCCCGCAGGCTTGTTCATCATTATATATATGTATTTGCTGTAATTCAAAGCCTGTCCGTCCACAACAATTTCATCCTTGCCGGGGTCAACCTTAGTATCGGGCTTTTTACAGATTTTTCCGTTCACAAGAACCGCACCGCTTTTTATGAGCTTTTGAACCTCTTTTCTGCCGTCGGCTCTTTGTGACGAAATAATTTTATCGAGTCTTTCCATCTTAATCAACAAGCGGCAGATTTTTACTGCCGTATTCTCCGTTTGTAATGTGTCCGCCGATTACCCTGTTTTTGTAAACAAGCAAAACGGCATTGTTATCCTTTGGCTTTTCCAGGGGAACTGTAATCTCCGTAACCTCTTTGCCTTTAAATTTTGCGAGGTCAAGTCCGATTTTCTTCTGAAGTTCGTTGTATTCCTCATAATATTTATTAAAATCCGACGGAATTACAACCGACCTTTTCTCAGGCTTTGCGTCGGCGGTTTCAATTCCGAACTGTTCAAGGAATTTTTTCTCCTCACCGTCATTAAGCACAAGAGAATACTCCCCTGTTTTATCACTTACGGCTGTATCGGGCAACCGTGAATTTATTGCAACCGTGACGGCTGTACATATTATTGCCGCTGTTACGGACAGCACCGCCGCCAAAATTACCGTTTTCTTAGCCTTAATTTTTAAATTAAAAACGAACATTATAAATCCTCCGCACATTTTATTCTCTGATAAAATGTATGCGAAAAATCTTCGGATAATTCCGTTTGTCCGATTTCAAATTATTTACTTTGTAAGAACATCCAAGAGTTCTGCCGTTGTTTTTACAAACACCCTGCCGCCCTCTTTTTTCATGCTTTCAAGGTCGCCGTAGCCATATTCAACACCGACAAAATCAACACCGCAAAGTCTTGCGCCCTTTGTGTCAAACCAAGTGTCACCTATCATGACGATATTCTCTCTGTCATTTTCAAGACTGCCGCCAAGTCTTTCAACTGCATACGGAATAAGGTCTTTTTTATCTTTTCGACTGCCGTCAAGTGTTGAACCGCAGATTGCGTCAAACATATCATGCACACCGAGAAGGTCTGTAATTTCTTCGGCAAACTTTTCATACTTTGACGAACACACGGCAAGCTTTGCACCGCTGTTTTTAAGCTCTGCAAGAACCCTGTCAATGCCGTCATAAAGCTTGTTCACAAGCTTGCCTTTTGTGTTGTAGTATTCACGATAAATCTCAACGCCTCTTGCCGATTCTTCCTCATTGAAATGGCAGATATTGCGGAATGTATCGAGCAACGGCGGTCCGATGTATAATGTGTAATCGTCAAGATTCGGCAACGGCTTGCCCATACTTTTAATTGCGTTTTCAAGTGACTCTCTTATGCCCAATGCGCTCTCGCTGATTGTGCCGTCAAGGTCAAACAGATAATATTTGTACTTATTCATCAAACTTGCTGTCCGCCTTCATCTGGAATTTTTCTGATTTTACGCTTACTCTTGTGTGAGTGCCTCTTGCGATTTCACCCTTTTTATCTTCGGCAAAAACTTCAAAATTAAACATTCTGCCGTCAACGCTTTTGAGAACGGCTGTTGCCGTAACCTCAGCACCGAGAGGAGTAGGGCTTGTGTGTTCAATTGAAATCATCGTGCCTACTGTTGTAAGCTCATCGTTGTCAAGAACCTTGTCTGCAAGAGCTGCGGCGGCATTTTCCATAAGAGCCACGACGCACGGAGTTGCAAGCACACAAAGACTGCCGCTGCCCATTGAAACGGCAAGATTTTCTTCTTCCACCTTAATTGTTACAGAATATGTATTTATTTCGCTCATAAAAATTTCCTTTCTTATTGTTTAAAGCAATTTTATGTGATATACTTAACAAAGTGTGCATTACTCGTCTGTGAATTGACAGAGTAAGTATCCATACGATATAATAATACAATATTCAGTGAAAATAGGCAAGCATTGCCCGAATAATATTTGAGGTGAAAATAAATGAAACTCGGAATCGTCGGACTTCCAAATGTCGGCAAAAGTACACTTTTTAACGCAATTACAGACGCAGGTGCTCAGAGTGCAAACTATCCTTTCTGCACAATTGAGCCGAATATCGGTGTTGTTGCAGTTCCGGACAAAAGACTTGATAAACTTGCGGAAATGTATGATCCTGACAAATATACTCCTGCATCAATTGAATTTGTAGATATTGCAGGTCTTGTAAAGGGTGCGTCAAAGGGCGAGGGACTCGGCAACAAGTTCCTTTCAAACATCCGTGAATGTGACGCTATCGTTCATGTTGTCCGTTGCTTTGAAAACGATGACATTATCCATGTTGAAGGCAACATCAACCCTGCCCGTGACATTGAAACAATTAATCTTGAGCTTATTCTCTCCGATGTTGAAATGCTCGAACGCAGAATTGACAAGACAAAGAAAATGCTCAAGGGCGACAAAAAGTATCAGAAAGACATCGACCTTTTTGAAAGAGTTCTTGCCGCACTCAACGAGGGCAAGCCTGCAAGAAGTGTTGAATGTGACGATGACGAAAAGGCAATTCTTTCAGAGGTTGCGCTTCTCACAAACAAGCCTGTTATCTATGCCGCAAATATGAGTGACGAGGATTTCTCAAACGGCATCGACTCAAACGAGGGCTACAAGGCTGTTCAGAAGATTGCCGCCGAGGAACACGCCGGTGTTCTTCCGATCTGTGCTCAGATTGAGGAAGAAATCGTTGAGATGGACAAGGAAGAAAAGGAAATGTTCCTTGCCGATATGGGACTTGAGGAAAGCGGTCTTGACAGACTTATCAAGGAATGCTATGCACTTCTCGGACTTATCTCCTACCTTACAGCCGGCAAACAGGAGGTTCGTGCATGGACAATCAAAAAAGGAACAAAAGCACCTCAGGCAGCAGGCAAAATTCACTCGGATTTTGAGCGTGGATTTATCAGAGCCGAGGTTATCGCATATGACGACCTTATCGCCTGCGGAAGTATGACAGCCGCAAAAGAAAAAGGTCTTGTCCGCAGTGAAGGCAAGGACTATGTTATGAAAGACGGCGATGTCGTTCTTTTCAGATTCAATGTTTAATTAAATCATTACAATTGATGACGGTTACGAATATTTTCGCAGCCGTCATTTTTTGATGTCACACATTTCTCCTTTTGCAATAATATGTAGTGTAAACGAAAGGAGGTAAGCGTATGTGTAACTTTGGTAACGGCAACGGTTGCTGCTCATGGATTATTCTTCTTATCATCGTTCTCTGCTGTTGCGGCGGAAACAACGGCGGCTGTGGTTGTGACAACAACAGCTGTGGCTGCGGCTGCTGATAAAGCACGCTGACTAAAGCCCCATTCGGCTTATTGCTGAGGATGTTTTAATATAAAAAGGGCGGCTGCCGTTTTTTGCGATATCCGCCCTTTGCTTTTTATTCTTGAACGGTACATACAAAAAACGGTCGGCTTGAACAAACCGACCGTTAATATTTTGCAATTATTAAATTAATTCAGAAATTATTTGTCCTCTTTAACAACATCTCTGACAACCTTTGCAAGGTGCGGCTGTGTAAGACCGAACTTGTCAAGAAGTTCAAGAGCCGGACCGCTGTAACCAAAACGATCGTTCACACCGATCTTTGTAACCTTAACAGGACACTCTGCACTTACAACATCACAAACAGCGTCACCGAGGCCGCCGATAACATTGTGTTCCTCAACGGTGATGATTCTGCCTGTTTCCTTTGCAGCCTTAATGATGATATCTCTGTCGATAGGCTTTATTGTGTGAATGTTAATAAGACGAGCGTTGATGCCCTCAGCCTCAAGTTCCTTAACAGCCTTTAAAGCCTCGTTTACAACAAGTCCTGTTGCAATAACAGCCACATCGTTGCCCTCATGGAGAGTAATACCCTTGCCGAGCTCAAATTTATAGGTATCGGGATCATTAAAGCTGTCAACAGCAAGTCTGCCAAGACGGATATAAACAGGGCCCTTGTACTCAATTGCTGCCTTTGTAGCAGCCATCATTTCGTAATGATCGGCAGGGTTAAGAATAACCATACCGGGAATTGTACGCATAATACCGATATCTTCAAGACACTGATGAGTAGCACCGTCTTCACCTGTTGAAATACCTGCGTGGCTGCCGGCAATTTTAACATTAAGATGAGGGTAAGCAACCGAGTTGCGAATCTGCTCAAATGCTCTGCCTGTTGCAAACATTGCAAATGATGCGGCAACGGGAATTTTGCCTGCCGCTGCCATACCTGCCGCAACGCCTACCATATTGCCCTCGGCAATACCGCAGTCAAAAAATCTTTCGGGAAACTCTTTTTTAAAAATTCCTGTCTTTGTAGCAGCTGCGAGGTCTGCATCAAAAACAATAATGTCCTTATTTGTCTTTGCAAGCTCACAAAGAGCCATGCCAAAGCTTTCTCTTGTAGCCTTTTTAATTACCTGTGCCATCAGCAGTTGCCCTCCAATCTGTCAATTTCAGCCTGAAGCTCGGCAGTAGCCTGTTCATACTGTTCCTTGTTGGGAGCAGTGCCGTGCCAGCCAACCTGATTTTCCATAAATGAAACACCCTTGCCCTTGATTGTCTTGGCAAGAATTGCGGTAGGCTTGCCCTTTACTGTCTTAGCCTTTTCGAGAGCCGATTCAATCTGATTGAAGTCGTGACCGTCAATTTTGATTACTTCAAAACCAAAGCTTTCAAACTTTTTATCAAGAGGCTCAATGCCTGCAACCTCTTCAACAGTACCGTCAATCTGAAGTCCGTTCTGGTCAACAATTACAACGAGATTGTCAAGCTTGTTGTGAGCGGCAAACATTGCAGCCTCCCAAACCTGACCTTCTTCAACTTCACCGTCACCGAGAACTGTATATGTGCGATAGCTCTTGTTATCAAGCTTAGCCGCAAGTGCCATACCGCAGGCAGCCGAAATACCCTGACCGAGTGAGCCTGTACTCATATCGATACCGGGAGTACCCTTCATATCGGGATGTCCCTGAAGCATAGCGCCTACATGACGGAGCTTTGTCAGCTCGTCCCATTCAAAAAAGCCCTTGAGCGCAAGTGTTGCATAAAGAGCCGGACAGCAGTGACCTTTTGAAAGAACAAAACGATCTCTGTCCTGCATATCGGGATTTTTAGGATCAACATTCATTTCCTTAAAGTAGAGATATGTGAAAATATCTGCTGCCGAAAGCGATCCGCCGGGATGACCTGATTTGGCGTGGTAAGTGCCGAGAATTGCGCCCATTCTTGACCTTGCGGCAAGAATTTGGAGCTGCTTGATTTCTGAACTGTCCATTTAATAAACCATTCCTTTCAGAATTTTGCGTAATACATGACCGTGTTATACACACCTATTTTAATTATACACAATCCAACGCAAATTTCAACAATTTTTTAGGATTTTCCAAAAATCGGATAAATTCCTTAAATTCGCCCTTGAAGAAATAATTTTTTATGATATAATAAGCAAAGTAAAATATGATTAAATCTAAACTTTTGTAAAAGCATATTTATAAAAACCGTTTGGAGGGAACAGCAATGCTGCTTGCGGCCGATGTCGGAAACACCAATGTCAAGCTCGGCATTTTTGACGGAGATAATTTAAAATTCAAACTCCGTTTTTCAACCGATGAAAACAAAACAAGCGACGAGCTTGCCGTTGAACTTTACACTTTTTTGCAGATTTACAACATCGACGCAAAAAGCATTGACGGCGCTATTATAAGCTCTGTTGTTCCGAAATTTACATATAGCCTCAGAAGTGCGATTATGACCGTTACAGGCAAAAAAAGTCTGCTCATAGGTCCGGGACTCAAGACAGGTCTTGACATCAAGATAGAACATCCCGAAACCTTGGGTGCAGATATCGTTGCCGGCTGTGTGGGAGCGTGTGAAAAATACGGCGGTCCTCTCATTATGATTTTTATGGGAACTGCAACCGCAATTGTCTATGTTGACGCAAGCAACGCATATCACGGCGGTGCAATTGCCCCCGGTATGGGAATTTCGCTTGACGCACTCACAAATCACGGCGCATTGCTGTCATCGGTTGATATGAAAGCTCCAAAGAAGGTAATTTCATCAAACACATCCGACTGCATTCGTTCGGGAATTATGTTCGGAACAGCCTGTATGCTTGACGGAATGGTTGATATGTTTACCGAGGAATGCAAGACAGAATGCAAGGTTATTGCCACAGGCGGTCTTGCTCCGCTTGCAATCAAAAACTGCCGTCACGATATTATCTTTGATGAGAATATTATTCTTGACGGACTCAAAATTATTTACGAGAGAAATAAAAAATAAAGACAATTTAATATACAACTTGTTTTTGAATTATTAATTTGATGCAACGGGGTTCTCCCCTTGTAAATATTATTTGCGTTTCACCTGCGGAAAATGAGCAGGGAAACAGCAGGAGGAATTTTTTATGAATAAGACAGGAAACTTTTCAAAGGTGCAAAGAATGGTTATTCTTGCAGTGCTTATCGCATTAACGCTTGTAATGGCGCTCACACCGCTCGGATATCTGAAGATCGGTGCGCTTTCCATTTCATTCCTTTGCATTCCGATTGCAATCGGTGCAACCGTTCTCGGTCCTACAGCAGGATTGATTCTCGGCACACTCTTTGGTATCACAAGCTTTGTACAATGCTTTGGTATGGACGCATTCGGCACGGCAATGCTTTCAATCAACTGGTTTTACACCTTTATAATTTGTGTTGTTGCACGAGCTCTTATGGGTTGGTTCACAGGACTTATCGCAAAAGGTCTGGGCAAGGTATTTGAAGGTAAAACTGTAGGCAAGTTCAATCTTAACGACCTTATCGCTACTATACTCTGCCCTGTTATGAACACAGCCTTCTTCCTTGGCTTTATGGCAATCCTTTTCGGCAGTATCGAAGTTATGGGACTTAATGTAATCACAGCCGTGGTTATCCCTGCTCTTTCAATCAACTGCATTCTTGAAATCATTGCTTGCTTTGTTGTCGGTTCGGCAGTAAGTATTGCAGTCAAGAAAATTGTTGCGGCAAACAAAAGTAAATAATTAACATTCAAAAACGGGCGATTTTGTTTAGAATCGTCCGTAATTTTTTTACATTATATTTTAAAATCGGTGATGTTATGCAAAAGAAAATTATTGAACTTTTAACAAAAACAGACGGCTATGTTTCGGGCAGTGAAATTTCCGAACAGCTTGGTGTGTCAAGACAGGCAGTGTGGAAAGCGATTAACAATCTCAAGGAACAGGGCTACAAGATTGACTCTGTAACCAACCGTGGATACCGCCTTGTTGCCTATCCGCCACACCTCAACGAGCCTGCAATCGAAAAATACCTGAAAACCTCCGTAATCGGTAAAAACCTCATCGTCCTTGACGAGGTGGGTTCAACAAACGATTACCTCAAAAAGCTGGGTGCAGACGGTTGCGAAAACGGCACGGTTGCCGTTGCCAGAGAACAAACTCAGGGCAAGGGCAGACTCGGCAGAGTTTGGAAAGCAAAAAAGGATGACAGCATCACCTTTTCGTTTTTGTTAAGACCAAAGATTGCCCCGTCAGAGGTATCGTCAATCACCCCTCTTGCAGGTCTTGCAGTCTGCAAGGCAATCAGAGAATTCACGGGACTTGACTGCCGTATAAAATGGCCGAACGACATCATCATCGGAAAGAAAAAGCTTGTCGGTATTTTAACCGAAATGAGTGCCGAATTTGATGCCGTAGAATATGTAATTACAGGCATCGGAATCAATGCCGATACTCAGGATTTTCCCGATGACATAAAGGAAAAGGCAACTTCAATTTATCTTGCAACAGGCGGTCATTTTGACAAGAACAAATTCTTTGCCTGTGTGCTTAACCACATTGAAGAGGAATTCATCAAAAACGATTTAAAGCTTTCCCCTGTCGCATTAAAGGAATACACAAGCCTTTGCGCAACAGTCGGCAGAGATATAACATTCACCAAAGACGGAAAGTCCATTACCGCAAAAGCTGTGGGAGTAAACCCTGACGGCGAGCTTATTGCAGAGCTTCCCGACAAAACCACCAAACTTATCAATTCAGGCGAAGTCACCGTACAAGGCATTTACTAACGGCGTGTCGCCGTCCCCCGTTCGTGCAGACAGTTTTACAAATGCAAAACTATAAATGCCCGAGCGTAACATTGCCGATTACGGTAAATCATCTATTGTCTGCGTGTCGCCGTCCCAAAAAATATACTAAAAAGCAGAGAACATCAACATAGATATTCTCTGCTTTTGTTATTTATTTAATTTCTCAATTCTTGATTTTGCATAAGCAAATTTAATTGAAGATTCCAATATGTATTTGGCTAAATCAGGTGATTTGGATTTAGTAATTCTGCGAATTATTTTTTTATAAGCTTTGTCGAACTCAGCTTCCGAATAGTTCATAATCAAACACCCGACATTACAGAATCTGAAACGTGTTTAATTATTGAATCAAATTCCTTTATATTTTTTAGTAATAACTCATATCGTTCAATACTGTCGCAGAGTAAAATTTTAGTGTTATAATCACACAAATCGTCATAAATATTTTTTATGCAATCCAAAGCCGATTCCGAATCAAGATAATCTTCATACTTTGCCATAACAGAATTTGCGTATTCATACAAAACTTCACATTTAGCCGTTACAAGATAATCTACTTTTTTCATAAATAACTCCTTTCACTCTACTTTAAATAATAACCTGTTTACATTATTATATGTTAAAAACAGCAGAAATGCAAGTTTAACAGTCACCGATAACCGATATAATTTGACACCGCACAAACAACAAGGACATCCGAAAAACGGATGTCCTTAGTTTTTATATAAAATATTCGGTTATAAATTACTTGAAGTATTTTACGCCGCTTTCAAAAATCTGCTGGTCTTTTGCGAACGGAACATTTTTGTAAAGGTTTTCGCCCTTTCTCTCGCTGTGTCCCATTTTACCGAGAACTCTGCCGTCAGGTGATGTGATACCCTCGATTGCGCAAACAGAACCGTTGAGGTTGAACTCAATGTCGCTGCTTGGGTTGCCTGCAAGGTCAACATACTGTGTTGCAATCTGACCGTTCTTTGCAAGTTCTTTTACAGTTTCAACATCAGCCATAAATCTGCCCTCACCGTGTGACACGGGAACAGCAAACACATCGCCTGCGTTGACATTTGCAAACCACGGTGACTTAACGGAAGTAACTCTTGTATAAGCCATATGTGAAATATGTCTGCCGATTGTGTTGAATGTGAGCGTCGGATCATTTGCTTTAAGCTCTCTGATTTCGCCGTAAGGAACGAGTCCGAGCTTGATAAGAGCCTGGAATCCGTTACAGATACCGAGCATAAGACCGTCACGATTCTTGAGAAGGTTGTTAACCTGCTCTGCAATTCTCGGGTTGCGGAATGTTGTTGCAATGAACTTACCTGAACCGTCAGGCTCGTCACCGCCTGAGAAACCGCCCGGAAGCATAATCATCTGTGACTTTGCAATGAGCTTTTCCATTTTGTCAATTGTTTCCTCGATATCGTTTGAAGAAAGGTTCTTGACGATGAGCATTTCAACATTTGCACCTGCTTTTTCAAATGCTCTTGCCGTATCAACCTCGCAGTTTGTACCCGGGAATACAGGGATAAATACAGTAGGCTTTGCAGTCTTGATTGCAGGTGAAGATGTATTTCTCTCGCTGTAAAGCGGAACATCAACTTCGAGTTCAGGCACTTCAGCCTTTGTTGGGAATACCTTTTCAAGCGGAGCAGTCCACTTTTCGAGGAGTGCGGAAAGTTCGATTTCCTTGCCGTTTACAGTAATCTTTGCATCGTTTGTAACAGTACCGAGGTCATAGTGAAGAACATCGTTTGAAAGCTCTGCACCGTCTGCAAGTTCGATAACAAGCGAACCTGAAAGCGGAGCGAAAAGCTCGTCATTTGTGAGCTCGTTTGCAAACTTAAAGCCAAAGCCGTTACCGAAGCAAGCCTTACATACGCTTGCGGCAGTACCACCCTCTTTAACAACCGATGCAGAAAGCACCTTGCCGTCCTCGCAGAGAGCATAAACAGCGTTGTACATTTCGATAAGCTTATCCCATACAGGCATAAGTGTTTCTTTATTTTCGGGAACGGGAACAAAGATAACCTTTGAACCTGCGTTCTTGAATTCTGTTGAAATTGTCTTTGATGCCTTTGTCATTGCAACAGCGAAACTTACGAGTGTAGGCGGAACATCAATATCCTCAAATGTACCCGACATACTGTCCTTACCGCCGATTGACGGAAGTCCGAGCTTGAGCTGAGCCTGCATAGCACCGAGGAGTGCTGCGGCAGGTTTACCCCAACGGGAAGGAACATCTTTAAGTCTTTCAAAATATTCCTGGAATGTAAGTCTTGCTGTCATCGGGTTTGCGCCGATTGCAAGTAGCTTTGAAAGCGACTCAACAACTGCATAAGCCGAGCCGTGGAACGGACTCCAGCGTGAAACACCGGGGATATAGCCGTAACTCATTGCTGTTGCATCGTCTGTTTCGCCCTTCTCAAGCGGAATCTTTGCAGCCATCGCCTCCTGAGGAGTGAGCTGATTCTTACCGCCGAACGGCATAATTACCGTAGCCGCACCGATTGATGCGTCAAATCTTTCTGCAAGACCGATCTGTGAGCAAACTTCAAGTCTTGACATATTTTCAAGGAATGCCTCGTCAGCAGGCATATCTTTAAGCTTTGCGGGAGCAACCTTACGGTAGCAGCCTTCCCACTTCGGAGCCTCGATATAAGCCTTGGCAACCTGAGTAACACCGTTTGTGTTGAGGAACTCACGGCTGAGGTCAACGATTGTGTCGCCTCTCCAGTTCATTGTAAGACGAGGACTTTCGGTTACGACCGCAACGGCTGTAGCCTCAAGGTTTTCTTTTGATGCAAGTGAAATAAACTTGTCAACATCTTTTTTATCGAGAACAACAGCCATTCTTTCCTGACTTTCGGATATAGCAAGCTCCGTACCGTCAAGGCCGTCATATTTCTTTGTTACCTTGTCGAGGTCAACCGTAAGACCGTCGGCAAGTTCACCGATAGCAACGCAAACACCGCCTGCACCGAAGTCGTTACATCTCTTGATGAGCTTTGCAGTTTCGGGGTTGCGGAACAAACGCTGAATTTTTCTTTCTGTCGGAGGATTACCCTTCTGAACCTCTGCACCGCAGGTTTCGATTGAGTTTTCATCGTGAGCCTTTGAAGAACCTGTTGCACCGCCGCAGCCGTCACGGCCTGTTCTTCCGCCGAGAAGTACGATTACATCATCGGGGAGAGGAGTTTCACGGATAACATTTTCCTTTGGAGATGCACCGATAACAGCACCGATTTCCATTCTCTTTGCAACATAGCCCTGATCGTAAAGCTCGGTTACCTGACCTGTTGCAAGACCGATCTGGTTACCGTATGAGCTGTAGCCCTGAGCGGCACCTGTTGTAATTTTGCGTGAAGGGAGCTTGCCGTGCATTGTATCCTTGAAAGGAATTGTCGGATCGCCCGATCCTGTAACACGCATAGCCTGATATACATATGAACGGCCTGAAAGCGGATCACGGATTGCACCGCCAAGACAGGTTGCGGCACCGCCGAAAGGCTCGATTTCTGTCGGGTGGTTGTGAGTTTCGTTCTTGAACTGAACGAGCCACTGTTCTGTTTTTCCATCTATAGTAACGGGAACCTGAATTGAGCAGGCATTGATTTCTTCACTTTCGTCAAGGTCGGGAATGAGTCCCTTTTTCTTGAGTGACTTCATACCGATGAGAGCCATATCCATAAGTGAAACGATTCTCTTTGTATCCTTGCCGTAAACCTCGTCACGGGTTGCATAATACTCGCTGAGTGCGTCCTCGATAACCTTGCCGAGAGCAGACTTTTCAATCTCAATCTCTTCAAGTCTTGTAAGGAATGTTGTGTGACGGCAATGGTCCGACCAGTATGTGTCAATTACACGAAGTTCTGTAACCGACGGATCACGATGCTCTGTATCTCTGAAGTAATCACGGCAGAACTTGAGGTCTGCAAGTGTCATTGCAAAGCCCATTGAATCGTAATACTTCTGCATCTCATCGTCATTCCAGCCGTTGAAGCCCTCTACCCTCTTAACATTTTCGGGAACGGGAATTTCCATATCAAGAGTCTTTGGCTTTTCAAGAGATGCAAGACGGCTTTCAACAGGGTTGATGAGGTACTCCTCAACCTTTACAAGCTCTTCATCTGTAATATTGCCCTTGAGAGCAATTACTCTTGCTGTGAGAACCTTGCAACGCTCACCCTGAGTAAGAAGCTGAACGCACTGCTCGGCAGAGTCACCGCGCTGATCGTACTGACCGGGGAGATACTCCATTGCGAACACCTTCCAGCCGTCCTCAACGGGGAGAGTTTCTTCATAGATTACATCGGCGTTAGGCTCTGACAAAACAATGGTTTTCGCCTTGTCATATTCTTCCTTAGTAAGTCCCTCAAGATCGTAACGCACAATGTAACGAAGATCTTCGACAGACTTCATACCGAGGTTGTGGCGGATGTCCCAAAGCGTCTGCTTTGCAAGAACATTGAAGCCATCCTTTTTTTCAACAAAAATTCTGATTACTTCTGACATAATTCATTCACCTGCTTAATTTAAGATATAAAACAAAATAAATCCCGTCTGATAACCTGTATCACATCACATAATACCACATTCGACTATTTTTTTATTTCATTTAAGGCATTAAAAGGTATTCTGTAAAAGTAAAATTAAATGCACACAGAAAAAGCGGTCAGACAAAGCAAAATGCCGTCTGACCGCACAATATAATCATATTTAATCGCCTTTGAGAAAATCTTTGTAAAATTCCTCAAAACTGCCGTTTTTGTAGTCTGAATAATCCTTATTATCTCTATTCACAATTGTGTCGGTAATAAGGTATGTATCAAAGCCGAGTTTTGCGCTGCACAAATCCTCGTCAACATCGTTGCCGATCATAATGCTGTCTTCGGGCTTGATATCCTGCTTTTTGCAGATTTCTTCAAAATATTTCAGATTCGGCTTGCAGCAACCAAAGTTTTCGTATGTTGTAACAAGTTCAAAATCGTCGGGAGAAACTCCCGCCCATTCAAGTCTGCGTTTTGTTGCAACAAACGGAAAAATCGGATTTGTTGCGGCAATAAGTCTGCCGCCGTTTTTCTTTATGAAATCAATGCTTTTCTTTGCATAAGGAGTAAAGCTTGTAGCATCTTTCGGAACGATAAACTCGTTTTCGTAATAATCGGTAAAAAGGTCATCAAACTTTTCAAGGTCGGCACCGCTGACTTTGCCCGCTGTTTCCCAGAAAACTTCACGGTTTGTACGGCTGTTATCGTTCTTTGTCATAGCGTCAGTACCTGCCCACATCGCCTTTATAAGGGCGTCGGGTTCGATTTTTATAACAGGAGTGCAACGCTTGCAGAGCGATGAAAAATATAGCTTTACGAATTTTTCCATATCCATGGGAAGCAAAGTTCCGTCCAAATCAAAAAGATAATTTTTATACATTAACATACCGTTCCTTTCAATTTATGCACAAATATTATACAAAATTTCGATTTGGATTGCAAGGAAAAAATTTTCGGTATATACTATAGTCAGTAAAAAACGAGGTGATAAGATGAAAATAGTTTTGACAGACGCACAGACTGTTCTTGACGATATTGTAAATGCCGATGTGCTTAATCGGTTCGGCGAGGTTGAGTCGTTCGGTCTTTTGAAATATGAAGAAGTTGCGGAGAAAATTGCAGATGCAGATATCGTTGTGTGCAACAAAACTCTGCTTGATTCGCACACAATGCGACTTGCAAAAAATCTGAAATATATAGGACTTTTTGCAACAGGCTACAACAACATTGACCTTGACTACTGCACCAAAAACGGCATAACCGTCTGCAACGCAGGTTCATATTCAACAAATGCGGTTGCACAGCACACATTTGCACTCATTCTTGAACATTTCAATCACACTGCGGAATATAATCGGTTTGTTCAGGACGGCAAGTGGAAAAGAAGCAAAACTTTTTCACCGTTTGTATATCCGCTGAATGAACTTGCAGGCAAAACACTCGGCATTGTCGGACTCGGAAACATCGGAAAGGCTGTTGCAAAAATTGCAAGCGCTTTTGATATGAATGTAATCGCATCGAGCAGAACTCCGAAGAATATTGACGGAATCAAAGATGTTTCATTTGACGAACTTCTTGAAACAAGCGACATTGTAAGCGTTCATTGTCCGCTAAATCCACAGTCGGAAAATATGTTTGACAAAAATGCCTTTGCCAAAATGAAACAGGGTGCATTGTTCGTAAACACGGCAAGAGGCGGTGTTATGGTTGAAGAAGATTTGCTTGAGGCACTCGAAAGCGGTCACCTCGGCGGTGCGGCAATCGACACACTCAAGGTTGAGCCTATGGTTGAGGACTGCATTCTTATGGGGGCAAAAAATTGCATCATCACCCCCCACATTGCATGGGCGCCCGTTGAAACCAGAGAACGCCTTATGGGCATAGTTTCGGACAACATCAAAAATTTTCTGAACGGAACTCCGACAAATAAAGTAAATTAACGGCGAGTAAGTAATGACACAAATTATATATTAAGATATATTTTATAAATGTCACAATGTAATTGACCTACTGTACATCAAACAGAAACAACCGCCCACCTTTCGGTGAGCGGTTGTTTTGTGTAGTGTAGTATTAGGAAATTGGGATTAGATTACAATTACTGCTGTCTTTCGCAATAACTTGAAAGGCCTGTGTTAGGATCTGTGTATTTGAGCATATCATTGTCAGCGTCATATGTGTAGTTAAACTGCTGTTCGCCTACTGTCATAACGAGATCTGTACCCTCAAATGTGTAATTGCCCGAAACAGTCACACCGCTCATTTCGCCTGAGAATGTACCGTCATCTGCAAATGTGTATGTACATTTCAAAGTTTCGGGGTCAACACCGTTTGCTGTTGCGTAGTCATCAATTGAAACGGCTGTACCGTCCGTACCTTCAAGTGCTGTTACAGTCCAAGTACCTACAACGCTTGCCGATGAATCGCCGTCCTTTGAATCAGCGGCGCTGTCATCTGCGCTGTTTGCATTGTCGTCAGCAGTCTGTGTTGCCGAACTTTCGTTTTTGCTTGACGAGTCACCGTCATTACCGCAACCTACAAGACCTACTGTACCTACCATACAAATTGCAAGCAATAAAGCTAACTTCTTGATTTTTTTCATAGTTGATTACCTCTTTCCGATATTTTTTACTTTCCGATTTTGATTTACGGAAACACCGCAATTTTCGTGTTTCGCTTTTATCACCTCAATGATAGCCAATTTAATGCAACATTTCAACAAATTGGCACAAACATCAATCTTTTGGCAAAAACATATGACAATCGGATATAATATTTTTCAAATTTATGGTATAATCTAAGTGCAGTTAATCATTGCTCCGAATTAAATTATTTCAAAGGAGGCGATATCTTGAAAATTGCAGTTATTGATGACGAAAAGCCTCAGGCAGACATTCTCTACTCAATCTGCAACGCATATTTTGGCGGACACAAGCAAAATGTGCAGATTGATTGTTTTCCTGACGGAATAGCTTTTTTCAATTCATTCAAGGAAAACACCTACAAAATAGCCTTTGTAGATATTTTTATGGAGAAGATGAACGGCATTGCCGTGGCTGAAAAGCTTCGTGAAAAAGACCGTGATATTCTTATTGTATTTGTCACAACAAGCCCCGATTTTATGATGCAGGCATTTTCCGTTCACGCTTTTCATTACATAACAAAGCCCTACAAAGCTGAGCAGATTTACAAGGTACTTGATGATGCCTCGTCATATGTATCGGATAATTCAAAATACATTGAAGTTATGTGTGACCGCCGAAACACGCTGATTTCGCTTAAGGAAATTGTTTCTGTTGAATCCGACGCACATTATATCAACATAGGTGTTGTTTCGGGACTTAGATATCGCACACGAATGACTATTGCAGAGTTTCTCAAGCTTGCAGACAACGACACCCGTTTCATACCCGTAAACAGGGGAATCGTGCTGAATGCCGATTACATAAAGGACATTGAAGGCTCTGTATGTGTTACAGGCAACGGTGAAAGATTCCCGATTAAAATTCGTGAAAAAACTCGGATTGAACAGAGTATCCGTGAATATATGTTCAAAAAAATCAGAGAAAACCAGCGGAGGTGAACATGGACGCATTCATAAAATTTCTTCAGGCATTTTTCAGCTTTGTCATAATAATACCGTTAAGTTTATTCTGCCTTTTACCGTTAAAAAATCAATTAAAATACCCGATTTCAAAGATAGTAATGCTCTTTTTGTGTTCATTTATCATACTCGGTTCTCTCTCGTCAATTGTGATGACGGCTTTTGACATTCAGAATTTAAACTTTGTTCTCTTCCCCGACCTTGTAATATTTTTCTTCCTTATTAAAAGCGTTACAAAGGCCGGAACAGCACGCTGTTTGTTTGTTTTTATAAGTGTGTGCTGTTTGATTTCATTCTTTTCGCTGTATTCATATTTTATCAACTCATTTTTTCAGGAAGAAATCTCACGAGGAGTTAACACCTCATATAGCCTGATTCAAATGGGGCTTTCGGTTGCGGCAATGGGAGCGCTTGTTCCGCTCACAAAATATTACGCATGGATGATTGACAACATAAATATCGGCAAGGTGTGGTATTTGTTTTCAATTTTGCCCATTGCACTTATGGTGTCAAACATCTATATCATACCGATTTCCTACGCAAATATTCGTGTTGGAAAGGTTTATGCAAAAGGATTCATCATTACAATATTTGAGCTTGCATTGTATCTTATAGTATTCATATTATTCTACATTTTCAGCAAGACTACTATTGAAAAAGCAAAGCTTACAGAACGAAACAACATTCTTGAAATTCAGAAAAGTTACACAGAATCGTTGCAGTCGTACATAAAATACACCTCAAAAGCAAGGCATGATTTTAAACATTCAGTTCATGTTATGAGCCGACTTGCAGATGAAGGAAATCTTTCGGCGCTGAAAGACTACATTGCCCAGTATGAAAATTCGCTTACTGTAACAGCACCTGTGCGAATCTGCAAAAGTGACGCACTCAATGCTTTGTTCAATCACTATCGTCAGCAGGCGATTGAGAACGATGTTGACATTAACTGGCGGATTGATTTGCCCGACAAATCGAGAATTCTTGATGTTGACCTCTGCAGTATTTTCGGCAACATACTCGAAAACGCAATTGACGGTTGCTGTACCGTAGAAGAAGGCAAAAGATATTTTAACCTGACTTCCGAAATAAAAGGCGACTGTCTGTACATTGTTTCAACAAACAACTACGGCAAGCCTTTGGAAATGGACGGCGAAACTTATTCGTCCACAAAGCATCAGGGCAAGGGCATCGGACTTCACTCCATGAAGAGCATAACCGAAGTCTATGACGGAATTTTTGATGCAGGCAACAATAACGGTGAATTTTTCGTTGACATAATGCTTAAATATTAAACTTATTAACCTCAAAAAGGGTATGCATCCTCGCATACCCTTCTTTGTTATAAAAGTTCCAAACAAAAAACACGCTCTGCAAAATGCAAAGCGTGTTTTGATTTTGTTTTGTTGTTATCAGTTGTTACCGACAACAAATTTCTGGACTTCTGTGGCATCCACGATATTGATTTCACCGTCATGATTGTAATCAGCAAGTTCTCTCTGAACATCAGAAAGTGTTGAAATTGAAACAATGTACTTGCTGATTTCAGTTGCGTCAAGAACATCGACATGACCGTCAAGGTTTACATCGCCGATCATATACGGAGTATCATTGTTGTTGTCATTGCTCGGCTGTGTAGTTACAGGAGCTGTTGTTGCCTGTACCGTAGTAGGCTGTACTGTTGCAGCAGGAACAGTTGTTGCAGGCTGTGTAACCTTGGCTGTTGTCGGCTGAACCGTGGCTTTGGCTGTGGTAGGCTGTACAGTAGGTTTTGCTGTTGTTGGCTGTACCGTTGATGAAGAAACAAAAGTACAGAAATCAAGAGCAACCCAACCTGTCTTGCCGTTGTACGAGGTGTAACCCCATGTGTAACCGCCGGCTGTTGAAACCTTTGTTACATTAAGAGTAACATTGCCCGGAACAGATGTTACATATGAATAGCTTGTACCCGCACCGCTTCTCATGTTGAGATAATCGTCAACATCTGTTTTATATGTACCTGTTGTGTAAGTTACCTTTTTGGTTGTAGCCTGAGTAGTGCTTGTACTGCCGCTGAAATCGCCAAGGTAAATGTAGCCCTGAAAATTCCACCAGCTGTTACCGCCGGCATTCTTGTCGTCTGTGCTTGCATAGGAAAGGTAGAATCTCTTACCGCTCCATGCAGAGTTAGAAAATGTAATCTGACCGTTTTCAACCTTTTCTACAACAGCAACATGACCGCCGCCACCGTTATATGACCAGCAGGCAATTGCGCCGACCTTTGGAGTCTGACCGTACTTGTAGTAGCCGTTAGACTTGTTGTAATTGTACCACTGCTCGGCATTGTTCCATGAAAGCTTTGGCTCAGAACCGAGAATCTCATAAGCTCTGCCGTAGGCATATGCTGTACAGTTAGGCATGCCGTAACCGTACTTATAAAAAGCATTTAAATCACTGTAATAATATTTGTTACTTAAACTCGGGGCAGACAGTCTCGGTGAGAACGATGCCGCACTCGCAATCATCGACATTGAGAAAACCGACACAAACAGCATTACAGCCGTGAGAACTGCCGCAGAAACCTTTTTGCTAAAAACACTTTTTAAAACATTTCGCAAAGAAACACTCCTTTTTTTGAATTCAAAGTGATTGTTACCTATTTGTAACCACTTTATGTACATTCTATCACAAATTGCTCCAAATTCAAAGAGTAGAAATGCTGAAAATAGCCTTTATAATCTATTTTTTTAAGCCATTGTACACAATAATTTTCATTTTATGCATACTTTGCACAAAATTTAATCTACATTCTTTAAAAGATAATGTTTATTGTACAAGGATGAGGTCTGAGTTTTAAGGTGTAAAGGATTAGATAAACTTAATCATCAGAAACGCTTACGGCGTTAGACTGTTTATATGTTTCATTTATCGTTTTTCTTTACTGTATTGATCGATGAAATCAGCATTCTCCTGATTGTGCCGCACTGATTTTGCAATGGCTTATATACGGTTTCGGATATATATCCTGTTTCAAAAAGAAGTTCCAGCCAATATTCAGTTTCAAAGCACTCTTTTTGTGCTATTTCCAACTTGGAGATAAAATCCTTTTTACCCTGCGCATATTGTGCTTCGTGAATATTTGCACCTATACTTGTTCCCGAACGCAAAAGTTGATTAGTTAAAACCGATTCTCTTGCATTTGCTTTGATATCACGACACATATATACAATCTGTTTTGCAAATTCTTTTGATTTATTCCGTAAAATACTTTCAGACACAATCATCACCCAAAATACAATATATCACAAAGCCGAATGTCTGTAAAGTTATCGGTGATATGCCTCGTTTAACTCGGCGTGATATAAATGTGTTATCGCTCGCTTTCGCTCTCGGTGATATTATATTCGCTTTAAAACTGCCGCAGGCAATATCACTCGGTATGACCGAATATCACTGCACGGCAATATCACTCGTCGACAGGCGAATATAACTGAAAAACGCACTTGTTTACACAAGTGCGTTTTTCTTGGCGCGCCGGAAGAGACTCGAACTCCCGACCTTCTGATTCGTAGTCAGACACTCTATCCAGCTGAGCTACCGGCGCATATGCGGCCTTTTATCAGCCGCAAGTAGTATGATATCACAACTCGGTGCAAAAATCAAGTGTTTTTTGTATTTTTTCCGAAATTAATCTTTTGTATCAAAAAAAGCGAAGAATGCTCTGTATGCCATATAAACATCTGTCTTGGAAACAATTTCAAACGGAGCATGCATTGAGAGCACGGGAACACCGAGATCAACAACATCGACATTCATATTGGCAACATACTTTGCGATTGTTCCGCCGCCGCCGCCGTCAACCTTGCCGAGTTCACCGACCTGCCAGAGAATATCGTTGTTCTCAAGCATAGCTCTGATTTTTCCCATATATTCTGCAGACGCATCTGATGTGTCATACTTTCCGCCGTGACCTGTGTATTTTGAAATAATTACACCGTTGTTAATGTATGAGCAGTTGTTAGCCTCATATGCAGACGCAAAAGTCGGATCAAATGCGGCATTTACATCGGCAGAAAGACAGGTGCTTTTTGAAAGAACACGGTAGCCGTCAACACCGTCCTGCTTTGCAAGGTCATAGATGAAGAAACGGAGGAAGTCGCTCTGCATACCTGTGTTGCCGTCACTGCCTGTTTCTTCTTTGTCTGTAAGATATGTGATACAAGTCTGCTCGGGCATTTCAACATCAAGAGCCGCCATAACAGCCGGATAAGCACAAACCTTATCATCATGACCGTAACCGCCGATCATGCTTCTGTCAAAACCGATATCTCTTGACTTGAAAGACGGGATAAGGCAGAGTTCAGCCGAAAGAAAATCGCCCTCGCAGATACCGTACTTCTCATTGAGTACAGCCATTACATTGAGCTTTACAAGGTCTTTTTCGTCGCTGTCTGCATCATACGGACGAGAGCCGAGGATAACATTGAGGTTTTCGCCCTCAATTGCCTTTGCCATTGGCTTTGACGCCTGCTCTCTTGCAAGGTGCGGAAGAAGGTCTGTAATGCAGAAACAGCTTTCGTTCTCATCATCGCCCCAGCAGATGTCAACTCTTGTACCGTCAAGCTTTACAACCGAACCGTGAAGTGAAAGCGGAATTGTTGTCCACTGATATTTTTTAAGACCGCCGTAGTAATGAGTCTTAAAGAAAGCAAGATTGTTTGCCTCAAAAAGAGGATTCGGTTTGAGGTCAACTCTCGGAGAATCAATATGAGCGATTGCAAGCCTTGCACCGTTCTTAACACCGTTTTTACCGATTACAACAAGAGCAATAGCCTTGTCACGGTTTACATAATAAAGCCTGTCACCGGCCTTATATTCTTTGTCCTGCTCATACTCTGCAAAACCTGCTTTTTTGGCAAGCTCAACAGTATAGCGAACAGCCTCACGCTCAACAGGTGAGTTATCAAGAAACTTTTTGTAACCATCACAAAAGCTGTCTGCCTTTTTAATTTCTTCCTCCGAAAGAGCCTTAACGCCCTTCGGTTCGGTCATCATAATTTTTTCCTTTAATAAAGTTGTCTTTGACTTTTCTTCAGCCATAATAACCGTCCTTTCTGTGCCGTAAAACACGGCAAAACCATTTTATTTTGAAATCCGCCGCCAAAGGCATCGGAACATCTCTGCACTTAATTAGATTGTGAATAATAAAGTTTTATATACATTTCCTTGGCACTTTCAACCTTGTCAACATAATTCTCTGTTTCGGGATACGGAATGGAATCAAGATTTTTTCCGTCCGAACTGTAATTAGTATCGTTAAGCCAGTCGCTTACAACAAAGCCGGCATTATATGCGGCAATTGCCGAGCGTTCCGTGCCGTAATAATCGTAAAAATATTTTAAAAGATAACTTCCGTAATCAATACAAATTTCGGGGTCAAACAGGTCATCCTCGGTGTACTGTCCCGCACAACCTCTTTGCTCCTGCAGCCACTCAAAGGACGATGGCATCATCTGCATAACACCCTTTGCTCCGACGCCCGATTCGGCTTTCGGGTCAAAGCCGCTTTCCGTGTGGATTACGGCATATATCAACGCAGGATCAAGGTCATAATCCTTGGCGGCTTTTTCAACATATGTGCTGTAGGTGCGTGGATAATTCATCTCATCAAGCTTTTTCTTTGCGTCCTCGTAAAAGACCGAAACAAACACAAATACTCCCGCCGCAAGAATTGCAAGCACAATTATCCATGCCAAAATCGCCTTTCCTGCACTTTTTTTCTTTTTATATCGCCTTGATTGGGGCATCCTATCACCTCATCAGGTTGTTAATAGCCTCTGCCGCCTTTTGTGCGGCAAGCTCGACTTGCTCCATAGAAAAATTGTTTTCAATAACAATGTCGCTGTGACTTCTGAAAAATTCCTCGTCAAGCTGTGCAGACATTCTTAGCTCTGCACGGGAAATGTCAATGTTATCCCTTTTGCAGATTCGCTCAAGCCTTATTTCCTTTTTTGCGGTAACGCTTACAATAAGGTCGCAAAACACATCGGCACCGCTTTCAAAAAGCTGAGGAGCGTCATAAATCACTACGCTTTTGCCGTCTGTCTGAGCCTGTTTCGCCATCTGCACAAATTCATATGTAACAAACGGATGAACAATTGAATTGAGCAAATGTGTGTTTTCTTTGCTTGAAAATGCCCTTTTGGCAAGCAACGGTCTGTCAATGTTGCCGTCAGAAAGGATAATATCCTGACCGAAAACACCCGAAACAGCCTTCAAGCATACGGAACCGGGAGTGTAAAGATTTTTTACAATCTCGTCAGCATTTATAACGCACATTCCGTTTTTGGCAAAATATGCCGAAACCGTGCTTTTTCCCGCACCGCTCTGTCCCGTAAGACCGACAATTTTAATTCTGTTCAAGGTCAATCACCTCAAAGCCTGCCGCTCTTATAAGTCGGTTGTAAACAGCCATTCCGACGCCGTTCGTTTTTGGCAGTCTTGAATATACAACCTTAACGCTGTCGTCCTCATCAATTCTGCGAAGCTCGTCAAAAAGCGTGTGGGCCTGTCTTGTATAGTCGTTTCGTTTTCCGAGAGAGAAAACGGGAGTTTTCAAAAGCGGAATATCCTCGTCGCAACAGAGTGCAGCAACTCCCTTTGCCGCCTTCTTGTTTACATAATCAATATATTGCTCATCGTTGCAATTAAGAAGTATTACTCTCGCCCTTGGCGCATAGTGCTTGTACTTCATACCGGGGCTTGCAACCTTTACATTGTCTGCAAGTTTGTGCAAAACCGCATCATCAACTTCAACCTTGCCGAGAACACTCTCGAGCATTTCAACCGTAATTCCGCCGGGGCGAAGTACCCTCGGAACATCTCCCGCAAGAGTGATTACCGTGCTTTCAAGACCTACCTCACTTGCACCGCCGTCAAGAACAGCGTCGATTTTGCCGTCCATATCGTTCATAACATGCTGTGCGGTTGTCGGACTGGGTGAGCCCGAAATATTTGCCGAAGGTGCGGCAAGAACCGTACCCGATTCACGGATAATCGCCTGTGCGGTTTTGTGGCTCGGAAAACGGATTGCAACCGTGTCAAGTCCTGCCGAAACTTCATTCGGAATAACATCCGACTTTTTCATAATCATTGTGAGCGGTCCGGGCCAGAACGCATCGGCAAGTTTTTTTGCCGTGTCGGGGATCTTCGTCACAAGGTTAAGTCTTTCAATATCGGAAAAATCGCAGATGTGGACAATCAGCGGATTATCCCCGGGTCTGCCCTTTGCTTTAAAAATCTTCTTTACGGCCTCGGGGTTGAGTGCGTCAGCCGCAAGTCCGTAAACTGTTTCGGTCGGGATTCCTACAACACCGCCGTTTTTAAGCAACTCTGCGGCGGTTTTTATATCTTCCTCTGTATTTTTTAACAACAATGTTTTCACAATTATCACCGGATTATTTTTCCATACTTTCTTTGAGCTTTTCGGCTCTGTCAGCGGCAACAAGTGCGTCAATCACTTCGTCAAGGTTGCCGTTGAGAATTTCTTCAAGCTTGTAGAGAGTAAGACCGATTCTGTGGTCGGTTACTCTGCCCTGCGGATAGTTATATGTGCGGATTCGCTCACTGCGGTCGCCCGTACCTACCTGCATTTTTCTGTTTTCGGCAATTTCACTCGCCTGTTTGTCCTGTTTTTCCTTGAGAAGTCGGCTTTTAAGAACTTTAAGAGCCTTGTCCTTGTTTTTGTACTGACTTCTCTCGTCCTGACACTCAACTACCATACCTGTGGGCAAGTGAGTGATTCGGATTGCGGAACTTGTTTTGTTGATATGCTGACCGCCTGCACCGCTTGAACGGAAGGTGTCAATTTTGAGGTCATTCGGATCAATTTCAAGCTCAACATCTTCTGCCTCAGGCAAAACCGCAACGGTTGTTGTCGATGTGTGAACTCTGCCCTGACTTTCGGTTTCGGGTACTCGCTGAACACGGTGAACACCGCTTTCGTACTTAAAGCGTGAGTATGCACCCTCGCCCTCAATCATAAAGGAAATTTCCTTGTAACCGCCGATTTCGGTTTCATTGGCATTGATAATCTCGATTTTAAAGCCCTTTTTTTCGGCATACATCGAGTACATTCTGAACAGAACCGCACTGAACAGAGCCGATTCCTCACCGCCTGCACCGCCACGGATTTCAACGATAACATTTCGTTCATCGTTCGGATCCTTCGGCAAAAGCAGAATTTTCAAATCTTCCGCAAGATTTTTGATATTATCCTTAGCCTCGTCAAGCTCGATCTGAGCAAGCTCTTTAAGCTCTTTGTCGCTTGTTTCCTCAAGAATTTCAAGGCTGTCTTTTTCGGTTTGAACAGCCTCTTTGTATTTACGGTAGGTCAAAACGATTTCCTCAATCGACTTGATTTCCTTCATAATTTTCTGATATTCCTCGGGATTGCCCGCTACTGACGGCTGGTAGAGCCTTTCGGAAAGCTCGGAGTACCTTTTGTCAAATATTTCGATTTTTTCAAACATATATATCTTACTCCGTCAAAATTTTTTTAATATTTTTTTCAATCTTTGCACGGGGCGCCATAACCTCTCTGCCGCATTTTTCGCATTTTATCTTAAAATCCATTCCCACACGCAGAATTTCAAAGGTTTTGCAACCGCATGGGTGCTGTTTTTTCATCTCAACTCTGTCGCCAACGCTGATATCCACAAAAATCACCCTCCTGCAAATTTTTTACATTTTTCACATTTTGAATTTCTATGATTATTTACATCACTTTAGAGATGCAAATAATCTGCACTTAGATTATACAACAGAGATTTAAAAATATCAACCAATGCCGATAATTCCGAGAAGTCCCGTATATTCAAGCGAAAGGGCAACGGGAATTGAAATCAGCAGAGAAAATGCACTCTGTTTTACATCCTTGAACAAAATTCCGATGCTTGCAAGCCAAAGTATAAATTCGGGGAAGTACAGAATTCTGAAATCGGCAAAGTTGAGATTAAATGCAAAGCAACAGAATATTGCTATGAGTACGGAAGAAATTCCGATTGCAAGCGCACCCCGCCCCCTTGCATACCAAATCAGAAATGCCAAAAACGGCGATACAACAGCAAGAATCAGCCACCTCATAAGGTACGGAATATCGGGATAAAAGCCTGCAAAAACACTTGTCCACACATAGTACCCTATTAACATTCCCACAAAAAACGCAAAAACATTAATTCCTGCTTTTAAGGGTGATTTGCTGAATACGGCAAGGCACACGGCAATAAAAATCCACGGTGCCGTTCTGCCCAAAAAGTTTGACAAATCAAGCCAATCGAGAAAGCTCGGCAGTCTGTTCAAATCAAGAAACTTTGCGACAATTCCCATGCCACCGCCAAAAAGCAAAGCAAAGAATGTTGTCATAATTTGTTTTGGTACGGACATTTTGCCCGATACCTTTCGGGTTTTATTCAAAATTTTTAACATAAAATCCTCGTTTCATCTACATCAAAAGGACTTCTCAAAAAAGAAGTCCTCTTTAATCTTAATTATTCCGCACTGTTTTGCTCACCGAAAACCTTTAAAATTTCGTCCTTGTGAGCCATAATCGCATCGTAGCCCTCCTGAATGGTTTCGTCAACGCTGTCCATTGAGAAAAGCTGTGTGTTTTCGTTCTTGATATCAATTGCGAGGTCAGCCATTTTCTTTGACTCTCTTGTGCCGTCAATTGAATAAACATCAAGCGCACGCCAAATAACCTTAATAAGACCGCCAAGGCCTGCGTCGGGATTGTAGGTCATAATATCAAAGCCGATTGCAAGAACCTTGCCGACGCCCATATCACGCAGAATTTTTACGGGCAAATTGTCCTTTGAACCGCCGTCAATAAAGTTGTACTTGTCATAAGGACAGGTTGTGTAAATTGCAGGGAACGACATACTTGCACGAACAGCAGTTTCAAGCGGAGCGCCTGTTATGTAGTGAATATGCTCGTTTTCAAGATTTTCTTCCTCGGTTGTAAAAATACATTCATCGGTTGTAAGGGTGTCAACCGTACAGATTGAAAGGTTAATCGGAAGATTTTCAAAGCCTGTTATACCTTTTTCATTCATAATGTCACGGATAACATCTTCAATCAGTTCACCCGACTTGATGCCGTCTTTCTGAATCTTTTTATTTAGAATAAGCTGTGCAAGAGATTTGAAAATAAGGCCGTTGTCGATTTCGGCAAGAGTTTTCCAATGCTTTTTTGCAACTCTTTTCATTTCATCGGAATCACAGCCCATTGCAACGATTGCCGCCATTGCCGCACCCGAGCTTGTACCCGAAACATACTGTGGATGGATTCCGAGTTCATAAAGAGCCTGAACAGCACCGATGTGAGCAATACCTTGAAGTCCGCCGCCCGAAAATGCTACACCGATAGAATTTTTGCGATCGATTTTATCCGAATTCATTTTAAACACCTCTGTTAATAAAAACGATAAACATTGCAATACGACTCGGTTTCAACAAAATAGTCGTACCAGTTGTAGAAATCTTCAAAGCTGTAATCAGCCTGAATAAGCTCATAATTCTTAAATTTTGTGTTTTCCGTTATGTATTTAAGCACATCATCTTTGTCTGCAAGGCGGGAAACATAAACCGTTACCTCGTCAAGTGACGCAAGCTTTTTGTCCGTTTTGAGTTTTTCCATGCTGTCGGTTTCCTGCTTATTTGTGTCGCCGTTAAACATAAATGCCTCGGCAAGTGAAGAAACCTTTCCGTTGGTGATAACTCCTCGTTTTTCGGCAAATTCTTCAAGCTCATCACCGAGAGTCGGAGAGAACTTTGAACTCTGAACAATCATTGTGCTGTCGTAGTTCATAAACTTGTCAATACACTTGTTCCATTCAAGCATTGCAGTTCCGACAAAAATGCAGTTGTCTGTCTTTGGCTCATAGAGATTTGTTTTGCCGTATGTGTAATAGGGCTTAACCGTAACAAACGCTGTGACTGACGCAAGCAAAATGCATACAGGCACGGCAAGGCGTATCTTCTGATTTTTGAAAAGTGTGAAAATTCTGATGAACGAGAATGCAAAAAGCATCGCAATCAGCGGAAGTGACGCCATAACATAGCGGTCGCTGTTAAACGGTGAAACAAGTGAAATGCCGATGAAATAGCAAACTGCCGGAACTACGGCAAACATCGCCTTTTTAGGAATTTTTACCTTTTTCACAAAACGGAAATAAATTCCGAATCCGACAACTGCGGCTGTACAAAGTCCGAGCAGCCAAACCTGATTGATGAACATATCCTTTGCAAGAATCTGAACATAGGTGCAAAGCTTGTAGAAAACATAGGTCACAACCGTAATCATATCAAGCGCCGACATATCAAGCGAACTGAGTCCACGGTTGCCGCCGAGTACATTCGAGATTATGTACGGATAAATGCAGAGTGCAAGTCCTGCCCCCACAACAGCCGCAATAATGTACTTAATAAGGTCTTTACCGCACTTTTCCTTGATTTTGAACACAAGGAAAACAAGTCCCGTAAGTCCTGCAAAGAGGATGAAATAATACTGGGTAAGCACACCGCAAAGCACTGTAACTGCAAGCAGAATGCAGTCCTTTATGCCGACGGTGTTCTTTTTCTCATAGAGCTTTATGCTCATATAAACAAACGCAAGCACCCAGAAGGTAAGCGTTGCGTACATTCTGAGATAAATTGTCGTGGTAATACACGCAATACTCAGAGCATATGCCCCCACACCGATCAAGGCGTAAAGATTGTTGCCCGTGATTTTCCGTCCGATTTTATAAAGCATAATCAAAATGCCTGCCATGGCAAGCACATTTATTGAATAGGCAAGCCATTTTGAGAACACGCCCGGAAAGAACGAACAGACCGTGTGAACAAGTGCGTAATAGAGAGGCGGATGCGACGCATCTATAATCTGATTTTCATATACCTGAGCATAGTCGAATCTGTCATCGGGCGACACGGCAAGATACTCGTTGAAATCCTCGGGACTGTTCCAACCTCCGTCAACATTAAGCTGTTTTGAGGAATTTGCAAGGTTATAGGTCAGAAGCTCGTCCTCATGAAAGCCCTGTTTTGAAAACATATAAACCGTGCTTATGACAAGGCTCACCGCAATAATAACCGCAAGAATTATTCTTGCCTTTTTGTTGTCGATTTTCATATAAAATTCTCCGTAATAATCAAAATTAAAATCAGCCGACAATTTTGTGCCATTCAAACGGCAATTTTCGGCATTTCGCATTTAAATGATTATACCACAAATACGGTCACAATAACAATAGACTTTACAAAAATTTTGTATGTAATGCGTTTTCGGGCAAACAAAAATGCCGACAGAAAAATCCGTCGGCACAAATGATTTGTAATATTTTGATTATTTTTTAGCTGTTGTTTTCTTTTCGGCAGGCTTTTCAGCTTTTACGGTTTTGCTTTCAGCCTTTACGGCAGTTTCGGTTTTCTCGACTTTTTCAGCCTTAACTGCTTTTTCTGCTTTTTCAGCTTTTTTCTCAACCTCAGCAGGAGCAGGAGTTTCCTCCTTAACTGCTTTTACTGCCTTTTTAACGGGCTTTTCGGGAGCGGGTTCGGCTTTCTTTTCAACCTTTTCAGCGGTTGCTTCTGTCTTTGCAGACTTTGCTTCAACCTTTACTTTTTCTGCCTTATCTTCCTTTTTTATGGCAGCCTTTGCCGATTTCTTTGCCTTTTCGGCTTTAAGCTTTGCAAGAGCGGCGTCCTTCTTTGCCGTAGTCTTTTTCTTTACGGGAAGAGCCAGCTTCTTTTTAAGCTTGAAATACATAACAGCAAGCGGCGGAACTGTGATTTCCATTGAATAGTTGAGCTCATGGTCTTTCTTCTTTTTAGCCTTGAGCTCGCCCTCGTTTCTGATTCCGCAACCGCCGAATTCTTCGGCCTCGGAGTTGAACACTTCTTCGTAAATGCCGTATTCGGGCACACCAACAACATAGTTATCGTGCTGAACAGGCTGGAAGTTACATACGCAGATGATTTCACTGCCGTCATAAGCAATTCTGCGGAACGAAATGATGCTGTTCTTGTAGTCATCAAGTGCAATCCACTGGAAACCGTCCCAATCATAGTCGTTCTCATGCATGGCAGGAACATCACGATAGAACTTGTTTACCTCAGCAAAGAAAAGGTTCAGCTGACGGTGCTTTTCAAATGAAAGAAGGTTCCATTCAAGCTCCTCGTTCGCATTCCACTCGTCAAACTGACCGATTTCACTGCCCATGAACATAAGCTTCTTACCCGGGTGAGCCATCATATACGCTACGAAACCTCTCACACCGCTGAACTTCATATCATAGTCGCCGGGCATTTTATTGATGAGAGAACCCTTGCCGTAAACAACTTCATCATGAGAAATCGGGAGCATGAAGTTCTCGGAAAAAGCATAAACCATGCTGAATGTAAGGGTGTCGTGGTGATAATTTCTCCACAACGGATCAAGTGAGATGTACGAAAGCATGTCGTTCATCCAACCCATATTCCACTTGTAGTCAAAGCCGAGTCCCATATCCTTAATCGGATAGCGTGTAACATTCGGCCATGCCGTACTTTCTTCGGCAATCATCATAGCCTCGGGGTGGAACATATGTACAACCGTGTTGAGCTTCTGCAGGAAATCAACGGCAACAAGGTTTTCTCTTCCGCCGTATGCGTTTGCAATCCACTCGCCGTCTTTTCTGTTGTAGTCAAGATAAAGCATTGATGCAACGGCGTCAACACGGATACCGTCAACATGATACTTGTCAAGCCAGAACATTGCAGATGAAAGGAGGAAGCTTGTTACCTCATATCTGCCGTAATTGAAAATATATGTACCCCATTCCTTGTGTTCACCGATACGGGGATCTTCATATTCATAACAGCCTGTACCGTCAAATCTGCCAAGACCGTGTGCGTCCTTCGGGAAGTGGGCAGGAACCCAGTCAAGGATAACGCCGATGCCCTCTTCATGACATCTGTCCACAAAATACATAAGGTCTTTCGGCTCACCGTAACGGGATGTTGCGGCAAAGTAGCCTGTAACCTGATATCCCCAGCTGCCGTCAAACGGATATTCTGTAAGAGGCATAAACTCAATGTGAGTGTAGCCCATATTCTTAACATAAGGAATAAGCTCATCAGCAAGCTTGCGATAGCTGAAAACATTGCCGTCCTCATACTTACGCCAAGAACCTGCGTTTACCTCGTAAACATTGATAGGCATATTCTTGTGCGGATGCTCTTTTTTGTAATCATACCACTTTTCATCATGCCACTCGTAGCCGTTAATCTCGTAAACACGGGATGCGTTGTCGGGACGAGTCTGGCAATGAAAAGCATAAGGATCGGTTTTGAGCCTTCTCTCATGCCACGGGGTTTCGACACAATATTTATAGCAGGCAAACTCGGGAATTCCCTCAATAAACAACTCCCAGACGCCGCCGTCCGAGATTTTGTACATAAAGTTTGCGTCATTGTTCCAGTCGTTAAAATCACCGACCACCGAAACGGACAATGCGTTCGGTGCCCATACTCTGAAAACAACGCCCTGACGGCCGTCCCAGTTCACAAAGTGTGAGCCTAAAAATTCATAAGCACGAACAGATTCGCCCTGTAAAAACTGATCAAGCGGCGCTCTTTCGTCATTGATTTTAAAAGCCATAGTAACCCTCTTTTCTGCGATTGTAGGCAGTTCTTCAATAATACAAGTATAGTATAATATATTTTCACCAAATATACAAGTGGTAAAAACGATTTTTATGTAAATAATTTTGTCGGTTTGCCTGAAATATTGTCAGTTGCTGTGAAAATCGTTCCAAAAAATAGTCATGGAATGCGTGTTTCATCCGTAATTTTTATTTTTGACACACTTATCCCATACTGTTATAATATACAATAACGAAAGCATAAACAAGCGACAATTACGCTACTTTCGTTGGAAAACCGACTAATTTTAAAATCAGGTGATTATCTTTGGACATAAGAGTTATGAAAAGCAAGAAAAGTATTTTTGACGCATTTGTAAATCTGCGTTCAAAAAAAGAACTGCGCAAAATTACCGTTAAGGAGCTTTGTGAAAAAGCACTCATCAATAAATCTACCTTCTACACATATTATGAGGATATGTTCGACCTTTCGGACAAAATTGAAAGCGAGATAGTTGACGGCATTGTAAGTACCATAAGCAATCCGCAGATGATGATTGACGAGCCCGTAAAATTTTATCGCAATCTTCTGGGTGCAATGACCGAAAACAAGGCACTGACAAACACGGTTTTTTCCGGTTCACAACATCCCAATCTTATAGTAAAGCTTTCAAAATCATTGAAAAATATGATTTTCGAGAACTGCCCGGAATATATAAACGATAAGAAATTCTGCACACTTCTTGACTACGCAATCTACGGCGGATACTATGCCTTTGTTGAAAATCAAGAGAACACAAACGATTATTCGGATGAACTTATTGAATCGGTTTCAGTGATTTCCGAGCATATGACAAAACTCATAAAAGCAAGCATTCCAACCCTTAAGAGCAATAATACATAAAAAGACTTTTTGCATATTTTTCAAGCTGTATTATTCGTTAATTTGTGCAAAGTGCGATTTTTGTCGAACTTCAAAATATTTATTTAAAATCGCTGTCGATTGTGATAGAATATATTCGGTTTTATAAGAGAGAAAGGAGAGTCGGTCAGACTGCCGTTTAGGAGGCGTTTGAAGTCTGTCCGAAAAAGAAGTTATGGAAATTAACACACTTGATATTCTGAAAAATCTTGCCATAATCCTTGTTGCGGCAAAGCTTCTCGGTATTGTTGCCAGAAAGCTCGGCGCACCGCAGGTTGTGGGTGAGATTATTGCAGGCCTTATCGTAGGACCTTGTATGCTTAATTTTGTTTCGTATGACGGGTTCATCTCAGGTATGGCTGAAATCGGCGTTATATTGCTGATGTTCTCGGCAGGTCTGGGAACGGATCTTAAAGAGCTTATCAAAACAGGACCTGTTGCCTTGCTTGTTGCGTTTGCCGGTGTAATCGTTTCGGTTGCAGGCGGTGCGGCTGTTTACCTTGTATTCGGCTTTGGTGACGGTGACCTTGCGATGCTTGAGGCTGTATTTATGGGAACAATCCTTGCGGCAACCTCGGTTAGTATTACTGTTCAGGCTCTTAAAGAAATGGGACACCTGAAAGGAAGAGTTGCAACAACAATTCTTTCAGCCGCAATTATAGACGATGTTATCGGCATTGTACTTCTCACCGTTGTAATCGGTTTCAAAAGCCCCGATGTTCAGCCTGCGTCCGTTTGCATCAACATTGTACTTTTCTTTGTTCTTGCATTTATACTCGGCTTTGCACTTTATTTTCTCTTCAAGTGGCTCGACAAGCTCTGGCCGCACTCAAGAAGAATCCCGATTTTCGGTCTTGTTCTCTGCTTTGCGTGTGCATATTGTGCGGAAGAATTTTTCGGAATTGCAGACATCACAGGCGCATATGTTGCAGGTATTATCCTCTGTAACATCAAGGATTCACAGTACATCGAAAGAAAGATGGATGTCAGCTCGTACATGATTTTCGGACCTGTATTCTTTGCAAGTATCGGACTTCAGACAAGCTTTAACGATTTCAACCTTTCAATGCTCTGGTTCTCAATTGCACTCGTTGCAGTTGCACTTTTGACAAAGGTTATCGGCTGCGGCGGTACGGCAAAGCTTTGTAAATTCAATATGCCCGACTCGCTCAAAATCGGCGTAGGTATGATGAACCGTGGTGAGGTTGGTCTTATCGTTGCCAAGAAGGGACTTGACACAGGTCTTATGGCACCGCAGTTTTTTGCTCCTATTATTATTCTCATCATCGTTTCATCGCTTGCAACACCTATTCTTCTCAAGGTAGTTTACAAGAAATGGCCGGGTAAAGAAAATGAGGAGGCAGACAACCGTTCGGAAAAGCTTGCCGAAAACGAAAAGTATCTTACTCAGGAAGTTGTCGGTGCAACCTACAACATCACAGAAGATAATTTCAAAGATAAAAGCAAAGACGAATAATTTAATACAATAACCTAAAAGGACAAATGACCATCATCAAGTCATTTGTCCTTATTTTTATATCTGTAAATTGTCAATCGTTATCGTAAAAATCTTCTGCACAGGGCAAAAATGCCTTGTCAAATTCACTTTTCGCCAAAAGCCACAGCTTGATGTACATTGCAATCGGTGATGCAGGAGGCAGAGCTTTTATATTAAGCCCGTCAAATTTCAGCTTACTTTCGTAATAAAAGCCCTTGCACGCACCCGTCAAAAATACGGGAATATTCATTTCTTTTGCTTTTTGACAAAAGTCGTTCAAAGCCTTGCCGTCTGTATTCAGCGTACCCGAATGGAATCCCTCAAGTAAAACGGCTTTTACATTTTCCGTTATTTCAGGATACTGCATACCGACCGTTGCGGAAATTTTCAGCACATTGCTGTTATCCGAAAGTCGGACGCTTTCATCAAAAGCAAACTCGCTTTTTAATGCCTTATAACGGGTATTCTTCACAAAAAGTCCGTTCTGAATTTTTCCGTAGCTTTCGTCAAAAATGCTGTGCAGTTCGTCGCTGTATGCCGAATGTGCAAGCAGTCTTGACGCTCTGTGAATTGTCACGGGCAAATCTGCGTTTTTATACGAAACAAAAACACCGTTTCCGCTGCCCGATTTTATAAAGTCAATCGCACCGACAAAATTTTCAAAGCCGTTTGAACGGCTGTCATCAAGCGGATAATTTGCCGAAACAAGCACAATCGGCACATTTAAGCCGTCAAAAATATAAGCAAGAAATGCAGAGGTGTATTGCAAAGTGTCCGTTCCGTGAGTTACAACAATGCCGTCATAGCTGTTCAAATCATAGCTTTGCAGACAGTCGGCAAGCATGTTCATGTGACTGCCCTCAAGATTTTCGCTGAGGACGGTATAAGGCTCAGCCGTGTCAAAATCAACATCGCCGTACCTGTCAAGATACATCTGCGTGAGCATATATTTCTGCTCATTGTCGGGTGAAAGCACCTCGCCCTTACGCACACAGCCGATTGTACCACCCGTAAAAACAACAAGAATTTTCATATACTCACCTCTTTCATATTCTGCCCTTAAACAATTATAAATAAACTATTTATTTTCCTTGCCCGTGATTTTTTCGATTGTGATTTCATAAACGCCTGTCATACTGCCCGATTTCTCTATGCACCTTTTTCCGCTTTCGATAAATTCGGGAGCATATTTTTCAACAATCAGTTCAAGCCCTCTGTTCTTGTTTTTAACCGATTTTGCAATCGTACCGAACACAACCGCACTTTCGTATTTTGAAGTCAGTTTTGCACCGTCAATTCTGTTGTTTTGAACCGTGCAGAACGAAACCTTGTTGCTGTATTCAACATTTTTCAGTTTCAAACCCGAATTCGGAGCGCAATGGAAATAAATTTTGTTGCCCTCAACGGCAAAATTTACAGGCACACCGTAGGGATAGCCGTCCTCGCCGATTGTTGACAAAATGCCGTATTCACCGTTTTTAAGGATTTCATAGGCTCTTTCTTCGGTAGTTTCCCTGTCTTTTCTACGCATCTTTTCGTTCATTATTCAACTCCGATATCGTTCATAACCATGCCCGTAATCATCTTCGGATAGAAATATGTTGACTTCTGCGGCATCTTTTCACCGGCGGCGGCAACATCTCGGATTTCGGTTACTCTTGTCGGATTAAGCACAAACGAGCATTGGAACTTGCCGTTGTCAACGCCCTCAACAGCCTCTGAGAAAAATTTGGTGTATGTAAGGTTAATCTGATTTGCCATATTTTCCTTATCAATGCCGAAAATTCTTTCAAGCACAAGTGAATGGAGGACGGTAACATCAAGCTGTCTTGACGGTTCGCTCAATTCGGGAAGAAGCTTGTCCATAATGTCAAGACTTTTCAGCACAAGCCTGTACCATTTTCCGTTTCCGACATAGAATCCGAATGCCTTTTTGCCCTCGTCATAGAGCTTTGCAAGCTCGCTTTCCATATTGTCCGTGCCGTTCATTTCAGTTACATCAAAATATTCCCTGCAACCATCAAGAACTTTTTCAACATTAAAGTCCGGCAAATCACGCACAAGGCGGTGTGTCGGGAATACAACAAGTCCCGGATGCTCCATGTCAACAAGGTAAATCATCTGATAATCACAAGGATCGCCAACCTTTGAAAGACCGTTTTCACGGCAGTAGTTTCGATAGTTTAGAGCGGTTTCATAGCGATGGTGACCGTCTGCAATATAGAGCTTTCTGTCGGCAAAATCTGCACAAAGCTTTGCGATTACATTTTCATCCGTAACAATCCAAAGTCTGTGAGTAACACCCTCACCGTCGGTAAATTCAAGCTTTGGTGTGTCCTTAGATTCATTATCAATTGTTGCAAGAGTTGTATGCTCGCTGTCCATATAAAGGGCATAAATCTGACTGAAATTGCAGTTTGTTGCCTTCATAAGATTAAGTCTGTCCTCTTTAGCCTTTGAAAGAGTGAACTCGTGCGGAAGAATGATTCCCTTTTCAAACTCTTCAAGATGAACACGGGCGATGATACCCTTGATGCTCTTGCGTTCGCCGTAAGCCGTAAATTCTTCCTCATAAACATAGATTGCAGGCTTGTCCTCGCTCACAAGAACGCCCCTGTTCCGCCACATATCAAGGATTTCTCTTGCTGTCTGATACGGGTTTTCGCCCTCTTTCGGAAGCTCAAGCCGAATGATATTATACTCGTTTTCACTGATATAACCGAGTCTTTGTTCCTCACTTATGATGTCATAAGGCGGACAGCAAAGCTGAGAAATTTCACCTGCTTTTTCCGTGTTGTAACGCATTCCTCTGAACGCTTTTATTTCTGCCATATTAAAAACCTCCAAATTATTTTTCGGTCAAGTGTATCTTCACCGTCTGTATAAGGCAATTATAACACAAGCAGTTGATTTGAACAAGTGAAAAGTAAGTTTATTTAAATTTACTGTGCAAAACCACAATGAATATTACGGCATAAAAATCATTGACAATCAAAGGAAAGTTTGATATAATATTTTTTGCGTAAGCTGATTACGATATTTGACATTGCATAAACATCTTGTCAAATGAAAACAGAATACGCGCCAATAGCTCAGTTGGTTAGAGCTACCGGCTCATAACCGGTCGGTCCGGGGTTCGAGTCCCTGTTGGCGCACCAAAGAAGAAAGTACCCAAACGGGTACTTTCTTTTTATTTTACCGTTATGCGTGAACAGGGACTCGAAGGCGAGCGTTAAGAAAACAGTCCGGCGGACTGTTTTTAGCGAGAGCGTTGATGAATTTTTAGCTTTGAACAAGCCGCAACAAGCGAGGTAGAATAACTTAGATAGATAAAACACCTGTTGGCGCACCAAAAAAGAAAGTACTCAAACGGGTACTTTCTTTTTTTGTTTTTACTCTATCTTTTTCCAACAATACTTTTTCATAAAATCTGCAATTACGGTTATATCTTCACCCTCATAGTATTTTACAAGCAGTCTTTTAAATTCAGGCACTTCCTTTTCAGGAATCACCAAAAATCCGCCACCGTGTGAAATAAGATAGTGATTTGCAAAAATTACAGAGGCACGCTTGTTACCGTCAAGAAATATTTGTGTTTTCATACAATAAAGGCACAACTTAATTGCCGTATTGATAACTTCATCACTTTCTTCTATAATTTCACGGATTTTTTCTTTTACATCCAACTCATTAGGCAACGGTGGAACATATGAAGAACCTCCGATAGTAACCGGAACTCCTCTAATTCTTCCGCCTTCCGCAAAAAATCCTTCATTAACAACTCTTGCTATATGGCTGAGCATATAGTAATCGGAACGACTTGCTATTACATCACGATCCAAAATAAATTCCCATGCGTGTTTTAAATTCAAAATTTTCTGAACATCTGTTGCAGTCACACCAGAAATTTTACCGTTATCTATGATTTCTTCAGTTTGTGGGAATGATGTAGCAACACCCTCAAGAACAGCCTGATCATATACATTCATTTTCATATTTGCACGGGCAAACGCAATATTGTTTATAACATCAGAAGAAAGTTCATCTTCTGAATATCCCGCATTTGCAAGTTGTTTATCTATACTGCGAAGTTCTTTCCTGATTTCACGGGCTTCTCTGGCATTGCGGAGGAGCAAATTATATAATTCTTCCGTATATGCACCTACATAAGTTGATGTCTGTTTTCCTGCAACACGCTTTCTCACATAAAGATATTTTTCATTACCTCGTTCCTTAATTTCGGGAGTTCCGTCATACGGCATTAAATTTAACCTTGCATTAAGGTCAGCACGGCTTCTTAGTAACTCTTGTATTTCATTGTATTTTGCGGCCATTATAATTCTCCTTTGGGGTACATTCTCTTGTAAAAGTATAATACAATTCTCCCCAACAGTCAATGCACCTTGGGGAACATTTTTGCATTTTAAAGCCTAATTCGTTCCCCAATAATAAATTTCAAACATATTATATCCTACTCAAGTTCTTTTATGAAATCCATTAACACCAACAAATTCCAAAACAACCCTTATCTCACAAGCGGATAAGGGTTGTTTTTATTCATTAATTTTACTCTTTTTGAATTCGAGATACTTTATATAGTCAAGCACATCGCCACATTCCTCTTTTGTAAATGACTGCGGAAGAGAAAAAGAGCGAATGTTGCGGTTAAACGAGAGCGGTTCGTCAATCAGACCGATGAGATAGTCAACCGACACATCAAAAAGTTTTGCAATGATTATTTTTGAATTATCATCTGGATCACTGCGGTTACATTCGTATGATGATATCGTATAGTGTGACACGCCCAAAAGCTCTGCAAGCTGTGCCTGCGACACGCCGTGGTCTTTGCGAAGTTCCTGTAAGCGTTCACCAATCATAATATCACCTCATATATTTAATAACTTAATTATAAGTATTTTGCGAATTTTTATTTAAAATTATGAGAAATTTTAGATTTTTAATTGACAAGTGTGAAAATCTGCATTATAATTCTCATATAAGCTGTGAATTTTCACAGTAATTAAGGAGGAACGGAAAATGAAAAAGAAAATCGCAATTATACTCGCCATATTAACTTTGACATCAATTACAGCTTGCGGACAATCAAACGGCAATAACTCATCTTCAAAAACAGAAAGTTCATATTCATCTTCTGATAATTCTAAATCAGAAAAATCCAGTCATAAAGAAAGCACCTCAAATACAGAGGATACAACTGTGGTTGAAGAAACAACAAAGAAACCCGAATCTTCATCAACAAAAAAAGATGTTTCAACGCTTGATGGCATTGAAGCTACAGTAAGTGAGGATGTAGAAAATACAATTTCTGGGTTAGAAAAAGAATTTGACTCGCTTAAATCAGAAATTGATACATATGATAAATATTTACAAAATACATCTGAAATTGAAGATTTCTATAATAAAATAGTTAAGACAAACGAAGATGTTTGTATCAGACTATATGAATACGCATTAGAATATGCAAACAATGTTGTCAATTCAAATTCAGACTCATACGATAAATATGATGATCTTAAAGGCATTTACGATTGTATTTATGATGATGCAGGAAAAGATATCTATAACGGAATATACGACGGTGTCCTAAAGGATATGTATAAGGCTTTCTACGAGGGAGTTCTTGACGATTCCCCTGATGATGACGGGTATAGTAAATGGTCAGACACTTGTTCTCAGGAATATGATTGGTACTCAGATGCTTGTTCCGATACCTATGATTTTTATTCTGACACTTCTTCAGATATATATGATTTTTACTCAGATGTAGGAAGTGCAATATATAAAGACGACATGAGCAAAGCACAAAAACGCATCGATAAATTTGAAGCAAAAATAGAAAAGCTGAAAAACAATAAGTAATTGTTTTTATATTAAAAATACGATTTGTGAATTAAGCAACAGGCTGTACAGATTGCGTACAGCCTGTTTTTGTGTGGATATTAAAATGTAGCGACGAACCGTGTTCTCCACTACTAAACATCGGTAACTTTCTGACATCTATATAAATTTATTTTACATAAATTCTGTGCCTTTACTTGCGTGTGTCCGATTAACCTCGCTATATTTTCCGTTTTTCAATTTTTAACTTAATTTGAGTCAATGTCCGTTCTCCGTAATTCTGATTGCAACGGCGGTGACATCGTCCTCACGGTCGGCCTTACGGTGCTTTACCGCCTCGTCAACAACAGCCTTTGCAAGATCCTGGGTACTGCCCTCATTCCATGTGCGAATAAGCTTTTCGAGCCATTTGTCATCGCCCGTAATTACACCGTCTGATACCATAACAATCATATCCCCCGTTGTCAGATTTACCGTGTCGGTTGAAAATTTTATACCGTTTAGAATTCCTGCAGGGAGCGATGGCATTTCACAAACCGTTACCCTGCCGTTTTTCTTTACAAATGTTACGGGTGCGCCTGCTTTTTTAAAAGTGGTTTTGCCGGTGTAGAGGTCAACACTTGTGACATCAACCGTTGAAAGCGATTCGTCCTCACTTTTCACCATGAGGGCTGAGTTCACAATCTGCAAACAGCTGTCGGCTGAAAGTCCCGCCCTTAGCAGTCTTGTCATAACAGACGCCGCCATATTGCCGTCAACGGCAGCTCTGCCGCCCGTACCCATACCGTCACACACGAGCGCATATGTTTTGCCGAAACCGTCATTGAAATAATTTATGCAGTCACCGCAGAGCTTACCGTTGTCGGCGGTGTGCTGGTCGCTTCCGATTTCAACATCAAACACGGGCATTTCGCACATTGCAATACGGATTCTGTTGCCCTCACGGCTGATTGTCGGAAGGTCAAATCTTCTTCCGCAACAGCGTGAAATCTCACGCATAACCTCGCCCTTAGAAAGCTTTTCGGACTTATTCGAGAGCGTAAGTTCCACGCTCATTCTTCCGCCGTTTGACACAAGGCAGATGCACTCCTCAACAATTGCACCGAGGCTTGTGAGGGCGCTGATTATCCGTTGTGCAGATTCGTTATCGCACCGCATTGTGTTGCGAAATTCATCAGCCAAATCGTGGAGAATATCGCCGATTCCGGAAAACTGCCCTGCAACAACGCTCCGCACATCGGTAATCCTTTGTTGTGCCTCAAGCGCCGACTGATATTCACGGTAGTTTGCGTTCATTGAACGGGCAATTTCGCCTTTTTTACAGCAGTTTTTTACGAAAGATTTTTCAACATCTCTTTCGCCTATTGTGCCGTTCGATTCAAGATACTCTTCAAGCCTTGCAAAATCGTCACGGGTAACACCGCCCTTGTGTTCATAGCAGTACATTTTCAGTCCGCAGGTTTCGCAGACTTCATTTCTTGTACCCTCACAAACAGCGTCAAATGTGGGCGAATAGAGCTTTTTCATCTTTTCAGAAACTTTTGAGACATCGTTTTTCACATTGCCGACTGCCTTTGAGGCAAAGTCGAGTCGCATAACAATATTTTTTCGCAGAGCCTCTCCGAGCGATGTGTTTTTGTCGCTTGAAAACACGGGCGAAATCACATTGCCGACCTCTTTCGGAAGAACCATAAACACCGCACTTGCGGCAAGGCTTTCAACAAGCACACCAGACGGTGTTCCGAACTGCGAACCGAACGCAAGGCACATCACACCGTTTGAGATTACAAAGGCAATCGCACAGCCCAATTTTCCGAGCTGTGAAAAAAGCCCCGCCATAAGTCCTCCGAATGCAAAACCGCCGCAGATGTAGCCGTTCTCTCTTGACGCAATGCTGAAAATCGCCCCTGTTGAAATTCCGCTGATTGCACCGCCTGTAACCGAGCCGTAGCGTGAACAGAGCAAAATGACGAGCATTGCAATAATTCTGCCAAGCGAGATATTCTGCCACGCAATACTGCCGAAAGCCAGAATCAGGATACACCCCGACATAACCACGCTTGCGGTTTCCTGTTGCGAAAAAACTTCAAAACTTCTGTTGTCGCCTGCAAGGTGCAGTGCCGTGCTGATAAAATATGCCGCCGCACCTGCAATTACCGCCTCGGTTACGCAATCGGCAAAGGTTGTCAGCGTGCTTGTGCTTACGAAAAGCAACGAAACACCCGTTGCAAAAATCGGAACAAATGCCACAAGCGGAGCAAAAACCTTGCTTTTTGTAACCTTGTCAAGATCACCGAACAGCCACCGCAGACCGCCTATTGCCGCCACAACGGCAAGGTAACGAAAGCTGTCCGAGGGTTTGAGCAGGACATAGCCGAATGCCGTGCCTAAGAGTGATGACAAAAGATACTTTCTCGGAACTGCCGCCGCAAATGACGCCCCGAACGGTGCAAGGCTTCCGAGAACCGCTCCCCGTGACACCAAAATTCCGCAGAGCAGACAACCTGCGTTTGTGAGCATTTTCCGCATAAAATCGCCCTGAACAGCGTCCTGTCTGCGAGCCAAAGTAGTTCTTGCTTCCATAAAAATCAACATCCCTTTAATGATTTACTTCTTTTTGTATTTTTATTATAGGATATTATGGGTAACAGTTTTGTCTTTTTGTGAATGAGAATTTTTATATTCTTTTGTAGAAACAAAGCTTTGAAAAAACTTAATAAAGTAATTACGCAAAAGATTGTTCAACATTAAAAAAAGCCGTTGTTAAAATTCTGATTTTGCATTATAATGGAGTAAACCAAAGTGAAAGGACAAACAAAATGATTATAATGTCAGTTGACCTCGGAAAAGCACGCACAGGCATTGCCGTATGCGACAAAACCGAGTTTTTAGCGTCGCCATATACGGTTATTTTTGAAAAGTCACCGAAACAGTTGCTTGAAAAGGTGTCAAATACAGCCAAAGAAACAAAAGCCGAGCTTATTGTTGTGGGACTTCCGAAAAATATGGACGGCAGTGAGGGCGAAAGCGCACAAAATGCCAGAGCGTTTGCCGAAAATCTGAGCAATGAAACAGGCATTGAATGCGTTATGCAGGATGAGCGTGGAACAACAATTACGGCTCACAATTTTCTCAACACCACAAATACAAGAGGAAAAAAGCGTAAAAATGTCGTTGACGAGGTTGCCGCCACAATAATTCTTCAGGATTATCTTGACAAAAGAAAATCGGGCTTAAGCAAATAAAATCATAAAAGATTTACCCTTCCGATGATTTCGGAGGGGTATTTAATGTACATTTTGAGAATTTTATAACCTAAAATACAAGCACGCCGCAGTTTGCTCACTTGAAACTGCGGCGTGCTTTTAAGTTAAATGCTTTAGTACTTTTAAGTACTATAAAATCATTATATCACCCATTTATGATAAAGTCAATAGTACCGATAGATACTATACAAGGTGATAATATGTATTTTAAAAGACTGCGTGATTTGCGAGAAGATCATGATATGAAACAAAGTGAAGTTGCCGAATATTTAGGAATTCAGCAGACGGTCTATTCACGCTACGAAAGAGGATTTCAGTCAATTCCTGTTGAGCATTTAATTAAACTGGCTGATTTGTACAAAGTTTCCACAGATTACATTCTCGGCAGAAAATAGTTACAAATTAAAAATTAAAGTCGGGCAGCAGATTTTCAATGCAAAATTTCTGTTCCCGACTTTTTTTATTTGTGATACGGCGAGTCGCCATTCCCTGTTCGTGAAGACAGTTTGTAATGTAAAAACATATTATGCCAGAGCGAAAGTTTTTTAAAATTGAAAGTTGAAAATGGAAAATTGAAAATTGCGGTCGGGCAGACAGTTTGCAAACGAAAAAATACACGGTATGTACCATTTGGCACATACCGTGGTTTTTTTATACATTATATGTTTTCAGTTAAATCAGAAGTCCATAATTTCATCGTCTTCAAGAGCAACGATAACATCGTCTGTATCGTCATTCTCAACGATTTCTGCCTCAGAATTACTCTCAAGCTGAACATCTGCATATCTCTGCATACCTGTACCTGCAGGGATAATCTTACCGAGAATAACATTCTCTTTAAGACCGACGAGCGGATCAACCTTACCCTTGATAGCGGCATCTGTAAGAACTCTTGTTGTTTCCTGGAATGATGCGGCTGAAAGGAAGCTGTCTGTTGCAAGAGCGGCCTTTGTGATACCGAGGAGGAGCTGAGTGAATGTTGCCTCACGAAGACCTTCTTCGCCGTTGGCAATACGCTTTTTAATCTGCTCATTCTCGTAAAGAACTTCGTTCTTGTCGTAGGTCTGACCTGACATAAAGCCTGTGTCGCCTGCGTCCTCAACCTTAACCTTACGCATCATCTGACGAACGATAACCTCAATGTGCTTATCGTTGATTTCAACACCCTGTAAACGGTAGGTACTCTGTACTTCCGAAATAAGGTAGTTCATGACTGCCTCGGGTCCGAGAATATCGAGTATATCGTGTGGATTAACAGCACCATCGGTAATCTTGTCACCCTTTTTGATGTGGTCGCCGTCAAATACCTTTACACGGAAACCGAAAGGAATGAGGTAAGCTCTTTCTTCGCCTGTTTCCTTGTTAAAGATAACAGCGTGCTTTGCGTTTTTGATTTCTTCAAAACGAACATCACCGTCGATTTCACTGATGATTGCAAGGCTCTTTGGTTTACGAGCCTCGAAAAGCTCTTCAACTCTCGGAAGACCCTGTGTGATATCTTCGGCAGATGCAACACCGCCGGTATGGAATGTTCTCATTGTAAGCTGTGTACCGGGTTCACCGATTGACTGAGCGGCAATAATACCGACAGCCTCACCGACAGTAACAGGCTGACGGTTGGCAAGGTTAGAACCGTAGCACTTACGGCAAGCGCCGTGTTTTGCACGACATTCAAGTACCGAACGAATCTTGATGTGGTCAACACCCGAATTAACGATGATGTCAGCCTCTTTGTCGCCCATCATAACATCCTTTGAAACAAGAACATTACCGTTAGAATCGCAGAAGTCATCAAGGAGATATCTTCCGATAAGACGCTCGTGGAGTCCTTCGATAACATTTGATTCGCCTGCTTTGATGTCAAAGATTTCAAGACCTTCTGTAGTACCGCAGTCCTCTTCACGGATAATAACTTCCTGTGATACATCAACAAGACGGCGGGTAAGGTAACCTGAGTCGGCTGTACGAAGAGCTGTATCGGCAAGACCTTTACGAGCACCACGAGATGAAATAAAGTACTCCAAGATGTTAAGGCCTTCACGGTAGTTAGCTCTGATAGGAATTTCGATTGTTTTACCTGATGTATTGGCGATAAGGCCACGCATACCTGCAAGCTGTCTGATCTGGCTCATACTACCACGGGCACCTGAGTCAGCCATCATGAAGATTGGGTTGTAGCGGTCAAGGTTTTTCTGGAGGGCATCGGTTACATCGTTAGTAGCCTTTTCCCAGATACGAAGAACTTCTTCGTAACGCTCCTCGTTTGAACGAAGACCCATCATAAACTCATCACGAATAACATCAACTTCCTTCTCTGCCTCGGCAATAATCGCCTTCTTCTGAGGAGGAATAACTGCGTCACAAACGGCTACTGTGATAGCACCCTTTGTAGAGTACTTATAGCCCTGTGCCTTAATGTGGTCAAGAACAACGCTTGTTCTTACCGGACCGTGAATTTTAATACATTTATCAATAATCTTCTTAAGACCCGATTTACCAACGAGGAAGTCAACCTCAAACTTGAATCTGTTTTCGGGGATACTTCTGTCGATAAAGCCGAGATCCTGAGGAATAGGATTGTTAAAGATAATCTTACCGATTGTTGTGTCTACAATACCGGATTCGATTTTTCCGTCAATTTCAAGCTCACGGCGAACCTTGATTTTTGAGTGAAGTTCAATGACGCCTGTCTGATAAGCCATCATAACTTCATCAACATCACGGAATACCTTTCCTTCGCCTCTCTCACCGTCCTTATCAAGTGTAAGGTAGTAAGAACCGAGGATCATATCCTGTGTAGGAACTGTAACAGGCTGACCGTCAGAAGGCTTGAGAAGGTTGCCTGCTGCGAGCATAAGGAATCTTGCTTCTGCCTGTGCCTCTGCCGAAAGAGGTACATGGACAGCCATCTGGTCACCGTCAAAGTCAGCATTGTATGCTGTACAAGCGAGCGGATGAAGTTTAAGAGCACGACCTTCAACAAGAACAGGCTCAAATGCCTGAATACCAAGACGGTGAAGTGTTGGAGCACGGTTGAGGAGAACGGGGTGTCCCTTGATTACAACTTCAAGTGCGTCCCAAACATTGTCCTTTGCACGCTCAACAGCTTTTCTTGCTGATTTGATATTCTGCTCTGCTTTAGTTTCAACAAGGCGTTTCATAACGAACGGCTTGAAGAGTTCAAGTGCCATTTCCTTAGGAAGACCGCACTGATACATTTTGAGTTCAGGTCCTACAACGATAACCGAACGGCCTGAGTAGTCAACACGCTTACCGAGAAGGTTCTGACGGAAACGGCCCTGCTTACCTTTAAGCATATCCGAAAGTGACTTGAGGGCACGGTTGTTAGGTCCTGTAACCGGTCTGCCTCGTCTGCCGTTGTCGATGAGTGCGTCAACGGATTCCTGAAGCATTCTCTTCTCGTTGCGGATGATGATTTCAGGTGCGTTAAGCTCAAGGAGCTTTTTAAGTCTGTTGTTACGGTTGATAACTCGGCGATAGAGGTCGTTAAGGTCACTTGTTGCAAAACGACCGCCGTCAAGCTGAACCATAGGACGGATATCCGGCGGAATTACCGGAACAACATCGAGAATCATCCATTCGGGACGGTTGCCCGACATTCTGAAGCTTTCAACAACATCAAGTCTTTTAAGGAGTCTAACTCTCTTCTGACCCGATGCAGTTTCGAGTTCTTCTTTAAGTGAAGCGGAAAGAGCATCAAGGTCAATCTCGGCAAGGAGCTTTTTGATTGCCTCGGCACCCATACCTGCTTCAAAGTCGTCTTCATACTTCTCACGCATATCATTGTACTCACCCTCGGTAAGGCACTGATACTTTGCAAGGTCACGGCAGTCGCCGGGATCTGTTACGATGTACTGTGAGAAATAGAGTACATTCTCCAAAAGCTTGGGAGAAATATCAAGCATAAGGGCAATTCTTGAAGGAATTCCCTTGAAATACCAAATGTGCGACACGGGAGCGGCAAGCTCAATGTGTCCCATACGCTCTCTTCTGACCTTTGAACGGGTTACTTCAACGCCGCAACGGTCACAGATTTTACCCTTAAAACGGATTCTCTTGTATTTACCGCAGTGACATTCCCAGTCCTTTGTCGGTCCGAAAATGCGTTCGCAGAACAAGCCGTCTCTTTCAGGCTTGAGAGTACGATAGTTAATTGTCTCGGGCTTTTTAACTTCGCCGTAAGACCATTCTCTCATCTGCTCAGGAGAAGCAAGTCCGATTTTAATTGAGTCAAAAACATTATTATCTATCATTGCATTTCCTCCTTACATATCGTCACTGCCAAAGTCATCGCTGAAATCATCCGATGTGTAGCTGTCCTCTTCAACATCGGCAAGTGAATCGTCAAACATATTGCCTTCTTCGCCGCCCTCGTCAAGAGTGTAGCCGTCCATTGATGTCATTACATGGTCTTCTTCAAATTCCGGATTTGTTGCATCAACAATATCCTCGTCCTCATCAAACTTCTGCTTAATGTCAATTTCTTCACCGTCAGAGTTAAGAACACGAACATCAAGTGAAAGTGACTGGAGTTCCTTAATAAGAACTCTGAATGACTCAGGAATACCCGGAGCAGGAATATTCTGACCTTTAACGATAGCCTCGTAGGTCTTAACACGGCCGACAACATCGTCCGACTTAACTGTAAGAATTTCCTGAAGTGTATAAGCAGCACCGTAAGCCTCAAGTGCCCAAACTTCCATCTCACCGAAACGCTGACCGCCGAACTGAGCTTTACCGCCGAGTGGCTGCTGTGTAACGAGAGAGTAAGGACCTGTGCTTCTTGCGTGGATTTTTTCATCAACGAGGTGATGGAGCTTGAGGTAGTACATATAACCTACTGTTACAGGGTTATCGAAACGCTCGCCTGTACGACCGTCAACAAGCCATGTCTTACCGTCCTCGCTGTAACCTGCGTCTTTAAGACACTGGAAAATGTCCTGCTCATGAGCGCCGTCAAATACAGGAGTCATAATCTTCCAGCCAAGTGCCTTTGCGGCATAACCGAGGTGAACCTCAAGAACCTGACCGATGTTCATACGAGAAGGTACGCCCAACGGGTTAAGTACGATGTCAAGCGGAGTACCGTCAGGAAGGAACGGCATATCTTCCATTGGGAGAATTCTTGAAATAACACCCTTATTACCGTGACGACCTGCCATCTTATCGCCTACGCTGATTTTTCTCTTGAGTGCAAGGTAAACTCTTACAACCTTGTTTACACCGGGCTGGAGTTCGTTTCTGCTGTCTGCACGGGTAAACACCTTAACATCAACAACAGTACCGCATTCACCGTGAGGCACACGGAGAGATGTATCTCTGACTTCTCTTGCCTTTTCACCGAAGATTGCACGAAGGAGTCTTTCCTCGGCTGTAAGCTCTGTTTCACCCTTTGGAGTTACTTTACCGACAAGGATATCGCCTGCTTTAACCTCAGAACCGATCTGAATGATACCGTCCTCGTCAAGATACTTGAGAACATCTTCACCTACATTCGGGATATCTCTTGTAATCTCTTCGGGTCCGAGCTTTGTATCTCTTGCCTCTGTGTCATATTCTTCAATGTGAATTGATGTATAAACATCATCACGAACGATTTTTTCGTTGATAAGAACAGCATCCTCGTAGTTGTAACCTTCCCATGTCATAAAGCCGATGAGAGCGTTCTTACCGAGAGCAACTTCACCGTTTTCGGTAGCCGGACCGTCTGCGAGAACTTCACCCTTCTTAACTCTCTGTCCTCTTGACACGATAGGACGCTGGTTGATACATGTACCCTGGTTAGAGCGGAGGAACTTGATAACCTCAAAGTCCTGAACTCTGCCCGAGTCATACTGTACACGAATGTTACGGGCGTCAACGCTCATAACGATACCGTCTTCCTCAGCGAGGATACAAACGCCTGAGTCTGTACCTGCCTTGTACTCCATACCTGTACCGACGATAGGAGCTTCACTGCGGAGGAGCGGAACTGCCTGACGCTGCATGTTCGCACCCATAAGAGCACGGTTTGCGTCATCGTTTTCAAGGAACGGAATCATAGCCGTAGCAACAGATACAACCATCTTAGGAGATACATCCATGAAGTCGAATCTTTCGGGAGAATACTCTACGAACTCGTCACGGTAACGACCTACGACTCTTGAATGAACAAATCTGCCGTTTTCATCAAGCGGTTCGTTAGCCTGTGCAACAGCGTAGTTATCCTCAACATCGGCTGTCATATAAACAACCTCGTCGGTTACAACGCCTGTTTCCTTGTCAATTTTACGATAAGGAGCTTCGATAAAGCCGTACTTGTTGATACGGGCAAATGAAGCAAGATATGAGATAAGACCGATGTTAGGACCTTCAGGAGTTTCGATAGGACACATTCGGCCATAGTGTGTGTAGTGTACGTCACGAACCTCAAATCCTGCACGATCTCTTGAAAGACCGCCCGGACCGAGGGCTGAAAGACGACGCTTGTGGGTAAGCTCTGCAAGTGGGTTACCCTGATCCATGAACTGTGAAAGCGGTGAAGAACCGAAGAATTCTTTAATTGCCGCTGTTACGGGACGGATATTGATGAGTGAGTTAGGCGAAAGCGACTCCATATCCTGTGACTGGGTTGTCATTCTCTCTCTTACAACTCTCTCAAGACGGGAGAAACCGATTCTGAACTGGTTCTGAAGAAGTTCGCCTACGCAGCGGATTCTTCTGTTGCCGAGGTGGTCGATATCATCTGTGTTGCCGACACCGTGAGCAACACAGTTGAGGTAGTTGATTGTTGCAAAGATATCGTCAACCGTGATGTGGTTAGGAACAAGCTCATCAGCACGGCTTCTGAGCATTTCCTTGAGGTCATCCTCATTCTCACAGGAATCAAGAATTTCGCAAAGAACATCAAAACGAACATTCTCCTTGATATCACACTCTGCTTCTGCGTCAAAATCAACATAGCAAGCGATGTCAACCATACCGTTTGAAATAACCTTAACGATTGTTTCATCGGCAGCCTTTACATAGGCAATCTTAACACCTGCGTTTTCGATTTCAAAAGCCTTTTCCTTTGTGATTTTTTCATCACGAAGAGCCATAACCTCGCCTGTGCGTGGGTTGGCAATCGGCTCTGCAAGAACCTGACCTTCAAGACGGTTTGCAATACCGAGCTTTTTGTTGTATTTATATCTGCCTACTCTTGACATATCATAACGACCGGGGTCAAAGAACAGGTTGTTTATGTGTGTCTGCGCACTGTCAACTGTCGGAGGCTCAGACGGACGGAGCTTTTTGTAAACCTCGATAAGACCTTCTTCAACATTTGAAGCGGCATCCTTTTCGATAGTAGCTCTCATTCTTTCATCGTCACCGAAATAGTCGAGAATTTCGGCATCCGTGCCAAGACCGAGTGCTCTGATAAATGATGTAACGGGAAGCTTACGGTTCTTATCAATACGAACATAAAAAACATCGTTTACATCGGTTTCATACTCAAGCCATGCACCACGATTCGGGATAACTGTTGTTGAATACAGTTCCTTACCGGTTTTATCGTGATCCATTTTATAGTAAACGCCCGGGCTTCTTACAAGCTGTGAAACGATAACACGCTCAGCACCGTTGATAACGAATGTGCCGCTTGCGGTCATCAGCGGGAAATCGCCCATAAATACATTGCTCTCTTTGATTTCACCCGTTGACTTGTTCAAAAGTCTTGCGGTTACTCTGAGAGCAGCTGAATATGTTGCATCACGAACCTTACACTCAATTACGCTGTAGTTCGGGTGATCAACATCAAGTGTGTAGTCGATAAAATCGAGAACAAGGTTGTCCTGATAATCGGTAATGCCCGAAACATCTTTAAATACTTCTTTAAGACCTTCGTCAAGCAACCATTTGTATGACGCTTTCTGAATGTCGATAAGATTAGGCATATCAATTACTTCATCGATTTTACCAAAACTCATTCTTTCGGTGTTGCCAAGCTTTACGGGTTTGACATTAACCATAGGCGTATCACTCCTTAAAAAATCTATGAAACGGGGCAAGCGGTACTGAAAATCTGCTCATAAAAAGCTCTTGACACAAAAGGATTTTTGTGATAATATCCCCTTGTCGGATAAAGTTTTTTGCGGATTTTCCCGACCTCTTCGGTACATATCCCCATTATGGTACATTTTATTATTCTATATTGAAATAATCAATAAGTCAAGAGAATTTTCGGATTTTTTTCGGATTTTACTGACTTTTTTATATTTTTACAGGTTTTATTTCCCGAAAAGAATTATTTTTCTTTTCGGGCTATTTTTTACATCCCAATGCAACACCCGACACGGTGTATGGTTTTAAACAGAAGAAGCTAGAAGCGTTCATCTGACGCCCGCAAGTAACAGAACATACATTATGATAAATACAAAGTGTATAGATGTCGCAAAGTCATTGTTCAACTGTAGCGGCGAACACGGTTCGCCAATTGATTTGTGTGCAAACACAAATCAAGCAAAACCAATTTTTTTGGTAAATAGCAAATATAAATTTCATATAACAAACGATTTGTATTAAGTCGAACCGATTTTACAATCGTTTCGATTGGCGAACACTGTTCGCCGCTACAGTATAACAATTGCTTTGTGGGATTTATCAAATTCGTTTTAACATATATTTTCTACCATTACCTGCGGGCGTCCAATGAACGCCCCTACATTTAAACAACAGCTTTTACACAAACAAAAACAGTCGGGAAGACATTGCTTTGCATTTTGCAAACTGTCTTCCCGACATTCATTTTCAATTTTCAATTTTTAATTTTTAATTACTTTGCCCTTCCCCATATCATCATATCTGTCCAGAAACGAAACTTTATTATCGCCCTGTTTATATGAAATAATCGTATCGAGGTTGACATTTTCAACGCTGTGGAAAATATTGCTTTCAATCTGGGGATTGATTTTCTTCAGATTTGCTATAAGCTGTTTTATTTCCTGTCGTTTTGAGCCTGTGTTGCTGTTCGGGGAACAGGTTGTGCAGGTGTCCGTAAAACGGCACGCACATTGAATGAAATTCAGCTTGTTGTAATCTCGCCAATGCTTGATTTCAGCCTCACGAACGAGGTAGAGAGGGCGGATAAGTTCCATTCCCTCATAGTTTGTGCTGTGGAGCTTCGGCATCATTGTCTGAACCTGACCGCCGTAGAGCATACCCATAAGAATAGTTTCTATAACATCGTCATAGTGATGACCGAGTGCGATTTTGTTACAGCCGAGCTGCTTTGCCTTTTTGTAGAGATAACCTCTCCTCATTCTTGCACAAAGGTAGCAGGGATATTTGTCAACATTATAAACAGAATTAAAAATATCTGTTTCAAAAACAGTTATCGGAATGTTCAGCCTACGGGCATTGCTCTCGATTACATCACGATTTTCAACGCTGTAGCCCGGATCCATTACAAGAAAAACAAGCTCAAACGGAAATTTATTGTGTCTTTTCAACTCCTGAAAAAGCTTTGCCATCAGCATTGAATCCTTACCCCCAGAAATGCAGACGGCAATTTTATCGTTCGGCTCAACAAGCTTGTACTCGATTATCGCCGCAGTAAATCTGCTCCAAATCGTCTTGCTGAACTTTTTGCGAATGCTTTTTTCAACATCGGTTGCATAGTCCTCATTCTCGAATTGACTTCTCAACCAACTGTAATAACCGCCCTCAAGATTCACGGCATTGAATCCGTCATCACGCAGATTTTCTGCAAGCTCGTCACTTATCTGACCGCTTTTGCAACAGAGGACAACAAGCTTGTCTTTTGGCAAAAGTGAATTGTCCTCTTTGATTTTTGCAAGAGGAATATTCTTTGCACCGTCAATGTGACCGTATTCAAACGAAATTTCATCTCTGATATCGACAAGAGTATATTCCTCGTCAAGCTTTCTCACCTGTTCTATTGTAATCTGATTGTTTTCCGATTTAAACATTCATAACCCTTCAATCTCTGTTTTTGCTGTTTTTTATTGCAACAATTGTTATATCGTCAAATTGCTCCGCATTTTCGGTAAAGTCCGTCAAAGCGTCATAAACTCCGTCACACACACCTTTTGCAGTCTGTTCGGTATTTTGACAGGCAGATACAAGTCTTTCGTTGCCGAAAAATTCATTATCCGCATTTGTTGCCTCATTCACACCGTCGGTGTAAAGGCAGATTATATCACCGTTTCCAAATTCAGCGCTGTTCACAACATATCTTGCATCATCAAACACACCGAGCATTATACACGGCTTACATTCTAAAAATTCAGCCTTGCCGTTGCTCACCGCAACAGGCTTGTTATGACCTGCATTTATGTACAAAAAGCTGTCGCTGTTTTTGTCAAAAATCACGGCGAATGCAGTTACAAACATTCCCTCGGGATTTGACGAACAGAGTTCCCTGTTGATTTCTTCAAATGCCCTGTCGGGTTCTGCATTTTCGGTCATTTTTTCGTGGATAAGAGTTTTTGCAAAAGCCATAAACATTGCCGCCGCAACACCCTTGCCCGACACATCGCCGACTACTGCACATATTCTGCCGTCAGGCAATGCAAAGCAATCGTAAAAATCGCCGCCTACCTGTCTTGCAGACTCCATTCTTGCCGAAACATCAAAACAATCGGCAAAAGCAACATTCTTTTCTCTCGCAATTATTCCGTACTGAATCCGCCTTGCAACCTCAAGCTCGGTTTCATTTTTAGCCTTTTCACTCGCAAGGGCGGAATTTTTTTCAACATAAGTTTCTACATCGTGAGCCATATCGTTGAAATAATCAGCTAAAAGCTGAATTTCATCGTCAGAGCCGAGTTTTATCGGCACAAACGCTTTCTTTGTATTTGTGCCGTCAGCCTTGTCGGAAAAGTATCCTCGAATTTTTTCAAAAATCAAATGTATCGGATTATACATCTTTTTTCTGACAAACCGCATTACAAGCAAGAATACAATTGCCAGCACAACAAGCAACGCAAGAACTCGCATTGCAGTATAGAAAATGATTTCCGTATAAATCTGCGTCAGCGAATAGTCCGCACCGATTAATGCAACAGGCTTGCCGTCCTTGCCTTGAATCGCTGAAAATGCCGTGTAAAAACTGCCGAAGCTGTCGTTCTGATATTCGTAAGCCGTGACAAGGTTAGGATTTTCCCACGCCTCTTTTTCAGCGTCCCACAAGCTGTGGTCAACCTCTGCACCTGCACTTCTCACCCTCAAAACATTCTCGTTTTCGCTGTCATCATCGGCAACAGTCATAAGATATGTAACCTTGTTTTCGTCAAAATTCGGAATGTAAATGTACATATATTCAAGGTGGTTCGTCTGACAAATCCACCTCAAGGTCTTAACGGCTTTTCGATATTCTTCGGAATCGGGATTATCAAGCAATGCGTTTATATCGCAGCGTTCAAAAGTTTCTGTTGCAACCTTTAACGCACTTTCGGTCAGCTGTCGTGTAAACCGCCTTGTGCGCTGAATGTTTTCAATGCAATTGAGCGTACCCGAAACAATCACCGCCAAAATAAACAGCACGAGTATGTGAAAGAAAAGCCTTTTAAAAATCGACTTTTTGACTTTTATTTTGTCGATTGGTTTTTCGGATTTTTTCATTAACAGTCACCGCTTTCTTTCCACACACTTTTTCATCTTGTATTTTAACACGAATGTATGATAAATGCAAAACATAATAAATGTCATAAAGTAATTGTCAACCCGTAGCGGCGGTCAGTGACCGCCATTTGTTTTGTGTGCAAACACGAAACAATTCGTAGCGGCGAACACGGTTCGCCACTACAAACAATCCATAATTTTCATCACATCAAAACATTTTAATAAAACAAATAGTTTCATCAATGCGGGCGTCCAATGAACGCCCCTACGGGTTTGCGGCATTTATAAAATTTGTTTTGGCATACAATTTCTGCCTTTACCTGCGGTCGCAAGGCTATCCCAACAAGTATACATTTACTTTCATAATAAAGCAAAAATTGCATCAATGCCGTATTCGGGCATCTGATGCAATTCCTTTATCCGAGTATCTTCTCGAATAGATTGCGGTGGCACACCGCCGACCACAATTTTCCATTTTAAATTTTCCATTTTCAATCAAGCAAAAACAGCCGACTGCTTTGCAATCGACTGTTTAATAATCGGATTATATATCAATTACCATCTTGCGTCAAGTTCGGCTTTGGTGGCTCTTTTTTTCTTTCTTGCGACATATCTTGAATATCTTGAAAGCTTTCTGTCACGAAGGAAGAATACAAAAGCAATTGCACCGAGGATAACTGCAACAAGCACAAACCAAAGACCTACATTTGCGGATCTCTGAACTGCGGCAACAAGAGTCGGTGTGCTTGCGGCATTTGACTTTGCAAGAGCCTTGTCGGCAGACTTTACGGACTGAACGGCAACGCTTGATGCTGTGTCCGAGTAGTTCTGATTCTTTTCGTTTGAAAGAATGAACTGCGATGCACCTGTTGAAGAAGGCATCTCAATCGGAGCGGCTGAAACCGCCGGAGAAACCTCACCGCTTACAACCTCTGTTTTGGGGTTTGCAACTGCGTTGTCGCTGAACAGTGCGTTGTATGTTTTCTCATCAACAATACCTGTTGAATCGAGTGAATTCTGATTCTGGAAATTTGCAACGGCCTGCGCTGTATATTCACCATAGTAGCCTGTTGCATCCATTGCAAAGTAGCCGAGCTTTATAAGCTGCTGCTGAATTGCAGTTACTTCATCGTTTTCGTCACCGTTCTGATACTGAACTGCCTCTGTTACAGGCTCTGTTGTTGCCTCTGTGGGAGCAGTTGTTTCTTCTTCGGGCTTGTCCTCAGTCTTTGTTGTTGTATCGGCTTTTGGAGCTTCGGGAGCATTCTCCGAATAAAGTGTATTTCTCGAATCGCCTGCAATACCGTCAACTGTAAGACCTGCGGCTTTCTGGAATGCCTTATAAGCCTCTTCTGTTGCGTCACCGAAGTAACCGTCAACTGCACCGTCATAATAGCCGAGGTCAGCAAGTCTTTGCTGAATCTTCTTTACCTCAGCACCCGATGAACCGTTCTTGTAAACACTCGGTGTGTTGCTTGAAGACGATGAGCTGCCCGATGAACTTGAAGAACCTGATGAGCTTGAACCCGACGAACTGCTTGAAGAAGTGTTTGAAGGAGTCTTGCTCGATCTGCCCTGTGAGTCAAAGTAATATGTAGTACCGTCAATTGTTCTTGAAGTATTTACAATGTACTCGCCGTTTTCGTAGTAGTAGTAGTTGCCGTTAAAGCTTTCCCAACCGTTTGTTACATATGAAACTGCGGCAAGCTTGAACCAGTATGTCCAATTGTTATAACCGCCGATTGCCTCATAGCAAACACCGTATTCATCACCTCTTGCGTCAACCTCCATACCGTTGCCGACATAAACGCCGACATGACCGGGACGCCAAAGTCCAAGACCGTGAACATTAGGAATGCCTGCGCTTACCGAACCTGTTTCGGTAGCCGTTTCAAGCTGTGGATTACCGCATCTTTCGCCGCCGGCATATGAATAGATAAGACCTGAACAGTCAACTGCTCCGGGGGTTGAACCGCCGTAAACATATGACCATCCGCTGTTATAGGCATTGAGTGCCCATTCTGCAAGACCTGCACCCGTGCCTTTTGCACCGGCAGAAAATGAAGAACCGAATACGCATACACTTGAAAGTGTGAGAACACTCAGAATGATTGCAGTAATCTTTTTTATTCTCTGCATCGTTAATTACCTCCATTTTTATCAGAGAGTCAAAGCTCTTACAGAAAAATAACGACCGACTCAAAGTACAGTCCGTTTTAATCTGTACGGAAGATTTGACCGAAAAATTGTTACCAAATCTGACAGTAAATTACAAATCAGGTTACACCTTGATAACAACATTGTAACCATTATAACATCACTCTTTTAAAAAATCAACCCCAAAGCCCGTATTTTTTGCTAATTCAGAAAATTTGATGCAGTTTCACTCACAAAATCTTCATTTCAAGCACCAAAATAAAGCGAATTATTACAAAATTTGTAACCTTTTGTAATATTTGCAGCGTACCGTCAACATAAATTTCGCATCAAAAAAGCAACTCCCGCACCAAGCATTTGGAGCGGGAGCTGCTTTTATTCGGTTTCCGTAATACAATTATGAAAAAAACAGAGGAGAGAAAATTTCAAAATGAAATTTTGCTGAGTAAAATATGAATTAAAAATTACGGCATTACTGGTATTCGCAAACACTTGCCCATTTGAGAAGGAACTCTCTCTCTTCGGGTTTGCCCTTAACAGACTGTGATGCGGCTACAATCGGAAGCCAGCGGTCAACATATTGACGGGCTGTGTCGGTCTTTGTGCAGTAAAGCTTCATATACTTTTCTGCAAGCTCTTCCTGATGATTCAAACGGAACAAGAGGTAAGTTCTTGCGGCATCGGCTGAACCGTTACCCTGTGTTGCGTGTGACCAGTCAATAACATACGGTGTACCCGACTCGTCAATGATAACATTACTCGGGTTGAAATCGCCGTGACAAACCTTTGTGTGGTTCGGCATACCGTTAAGACGGGTTTCAAGCTCATATCTTGTTGTTGCGTCAAGGTCGGTTTCGCTGATTTTGCGTTTCATCTTATCCTTGAGTTTGTTAAGCAACGGTGCTTTTTGGCTGAGGATTTTAACCTGAATGTCAACAAAGAGATTGAGGTATTCGTCCTCTTTTTCGGGATGCTCTGCCATAAGCTCCGCAAGAGTTTTGCCCTCGATGAAGGTGGAGATGATTGCCCATTTTCCGTCAATCTTTGTAACCTCTTCAATTTTCGGAATATTGAGTCCTGTTTCCTCAACTCTCGCCTGATTAAGAGCCTCGTTAAGAATATCTGATTTCGGATAACACTCGTCAAAAACTTTGGCTGCAAGCGCACCGTCTTTATAAACTACCTTGTTCTCTCTTTTTGCAAGAACTGTATCTAATTTCATAATAAAGCCCCTTTCGCTTTAAAATATTAAAAATTCATCAAGCAATCTTTCATTGCTTCGGTTATATTATACAACAATTTCAGGGGTTAGTATAGTGTAAAAATAACAAAATAATTTTAATTTTCTTTGTGCACTTAGCAAATACAAATAAATTATTTTTTACCTTTCAAACAAAAAGAGCAAGATATTTTATGCGAAGTGCATAAAAATTTGTTAAATTTTTAACTAAATATTTGTGAAATTTTTAACATTCTTTTGTGCATTGTGCATAATAGTTTGTAATATTAAAAGCACATTACGCCCGAGAGGAAGTTTATTTAAATTGAAAGTTGAAAATGGAAAATGGAAAATTGCGGTCGGGCAGACAGTCTGTAATGTAAAAAAACATATTATGCCCGAGCGTAACATTTTAATTGTTCGCACAATCCTGTAGGGGCGTTCATTGGACGCCCGCACGGCGAGCCGCCGTACACAATTCGTGCAGATAGTTTGTAAATATCCAAAAACATATTATGCCCGAGCGGAAGTTTATTTAAATTGAAAGTTGAAAATGGAAAATTGCGGTATTATCCATATACAACAAAACACCCTGCCACGGGGGCAGGGTGTTTTATAATTATGCATTACGAGATAGATTAAACAGTCTCGCTGTTGTTGCCATAGTAAGCATTGAGGTACATCTGCTTGATTTCCTTGAAGAGCGGATATCTTGGGTTTGCACCTGTGCACTGGTCATCAAATGCCTGCTCTGTCATAGCGTCAAGACGGTTGAGGAAGTCCTCTTCGTCCGGAACATAATCCTTGATAGAGTTCTTGATGCCAACTCTTGCCTTGAGGTCGTTAACAGCCTTGATAAGGTTTTCAACGCTCTCTGTATCGTTCTTGCCGCCGAGGCCGAGGTAACGAGCTACTTCAGCATAACGAGCAAGTGTGTGCGGGTGATCATACTGTGGGAATGTACCCATCTTAGCAGGAACTTCTGCTGAGTTGAATCTGATTACCTGCTCAAGCATAAGTGCGTTAGCAATACCGTGCGGTACATGATGGAAAGCACCGAGCTTATGAGCCATTGAGTGACAAACACCGAGGAATGCGTTAGCGAATGCCATACCTGCCATTGTAGCAGCGTGAGCAACCTTCTCACGAGCAACAGGCTCGTTCATACCGTTGTCATAGCAAGCAGGGAGATACTCGAAGATAAGCTTGAGTGAACGGAGTGCAAGACCGTCTGTGAAATCTGTAGCCATCATTGAAGCGTAAGCCTCAAGTGCGTGAGAAACAGCGTCGATACCTGATGCAGCTGTAAGTCCCTTAGGACCGCTCATCATGTTGTTAGCATCAACGATTGCCATTTTAGGCATAAGCTGATAGTCAGCAAGCGGATACTTAACGCCTGTATTCTGGTCTGTGATAACTGCGAAAGGAGTAACCTCAGAACCTGTACCTGATGATGTTGGGATAGCAATGAAGTATGCTTTCTCACCCATCTTCGGGAATGTGTAAACTCTCTTACGGATATCGCAGAAACGCATAGCCATATCCTGGAAGTCAACTTCCGGATGCTCATAGAGAACCCACATAATCTTGCCGGCATCCATTGCTGAACCGCCGCCGAGTGCGATAATGCAGTCAGGCTCAAACTTACGCATAGCCTCTGCACCCTTCTGAGCTGAAATAAGTGATGGGTCAGGCTCAACATCTGCGAATGTTGTATATGTGATGCCCATTTCATCGAGCTTGTCTGTGATTGGCTTTGTGTAGCCATTCTTATAAAGGAATGAGTCAGTAACGATGAATGCTCTCTTCTTACCCATTACATCCTTGAGTTCCTGAAGAGCTACAGGCATACAGCCCCTCTTGATATAAACCTTTTCAGGTGCTCTGAACCAAAGCATATTTTCTCTCCTCTCGGCAACTGTCTTAATATTGATAAGGTGCTTGCAACCAACATTCTCAGAAACAGAGTTGCCGCCCCATGAACCACAGCCGAGTGTGAGTGAAGGAGTAAGCTTGAAGTTGTAAAGGTCACCGATACCACCCTGTGAAGAAGGTGTGTTTACAAGGATACGGCAAGTTTTCATTCTTGATGCGAACTCGTCAATCTTTGCTCTTTCGTTTACAGCGTCAACATAAAGTGAAGATGTGTGACCGTAACCGCCGTCAGCAATAAGATGCTCAGCCTTTGCAATAGCATCTTCAAAATCTTCAGCCTTGTACATAGCGAGTACAGGAGAAAGCTTCTCGTGAGCAAACTCTTCGCTGATGTCAACTGATTCTACCTCACCGATAAGAACCTTTGTTTCCTCAGGAATTGTTACACCTGCAAGAGCTGCGATTGTAACAGGCTTCTGACCAACAATCTTAGCGTTAAGAGCGCCGTTGATGATGATAGTCTTTCTAACCTTCTCTGTCTCTTCCTCGTTAAGGAAGTAGCAGCCACGAGCCTTGAATTCCTTCTTAACTTTGCTGTAAATCTTCTTTTCAACGATAACAGACTGCTCTGAAGCACAGATCATACCGTTATCAAATGTCTTTGAGTGGATAATTGAGTTAACTGCGAGTAAAATGTCAGCTGTTTCATCAATGATAGCAGGTGTGTTACCGGCGCCAACACCGAGTGCAGGCTTACCTGATGAATAAGCAGCCTTAACCATGCCGGGGCCACCTGTTGCGAGGATGCAGTCAGCTTCCTGCATAAGTGTGTTTGTGAGTTCGAGTGAAGGAATATCAATCCAGCTGATGATACCCTCCGGAGCGCCTGCCTTAACAGCAGCTTCAAGAACAACCTTGGCAGCCTCAATTGTGCTCTTCTTAGCACGGGGATGCGGGCTGATGATGATACCGTTTCTTGTTTTAAGACAAACGAGTGTCTTGAAGATAGCGGTTGAAGTTGGGTTTGTTGTAGGAATAACGGCAGCGATTACACCGATTGGCTCAGCAATCTTCTTAATGCCGTAAGCCTTGTCTTCCTCAAGAACGCCGCAAGTCTTAACATTTCTGTAAGCATTGTAAATATACTCAGATGCGAAGTGGTTCTTGATAACCTTATCTTCTGCAACGCCCATGCCTGTTTCTTCAACAGCCATCTTAGCGAGCGGAATTCTCATCTGGTTAGCAGCAGTAGCGGCAGCAAGAAAAATCTTGTCAACCTGCTCCTGTGTGTAGGTAGCAAAAATTTTCTGAGCTTCTCTTACTCTTGCAAGGGCAGCTTCAAAGCTTTCTGCGTTATCTACGATAGGATACTCTTTTGTACTCATTTAATCTACCTCTTATCTTGCATAATTATATTAGATTCAGCAAAGCTGAAAATGATATCAAATTAATTTGCCTCAATTACTCGGCTTTCTCGGCAGCCTTACCGCTTGCCTTTGTTGCCTTTGTTGCCTTTGTTGAAGAACTGCCTAAGTCAGCCTTGAATTTAAGGTTGTTTTTCTTAGCATAGTTCTGGGCATATGAACCGCTTGCTCCGTGGATTGTAACTTCCTTACTGCATTCAGCGAATACATTGTCGGGAATACTTGTAATACAAGCCGGAATTGTAATGTCTGTAAGCTCACGCGACTGATAAAAAGCATATTCATCAATCTTTGTAAGTTTACCGCTGTCGGGAAGAACAACATTATTAAGTGCTGCACCCGAAAAAGCTCTCGGTCCGATTTCTTTGAGTGTACTCGGAAGCTTGATTTCTCTTAACTCAGAGCAGTTAAAGAACACGCTGTTGTTAAGGATTTCAAGACCTTCGGAAAGATTTACCTTTGTGAGGCTGTGACAGCTTGAAAAGGCATAATCTTCAATTTGCTTGATACTTGACGGAATTGTTACTTCCGTAATTTTGGAGTCATTGAACACACTTGCACCGATTACGGTAACTTTGTAGTTCTTGTAGCTTTCGGGAATTTCAATAACCGTGTCAGAACCTGTGTACTTTGTAATCATAAGTTCTTCCTGATTGATAATGAAAAATCCGAAATCTCCGTTTGTAAGGTCAGGCTCTGTCGGCTCAACCTTGTAGCCGGGCTTACTGCTTTTTGATGATGTGTTGTCGTCACAACCGCATCCTGAGAGTCCGACCGCTGCTGATGCGCACATTGTGCACGCCATCAGAAAGCAAAGAATTCTTTTCATTTTTCTGGATCCTTTCAATTGTTGTTTCAGAATTTAGCTAATTCTCGTTTGATTCTATTTTATCATCTTTGTTAAATATTTGTCAATGTTTTTTTGACCATTTTTCTACTTTTATCGGGTTCAATAATAATTACAAAAAGATTACACTCTTATTGTTGCACTTCTCACAAAAAAGATAAAAATCCCGTAAAATCCGCTGTTTTTTGCGGTAAAAAATGTAAGAAAAATCCTCAGAAACTGCCGTTTTCGGCATATCATTGACGAATCAATCGACCAATGTCATATTTTCACAATAGGCGTTGTAAAATCAAGACCGCTCCTTTTTGGAATTTCATACGCAAGTGCCGAAATATCGTAGGCTAAAATGTCCTTTTCAAGCAATGCCTTTGTGTTGCCGCCTGTTCTGATACCGTTGCTTGCAGAGGTGACAATATTCAGCCGGCAGTCTTTGAGCAATTCCGCACCCTCGTTTGTAAAGCCTAAAACACGGACATACTCAATCGGGATTTGCGTATGAGCTTTTTCAATTCCGAGCAATGCACAGGCGAGTATTCTCCGTATGCGTGCATGAGTGTAGCGCTTTGTCTTTACAAGGTCGGCAATTTCTGATGAGGTACTGCAACGCACTGCCGCATCGGCAATTCTGTTTTCAAGCCCCTCACCCACATCGGGCAGTTTTGCAATATTCTCTCTTGTCATAGTACGCAGGCGGTACAGTAACGGTCTGTCAAGATTTTCGGGGAATGTGATTTCATCGGGAATGTACGGAGCGTACTTCTTCGCATTTTCACCGTTACGCAACATTTCTCTTATGTGTGACGCAGACGCAAAGCCCTCGCCCGCAATTTGGCTGTCGTGTGCAGCACCTGTTCTTGCAACCGAGAACGGCTCAACACCCGTACCGTTCAATGCCTTTATATACTCAACGCCAAGAATATTGTTAGGTTCGCAGAGTACGGACGAAATCTCATCACCGAAAACCGTTTTGACGGCATTTTCAAGTTCATGGGGGTAGTATCCGCCGTTTTTCATTCCGTCACGCACAAGAGCCTGTACCCTTTCATCACAAACAGCGTTTGCGGATTTTTTTAGCAATTCGCAGTCACCGCTTTCACTGCCGAAGGCAAGATGATTTATGCAGTCAAAAGCCGACGCAATCGCAACACCTGCCTTTGCAAAGCCCTCAGCCCCCGAAAGTGAGAACACAACGGGCATTTCAAGCACCAAATCCGCACCGTTTTCAAGGGCAGATTTTGCACGGACAAATTTGTCGCACACAGCAACCTCACCACGCTGGGTAAAGCTGCCGCTCATAATTGCTATGACCGGCTCTTTAAGCACATTTTTTGCACTTTCGAGCAAATATTTATGACCGTTGTGAAACGGATTGAATTCGCAGATGACAGCTGTTGCCATAACTATTCCTCCGAAGCCTTTATTTCGCATACATATTGTAAAAAACACTTGAAAACATACATAATTTGGAGTATCATATATATGTGTGACCTGTCAATTTTGAAAAGTCTTTTTCTGATTTACATTATAGTATAAAATATGACGACAGGCAAATATATTTCTTATATTTTAAACTGAAAACAACTACCAAAGGGGACGATTGTAATGAAAATTCTCGTAATCAACGCAGGCAGTTCCTCGCTCAAGTACCAGCTTATTGATACTGACAACGAGGCAGTTCTCGCAAAGGGTAACTGTGAAAGAATCGGTCAGAACGGTGCTTTCATTGGTTTTAAAACACCCGACGGCAAAAAAATCAACCGCAAAACACAGATGCTTAACCACACACAGGCTTTTGAAGCTGTTAAGAACGCACTCATAGATCCCGAATACGGTGCAATCAGCGATTTGTCCGAGGTTTCCGCTGTAGGTCACAGAGTTGTGCAGGGCGGTGCGTACTTTGACAAGTCGGTGCTTGTAAATAACTCGGTAATCAATAAAATCAGAGAGCTTGCTCCTCTTGCACCTCTTCACAACCCTGCACATCTTCAGGGCATTGAGGCATGTACAAGAGTTTTCGGTCCGAAAGTTCCGCAGGTTGCGGTTTTTGATACTGCTTTTCACCAGACAATGCCCGAAAAAGCATTTATGTATGCAATACCTTACAAATATTATGAAAAGTTCGGTGTAAGAAAGTACGGCTTTCACGGCACATCTCACCGTTATGTTTCCGAAAAAATGGCTGACCTTATGGGCAGAAAAAAGGAAGAGCTCAAGCTTATTACCTGTCACATCGGCAACGGTTCTTCAATCACAGCCGTAAAGGGCGGTAAGGTTATCGACACTACAATGGGACTTACTCCTCTCGGCGGTTTTATGATGGGTACCCGTTCAGGTTCACTTGATCCGTCTGTTATCACATTTATCGCTGAAAAAGAGCATCTCACTCCCGAGGAAATGTCAAAGATTCTCAACAAGGAATCAGGACTTTTGGGCATTTCGGGCGTTTCATCTGACGACCGTGATGTTTGTGCAGCCGAAGCAGACGGCAATATGAGAGCTCACCTTGCCCACGAAATGCTTTACTACCAGATTGCAAAGTACATCGGCAGCTATTATGTAGCGCTCGGCGGTTGTGACGGCATCGTATTCACGGCAGGTATCGGTGAAAACCAGCCTATGCTCCGTGAAAAGGTTTGCGACTATCTTGAATGCCTTGGTGTTAAGTTGGATAAGGAATTCAACAAGCAGGCTACATGCGGTGTTACAGGCACACTCTCAACTCCTGATTCTGCAATCAGAGTTGAACTCATTGCAACCGACGAAGAAATGGTTATTGCAAGAGATACAAGAGCCATTGTTGAGGCACTTTAATTGAAATAAATCTGCCACGCAGTAAATATTACATAAGAAAACAGGTTGTCATATGACAGCCTGTTTTTTGTTTATGGTTATTTTACGGCGAGCCGCCGTTCCCCTTTCGTGTAGACAGTTTGCAATGTAAAAAACATATTATGCCCGAGCGAAAGTTTTTTGAAATTGAAAGTTGAAAATGGAAAATTGAAAATTGCGGTCGGGCAGACAGTTTGCAAAATGCAAATCATTGTTGCCCGACTGTTTTTGTATATATAGAAGTTGCGTTTAAATGTATGGGCGGATATCATCCGCCCGCAAGGCTACCACTACTGCAAAAACTACGAATCCGCAACTGTTCCGTCCGTCACGGTGTCGCTTGTGTCCCTGAATAAAAGTGTAATGCACCAGATTGCGGAAAGTCCGACAAGGATATAAACAATACGGCTTATGATTCCTGTCTGTCCGCCGCAAATCCACGCAACAAGATCAAACTGAAAAATACCGACACTTCCCCAGTTGAGTCCGCCGATAATAAGAAGCGTCAATGCTATTTTATCGAGCATTCAAAGTCCTCCTTTGTATTTGCTGAAAATAGTATTGACGCAATTTTTCGTTTTATTCAATTTTAATCAAAATTTAATTAACAATGCAAGGAGCAAAATCAGCACTCCGAGGAAAATTACCGCACCGCCGATTATTCTTGTGATTTTTACGGCTTTCTGAATTTTGAATTTTGAAATCATATTTTCCGTGGGAAACGGAAGAATAATGAGCATAATTCCGAGAATTACACAGCTTGCAAGTGCGACGGTAAGACCGACCTCTCTTGCAAACGAGAGCATAAAAAGTCCGATTGGAATTCCGAACACACAAATCATATTGATTACCGCAAACAGCTTGCCGAAACGCTCGCCCTTTTCGTAAAATTTATTTGCTTTAATATGACACTCATCATCACAATACTGGTCAAAATACGATATCTGTTTTCCGCAGAATTCACATTTTTTCATGGACACACCTCGTTGTTTCATTTTAAATCGTTCACAGAATATTTTAACATACAAATCGACATATTTCAACTTGAATAAATGTACATTTTCGGGTATATGCTTTGTTGAAAAAATTTTTGCAATGTGGTATGCTGAAAAGAGGTGATTTTATGGAGAGCTTTTTCGTTGCGCTTAATGCGGTTCTGCCGATGTTCATAATGCTTTTCATCGGTTTTCTTGTGAGAAAATTAAAAATTTTGCAGGACAGCTTTCTGCCTCAGCTTAACAAAATTGTTTTCAATGTATTTTTTCCGTTTCTGATGTTCAATAACATCTACGGCTCAGATTTCTCAAGCGTTTTCAGCCCGAAGCTGCTTGCCTTTGCGGTTATTGGCGTGTTCACGATTTACTTTTTGTCAATCGGGTTTACACTCCTTGTTGAAAAGTCAAATTACAGCCGTGGTGCGATGATTCAGGCGATTTACCGCAGTAATTTTGTCCTTATGGGACTTCCGATTGCGGCGAATATTTTCGGCAAGGATAAGCTTGGCATGACAGCCGTGCTTGTTGCTGTTGTTGTTCCGATTTACAATATGCTTGCCGTCATCACGCTTGAAATTTTCAGAGGGCAAAAGATAAATGTGCTGAAAATTTTAAAAGGCATTGCCAAAAATCCGCTGATTATCGGCTCTGTACTCGGACTTTTGTCTGTTGCGTTCAATATAAGCCTTCCGGAAACAATTGACAAAACGGTTTCGGATATTGCGGCAGTTGCAACTCCGCTTGCGCTGATTGTACTCGGTGCGTCTGTCACATTTGACAGCATAAAAGGCTGTTCACGCAACCTCATAATCTGCATAATCGCAAGACTTGTTGTTGTGCCGGCACTTTGTCTGGGTACGGCGGCGCTTATAGGAATCAGAGGAGTTGACTTTGTGTCGCTTATCGGACTTTTTGCATCGCCGTGTGCGGTTTCGTCATTCACAATGGCTCAGCAAATGGACAGCGACTTCAAACTTGCAGGTGCGGCGGTTGTGTTCACCTCGGTTTTAGCGTGTTTCACGATGTTTTTGTGGATTTTCTTCTTCAGACAGGCAGGTTTCTTTTGATAATCTGCACGAATTTCAGACGCATGATTTATTCAATGTGTAAAGTTAAACGATATTATTACTATCAATAACAAAAAATATCATAACAGTCTTGACTTTTATTACTGTTAGTGTTAGAATACCCGCATAGGGTAACGGTTTACAGGAAATGACTTGAAATTCTGCAAGGTTAAACTGTTATTTTATTAAACAGCTATTTCCTTCTTTTTTTATTATTTTGTGGGCGTAAGAAAACGGAGTGCGTAACGCACTCCGTTTTCTTTTATACGAATTTTCTGAATATAACAAAATAATTGCAACACCGTAGCATCCGCCCATACATTTAAACGCAACTTCTATATATACAAAAACAGTCGGGCGACAATGATTTGCATTTTGCAAACTGTCTGCCCGACCGCAATTTTCAATTTTATATTTTCAACTTTCAATTTTAAAAAAACTTCCGCTCGGGCATATTGCAAACTATCTTCACTAATAAGGTCACGGCGACACACCGCTGTCGGCACGCTGCCGATCAATCTGTTTTTTGATTTTGTCAAAGGTTACACCGTATTTTTCGGCAATGTCTTTGGCATAGCTTACACCTTGAGGCGGAGCGATGAAAACCTTGAACGAACGCTGTCCGTTTTCGACACCTGTTACCAGACTTTCAATCTTGCTGTCGCCCTTTACGGTTGTGTTCACCTCGTCGAGATTGCGAGCCAAATCGTGCATATGGGTATTAAAAATCGCCCTTGTGCCGAGATATCGCATTGATTTGACAACATCACGGGCAATGTACAAGCCCTCGGCAACATTGGTTGTTGCAAGGCTTTCGTTGAGCAAAAGCAGACTGTAACGGCTTGCCGAGGAGAAAATTTCGGCAAGTCTTTTGCTTTCTTCACCGAGTCTGCCGAGGTCAACGGTATCGTTTTCATCGGCAGGAAAATGCGTAAAAATGCTGTCGCATGGGCTGAATTTCATCTGCGTTGCAGGAACATATATTCCGTTCTGAGCAAGCAGAAACGCAAGTCCGACCGCCTGAGTAATCGTGGTTTTACCGCCACGGTTCGGACCTGTCAGAATGTAAATTCGCCTGTCATCGTTAAAATCAATATCGTTTGTGACAATATCCAAATTCTCACCGTTTGCCGATTTTATGCCGAGTTTGAGGTTGTAAACATCTCTAAGACAGCAGTTTCTGTCCTCTTTCGGCAAAACTTCTGCCTTGCACAGCGGAAGATTTTTCTTTTTCATCTTATCACAAAGCTCTGCAAAACGAATATAGAAAATGATTTCGGGCATAAGCGAAACGAACGAGTAGCCGTTGACATTGACATATCTGTTGAGCATTGATTTTATGTCATTTACGGTTCTGCGGAGGATATCGGTCACAACATTTTTGAGTGCATCAGACATAGGATCTGCGCCGGTCAGCGAGCTGTTCATAGTGTGGTTTACATCCTGCTGAGCGCCCACAACAAACTGTCCCAGCCCGAACTGCGAGGTTGACGGATTGGACGGATGAAAGCTTAAAAATCCCGAAACATCGTTGCCGTGGTGCAGTTCGCTGTCACGGTTTGTAAACTTCATAAATCTTTTGAGAATACCGCTGTCGGTAAATTCTTTGTCATTGAGTGAGATTACACCCACACTCTTTGGGCGGAGCAAATCGTCAAGATTCACACCGAGGGTTATGCTCTTGAGCTTTTGAGCCTTTGCAAGCGTATCTATTATATCCTTTTTTAGTTCGGGAAAACCGCTGTCATTGTAAATTGACTGAACATTTTTCTTGAGTTCAAGCAGACCCTGCGACTTTACTTCAATTGTTTCAAGCGTTTTTTTTATTCTTGTAATGCAATCGACATAGCCGTCCATTTCACGAAGTCGGTTTACAAGCTGCCACAAGGAAGATGCCTCTGTATCCTTTTGAAAGCGCTCAATTTCACGCAAATCGTTCAGCTTTACAAGAAGTGCGGATAGATCATCACGAAGTTTTGGAAAACGGAGAAAATCCTCAAAAACATCGCAACGATATTTTATAACTTCCTCGTCATCCGTAATATTTATCAGCAGCTGCTTTATGCTGTTGCGTTCATACTGCTCTTTTGTGAGAGCGTCACATATATAATCAACCGACAAATCATTCAGCGCCTCTTTGTTGAGAGTTCTGTAGGATGCATTTGAATTTGTCGGGTGCAATAAGCTGAAATTTTCCATAATTCACCGCCGAAAAAATTTGCCGTATAACGGCTTTAATTGAATGATAGCACAAAAATTTTTTGTTTTCAACCGAGAAATCGAAAATTTGCACTTTGGCTGATTGTGTGATATCATAGCTTTGGAGCAGATTGCTCTCAAAAACAAAATAACAGTCGGGAGGATTGACTTATGGATAAAAAGATGCTTGACAGAATTAACGAGCTTGCAAAAAAGAAAAAGGAACAGGGACTTACCGAGGCTGAGCAAAAAGAACAGAAAGAGCTGTACAAAATTTATCTCGGTGAAATCCGCACACAGTTCAACGCAACACTTGACAATGTAAGCGTTGAAGAAAAGGACGGCACTGTAAAACCGTTCAAAGAGGCATACAAAAAGCCGTATGACAAAAACTGATTTTGATATTCAAACAGAAGTCATGCGAAAATTTAATTACACAGTCAAACAAAAAAGCAGTTCCGATTTTGGAACTGCTTTTGTTTTATAAAGTTATCTAATTATTTGTATCTTCTTCCGCCCTTTTGGTTGTTCTTTGGAAGCTGAATTTCGGCAGTATCGTACTTACTGCGTCTTTCGGACTTTCTGCCTGAAGATGAGTAATCATCGGCATAATCATCGTTACTGCTGTAACGCTGTGGCTGTGCAGATTTGCTCTTTGGAGCGTTACTTCTGCCGCCGACTGTGACTCTCTTCTTTCTGTTGAGAACAGTTGAAATTACAAAGTACGCAATGCCTGCAACACCGAGTGAGAGTAAAACGAGTGAAACATAGAACATCCAATGACCGTTGTCACCCTTGCTGTTATTGTTCTTGATGAAGTTAAAGTCATCACCGTCAGAACCCGATGTGTCGGTATTTTTAAGATTTTTTGCGATATCCGACCAGTCGTTGCTTGAAAGAGTTTTTTCGTCAATGTTATCGTCAGACTTGATGAGCGATGCTGACGGAGCAGTGTTTGACGGAGCAACATAGGACTGACCGCCGCCTACATATGACGGCTCAGAGTAGTAGTAAGTCTGACTGCTGCTGTAATTATTGTCATAACTGTTATTGTTGTAGTCATAGCTACTGTCATAGTTATAGTTGTTGTCATATGACGAATCACTTGACGAATAGCCGGGATCTACATATGATGAACTGTCCGACGAGTCCGGATACACAGGATCGGGCTGCGGCTGCGGCTCAGGCTCCGGTGATGGTTCCGGTTCCGGTTCGGGCTCGGGCTCCGGCTCTACGGGATCAACAATAACGCTTGAATCTCCGCCGGGATCGACCTCCTCACCGACTGCCGATACGGAAAAGCTCACAGCAGAAATGCTCAAAAGTGCCGTCAGAAAAATTGCGCAAAGCTTTGAATGTTTTTTCATAAAAGCCCCTTTCTTCAGAATAATCTGAAAATGCGTCTGTTGTATGTCCGATATCAATTATTTTGAGCTTTTATCGGATGCCGATGTTGTTGACGCCGATGTTGTAGGCTCAACCGCAACGAAGAAGAGTTCGGGCTTATACTTGTCAATAACCGAAGTGTTTTCTTCATACTTGAGTTTCTCTGCAAGACTGTCAATGTACTTTGAAAATTCGTCTGACTTCATTGACGCAAGTACACCGGCTCTGTTTGATTCGTTGCCGATATAGCTGTCAACATCCTTGTTGACATCTTTCTTATAAACGAGATAGTAGATTGCGCTGTCGCCGCTGCCGACCTTGAGAGTTTCAGCCTTGCCTGTTTCAAGCTTGCCGATAGCCTTTTTAAGCTCGTCACCGATTGAGCTCTTGTCGAGAACTTCTACATTTGAAACAGAAGAATCTGTTCCCGAACCGCTTGACTTCTTGTATGATGCAATAACATCATCAAAAGAACCGCCCTTGTTAAGGTCATTCTTGTAGCCGTTAAGCTGATCCTCAACCTTCTTGATTTCCTTGTCGCTCATTGCAACATTCTTTGATGAACCTGCCTCATCTTTTGTTGATGTATAAAGGTTCACGGGAAGATATGAGTAGTCCGTATAGTTTTCCTTGAAATACTTTGTAAGGTCGGCGTCGGAAACTTCCTTTGAACCGCCCTTGCCGTAAACTGCTTTGAAGAGAGCCTCATACTTTGTGTTGTAGAGAGTTGTACAGTATGCAAAGCTGTCGAGTGAAACGCCGTACTTTTCATACTGCTTCTTCATCGGCATTACATAACCCTGTGACGCATACGGGCCGACATTCCAGTATGTTTCAGCCTGACTTGTTGCGGAGTCAAGAGTTGCCTGACCGATGTTTACATTTTCCTTTTTAAGCTGTTCGTCAACTACGAGGTAGCTGAGGCACATTTTCTTAGCCTGATCTTTAATCCACTCTCTTGCAACCTGCTCGTTGCCGTCATCGTCCTTGATTTTTTCATCAAGCCACTTGTCAGATGTCGAATCATAATCGTCAAGCTTTTTAGCAAATGACTCAGCCTGACTGTAAGCTGCATTGAGTGAGTAGATATAAACGCCGATGGCAAGCTCGTTGTCGCTTGTCTTATACGACCATTCTTTGTTAAGAGTTGTGGGTGTACAACCTGCAATTGCAAAAACTGAGAACATCATAACAATTGCAAGTAAAAATGAACCAACCTTGATATTAGGCTTCATAGTTTTTTACCGTCCTTCTGAAAAATTAAATGCAAAGTGTCCTGCAAACACACTTTCACAGGATAATGTACCTTACGATTATACACAAAAAAATCGTCATTGTCTACATTTTTATAAAATTTTGTTGAGAATTTCCACCGAAAAACAGTATTTCTGTACTTTCGGGGGATTTTTTCTTAACAAATTACGGTTTCATGCCGTAAAATTACTGCACGCCGAAAATTTTGGTGAGGATTTCAAGCGGAGTGGAACTGTTTTTGCACTCAACCGCAACGCACGGTTTTGCTCCGGCAACAAGCTTTGCCTTTCCGCCCAAAGCAATGAGCAAGTCGGCAACCTGAGGGGATTTGAGTTCGTTTACAAAGAGCATGAGTGTTGTGCCGTTCTGTCTGATTTCGTAAATACCCATTGAGTAAGCCTTGTTACGCACAAGGGCAATGTCGATAAGTCCGAGAACCGAGTTCGGAATCTTGCCGAATCTGTCCTGCAACTCGTCAATAACATCGTCTGCGTCCTCATTACTGCGGATATCGGCAATTCTGCGGTAAACATCAAGACGAAGTGTAAGACTTTCAACATAGCTTTCGGGAATATGAGCGTCAACCGAAATATCAATAAGACAGTCGAGGTCTTTTGTGACATTCTGCTCGCCCTTTTCCTCGCTTACTGCCTCATCAAGAAGCTTGAGGTACATATCGTAACCGACCGATTCCATATGCCCGTGCTGCTGTGCGCCCATAATATTGCCCGCACCTCGCAGTTCAAGGTCACGCATTGCAATGCGGAAGCCGCTGCCGAATTCTGTAAATTCCCTGATTGCGGCAAGCCTTTTCTGCTGAATCTCCGTGAGAACCTTGTTCCGTCTGAAGGTAAAGTAGGCATATGCCCTTCGTGAACTTCTGCCCACACGGCCTCTGAGCTGATGCAACTGCGAAAGTCCCATACAGTCGGCATTTTCTATAATAAGGGTGTTGGCATTCGGCAAATCGACACCCGTTTCGATAATTGTCGTGCAGACAAGCACATCAATCTCCTGTTCAAGCATCTGTCGCCAAACTTCACTGAGTTCGCCCTCTTTCATTTTGCCGTGACCGATTGCGATTTTTGCCTCGGGAACAGCCTCCTGAATTTTTGCGGCACATGAAGAAATTGTTTCAACATTGTTGTGAAGATAGAACACCTGACCGCCACGGCGGAGTTCACGGCGGATTGCCTCGTTGATAACCGCATCATCGTGTTCAAGCACATAGGTCTGAACAGGCTGACGGTTTGTCGGTGCTTCTTCGATAACGCTCATATCACGCAGACCGCTCATCGCCATATTGAGGGTTCTCGGAATAGGCGTAGCCGAAAGCGTAAGCACATCGACATTTTTGCACAGTTCCTTGAACCTCTCCTTTTGGGCAACACCGAAACGCTGTTCCTCATCTATGATTGCAAGTCCGAGGTCACGGAATTCAACATCCTTCTGCACAAGTCTGTGGGTTCCGACAATCATATCAATTTCTCCTCGCTTTAGCTTTTGGAGAATTTCTTTCTGCTGTTTTGCTGTACGGAATCTTGAAAGCAGTTCCACACGAACGGGATAGCCCTCAAAACGCTTGATTACCGTCTGATAATGCTGCCATGCGAGGATTGTTGTGGGGCAGAGCAATGCGCATTGCTTTGAATCTGCAATACACTTAAAGGCGGCACGGAGTGCAACCTCTGTTTTGCCGAATCCGACATCACCGCAGAGAAGTCTGTCCATCGGCGACGAACGCATCATGTCATGCTTGATTTCCTCACAACAACGCAGCTGGTCGGGAGTTTCGTCATATTCAAAGCTGAGTTCAAAATCTCTCTGCCACTCGTTATCAGCCGAAAAGGCATAGCCCTTGGCTTTCATACGCTGTGAGTAAAGCTCAATAAGCTCCTTGGCAATGTCCTTGACAGAGGTTTTAACCCTTGCCTTTGCCTTTTGCCAGTCGCCCGAGCCGAGTCGGTTTAGCTTAACCCTTGAATCCTCTTTCGGACCTATATATTTTGCAACCATGTCAAGCTGTGTGACAGGCACATAAAGCACATCGCCCTTTGCGTAGTCAATCTTGATATAGTCCTTTATAACTCCGTGAGTATCAATTTTTCTTATACCGCCGAACACACCGATACCGTGAACATTGTGTACAACATAATCACCGGGGGCAAGCTCGGAAAGGCTGTAAATTTCCTGTCCCGTCTTTTTCTTCTTCTTTTTTGACTTTTCGGGACGGTACGAAACCTGACTGTAGGTTATTGCAAAAAACTTTTGTGACGGATACTCAAAGCCCGCACTCAATGCACCCTGCATAACAAGCAGTTCGCCCTTTGAAATCTTATCCGCACCCTCGCTGTAAACAGCGTTTATGCCGTCTGCGTTAAAAGTGTCACAAAGATTTTTGGCGGCTCTTTCTGTTCCTGCAAAGATAACGCCCTTGCTTTCGGGGGTAAAAAGTCCGTCAACATCTTCTTTTAGCTGTTTATACGAACCGCCCCATGCCGAGAGCTGTTTTGTTGAAAAGCTGATGATTTCCGACAGCTTGATAGGCATACTTCCGTGAACAAAGTTTTCAAGCACGATTGTTCCGTGACTTTGCAAAAACTCGGTACATTCGTTGAATGTGAGCGCAAAGCGGTCAAAACCTCTGCAAAGAGTTCCGTCCTCAAAGCCTTGCATAAGGGTTTCATTGCTGATAAAGTCCATTGACTTTCCCCGTTCCTGAATTGCAGTAAATTCGGACGCAAAAACGAGGGTATTTCTGTCGAGATAATCAAAAAGCGACTCGGGTTTATCGTAAATCTGATTGATAAATTTGTCCGCATTGGCAATCATTGCACCGCTGCGGATAAGCTCTGCCTCTGAAAAAAGTTTTTCCTTGGCTTTGGCGCTGTTCTTGGAACGGAGGAGCTTTGCCTTGTGTTCAATTTTATCGGCAAGGGCGGCTCTGTCCTCAATTACGATTTCGGTTGAGGGCGAAAGCGTAATTTTGTCAGCCTTTTTAAATCTTCTCTGTGTTTCAATGTCAAAATAGCTGAGGTCGGTGATTTCATCGCCCCAAAATTCACATCTCACAGGATAGTCGCTGTCGGGCATAAAGAAGTCGAGAATACCGCCTCTCAGCGAAAACTGACCGCTGCCCTCTACCGCATCAAAGCGTTCGTAGCCGAGCAGAGTAAGTGCCTTTGTCGCCTTTTCAAGTGAGAGCTCCCTGCCCTCTTCAAATTCAATAACCGACTGTTCAAGCACATTTTTCGGAACGGTAAGCTGTGCCGCCGCATCAACACACGCAATTGCAACATCACATTCGTGGTTGATAAGCTTGAGCAAAACTTTAAGTCTTGCGTGCTCGTACTCGTGCGAACGGCTCTGAAAGTCAAGAAAGTTGAAGTCACGCACGGGATAAACATAGGCACGAAGTCCCATACACGAAAGGTCGTTGCACAAAGTTTGCGCCTCTTTTTCATCGGAGGCAAGACAAAATGCCGTGACGCCCTTGAGGTGGCACAGCGCATAGATGATATTTGATTTGTTAATTGTTGAAAGTCCCGAAGCACAGACCGTTCTGCCCGGCTTGACATTCTTTTCAAGCGTTTTGAAAACGGGTGACTCTTTGAGGACATCAACAAGAAAGTTGAGATTATTCATTTCTTTGTCCCTTTTCAGTTGAACAAATTCATAGCACGGTCGGTTTTGCCGTCAATAATCAGCTCGATTGCTTTTTCGGCATTGTCAAAAATTTCATCAAGCTTTTTCATTTCATCGGGAGTGAACTTTGAAAGCACCCAGTCGGCAAGGTCCCAGTCGGGATTTGGCTTTGCGCCTATGCCAACCTTGATGCGGGGGAATTTATCGCTTCCGCTGAGATAGATGATACTGCGCATTCCCCTTTGACCGCCGTCACTGCCCTTTGAACGGATACGCATTTTTCCGACATCAAGCGAGATATCGTCAAAAATTACAATGACATTTTCGGGTGGGATTTTGTAGAAGTTCATCGCCTCAACAACTGCCTGACCGCTGTTGTTCATATATGTTGTGGGTTTCATCAGCATAACTTTTGCGCCGTTTACAGTGCAAGTGCCGATAAAGCTTTTGTATTTTATTTTGTTCACATCACAACCGAGCTTGTCGGCAATGCGGTCAATTGCAAGCCAGCCTGCGTTGTGACGAGTGTTTTCGTATTTTCTGTCGGGGTTGCCGAGTCCCACTACAATGTACTCGATTGAACCCGTTGATTTGTTTTTTCCGAACATATCCGTTTTCCTCTTATTTATATTATATGTATTCTGAAATTTAAATTAACCTTTTCCGAAACTTACAACAACCCAGTCATCGTTGCCGAGATGATAAGGATTTCCGCAATACGGGCAGTTGCGTTCTCTTGTTGCATCAAAGCTTGCGCCGCAGCTTTTACAGGTTACTTTTTTCATTGTGAAAACTCCGTCATCCATGGCGTTCACACTTCTGCAAACGGTAAGTCTGAACTTTTCGTTTTTAACCCTAAATGAAGAATTTTTGTTTTTCACGGTCGTTGCGTAAACGGTCATATCAACATAGCAACATCCGTTTGTGACATTGAATGAATTAAGCTTTGACACTCCTCTGTACTTGATGTCAACAATATCTCCGAAAGGATTTTTCATCGGATTGCCCTCATAGACTGCGAGGTTTGTGTAATCATCGCTGAAAATCATAATCTTGAGCAAAGCAAGCACCTTGCCGATAAAGTATTCATATGAGAAGTTGGGATTAACCTCTTTCATAAGCCACGGAAGTCTTTTCTGGCAATTGAAGTGCGGACCTATCATAGGAATGCTCTTTGCCGCACCGACAAAAAGTCCGAAAAGCGTTTTTAATGCCCATGCAAGGTACCCCGCCAAAAGTCCGCCGAGCAGTACGGGGATTGCTCTTACGCCGATTTCATAGACCATATTTGCGGTTGCGGAATCAAAAGTTCCGTCCTTTACAACCACCCATACCGTAAATGCCGCAACGGCGGCAATTCCGCCGAGAAGGTACGGAGCAAGCACTTTTTTCGTTGACTTGTTCGCAAGCGAATAGGTTTTTACAAAGTAGAAGTTTGTAACCTTCGGGAACAAATCGTCCATAATAAAGCGAGTTTTGCAGTTTTTACAACCGTTGAGAAGCTCTCTTACACTGCTTACCGCACCGCAGTTCGGACACGAACACGCAACCTCGGAATTTTGGTTTTCAAGCCTTGTAATCATTGTGTAAAAGAAAAATCTGTCCTTGATTTTTTTCTTTTTCTTTCCGTCTTTAAAGTATTTCTCCGTAACCTCATATGTCTTTGACGCAATGTTACTCTTACATTCGCCCATATCGTAGGCAGTACAAGCATTTATGGGGACTTCATTCTTCACCGTTTCCTTATCGGTAAAAGCGGTCTGAATCTTTACACCCTTTTCGTCAAGTCTTTTCTTCTGTAGGTCAAGCGCAAAGTCGAGGTCGATTGACGCAATATCCGGATTTTTGCCCTCATTGCACCACAATTCGTACTCATCGACAAAGCGGTTCATTATTTTGTTATCTGAATCGGAGCCGTAAACTATACCAAACAAAATTAAATCACCCTCACATATTGTACCGTTTTATTCCTGAAAAATTTGCAGTAAAACAGCGAAATGGCGGGTTAGTTAAAACCCGCCTGTTTAATTACATAATTAAATTGTTCGCTTATCAACCGAAAGCGGCTGTGAACGGCTTGTCGTTGTAGATTCTTGCGATAGCCTCTGCAAATGTAGGAGCAACAGGAAGAATTGTGAACTTGTCAATCATCTTTTCCTTCGGAACAGGAATTGTGTCAAGAAGAACAACTTCCTTGATGGCGCTGTTCTGGATTCTCTCGATTGCAGGACCGGAAAGAACTGCGTGAGTAGCGCAAGCGTAAACCTCTGTTGCACCGCCCTTTTCAACAATAGCGTTAGCAGCGTTGCAGAGAGTACCTGCTGTGTCAATCATATCGTCAACAAGGATAACTTTCTTACCCCTAGCGTCACCGATGATGTTCATAACTTCACAAACATTAGCCTTTGGTCTTCTCTTGTCGATAATAGCAAGACCTGTGCCGATTTTTGAAGCGAAGTTTCTTGAACGGGTTACAGAACCGAGGTCAGGAGAAACAACGATATAATCATCATTGTTGCCGCCGATTTTCTCTCTCATATGGTTTGCGAGAAGTGATGCGCCCTGAAGGTGGTCAACAGGAATGTTGAAGAAACCCTGAATCTGATTTGCGTGAAGATCCATTGTAAGCACACGGTCAGCACCTGCACAGGTGATGATGTCTGCACAAAGCTTAGCCGAGATCGGATCTCTTGCCTTAGCTTTTCTGTCCTGTCTTGCATAGCCGAAGTATGGCATAACAACTGTGATTCTTGCAGCAGATGCACGCTTCATGGCATCAATCATTATGAGCATTTCCATAAGATTGTCGTTGACGGGAGCACAGGTTGACTGAACAATAAAGCAGTCGCTGCCACGAACAGATTCGTGAAGAGAAACAGAGATTTCGCCGTCTGAGAACTGTGTACAGTCACTCTTACCAAGCGGCAGACCGAGACAGCCTGCAATTCCCTGAGCTACATCAACATTTGAACTGCCGGTGAAAATTTTAATGTCCTTACCGTGAAAATTCATTGCAATAACTCCTTTGAATTTTAATGTGTGTAGTATATGTTTACCAATGATTAACCGAGCAATTAACAGCTATAACCCTTTGCCCTTGCAATTTCGTTAAGCTGTTCAAGCTGAGCCGGATCATTTGCACCCAGAACCGTATCGCTGCACTGAGCCGTGAATGCTCCGACCTTTCTTCCGTCCTCAAGCAAAAGCTTGATTGCGTCGGGAAGATAATATTCCTTTGCGCTGTTATCCGACTTGATTCTGTCGAGAACCGAAAGAAGAAGCTGACAATCAAACCAGAAACCGCCCGAGTTTACCTCATTTATTTTGAGAGTTTCCTCATCGGCGTCTTTCTGCTCAACAATTGCACGCAGATTTCCGTTTTCGTCACGGACAATTCTGCCGTAACCTGTCGGATCGTCAACCTTTGCGGAAATAACCGTTGCGGCACAACCGTTCTCAATATGAGCCTTCAGGGAATCCTCAATAGTCTTGCTGTCCATAAACGGAGCGTCACCGTTGAGAATAACGACATTGCCGCTGTGCTTTTTAAGGAAATCCTTTGCCATCATCACAGCGTGACCTGTTCCGAGTCTTTCAGCCTGAAACACGCTTTCAACGGAAAAATCGAGGGTTGAAAGATACTCTTCGACACACTCTTTTTTAAAGCCCTTGACAACACAGATGTCGTCAATACCGGCTTTCCTTAAAGCCGACATAACCCAGCAGAGCATCGGTCTGCCGAGCACCTCCGACAATGTTTTCGGTTTGTCGGATTTCATTCTTTTGCCCTCGCCGCCTGCGAGGATAACGGCACAATTCTTCATTTTTTCTCCTTTTATCTGTGACAAAACAACAAAGATGCAGACAGTCCTGTCACAAGGCACTCGTTCATACCATAATATTATCTCACAAAAATCACAAATTTCAAGAGAAAATTACAAAAATCGGGCAAAAAAAGGCATTTTAAACGATTTATACAATATTGTCGAAAATAAAACTCGTTTTTTATAAGAAAAAAGTTTGAAAAAAATATAGCTATTTTGACCAAAGTTTGTTATAATATTCGATAGGCTTATACAAGCAGGCAGGTTTTACCAAGGGGTAAGTCTGCCACAGCCGTATATCTTAATTTATTTTTAGGAGGATTACCAGTTATGGCAAACAAATGGGTTTACCTTTTTACAGAAGGTAATGCTAACATGCGTGAGCTCCTCGGCGGTAAGGGTGCCAACCTTGCAGAAATGACAGGTCTTGGACTTCCTGTACCACAGGGCTTCACAATTACAACAGAAGCTTGTACTCAGTATTATGAGGACGGCAGAGAAATCAACGCTGAAATTCAGGCTCAGATTAACGAGTACATCGAAAAGATGGAAGAGATCACAGGCAAGAAGTTCGGCGACAAGGAGAACCCCCTCCTCGTTTCAGTTCGTTCAGGTGCTCGTGCTTCAATGCCGGGTATGATGGATACAATCCTTAACCTCGGTCTTAACGAAGATGTTGTTGAAGTTATCGCTAAGAAGTCAAACAACCCTCGTTGGGCTTGGGACTGCTACAGAAGATTCATTCAGATGTATTCCGATGTAGTTATGGAAGTAGGTAAGAAATATTTTGAAGAGCTCATCGACAAGATGAAGGCTGAGAGAGGCGTTACTTATGACGTAGAGCTTACAGCTGACGATCTTAAGGAGCTTGCAGGCCAGTTTAAGGCTGAATACAAAGAGAAAATCGGTCAGGACTTCCCTGACGATCCTAAGGAACAGCTCATGGGCGCAGTTAAGGCTGTATTCCGTTCATGGGACAACCCTCGTGCAAACGTTTACCGTCGTGACAACGATATTCCTTATTCATGGGGTACTGCCGTTAACGTACAGTCAATGGCATTTGGTAACATGGGTGACGATTGCGGTACAGGTGTTGCATTTACAAGAGATCCTGCTACAGGTGAGAAGAAGCTCATGGGTGAGTTCCTCATCAACGCACAGGGCGAAGATGTAGTTGCAGGTGTTCGTACTCCTATGCCAATCGCTAAGATGGCTGAAGAGTTCCCGGAAGCTTTCGAGCAGTTCCAGAATGTTTGTCAGACACTCGAAAACCACTACAGAGATATGCAGGACATGGAGTTCACTGTTGAAAACAAGAAGCTCTATATGCTCCAGACAAGAAACGGTAAGAGAACAGCTCAGGCTGCTCTTAAAATTGCTTGTGACCTCGTTGACGAGGGCATGAGAACAGAAGAAGAAGCTGTTGCAATGATTGATCCTCGTAACCTTGACACACTTCTTCACCCACAGTTCGATGCTGCTGCTCTTAAGGCTGCTACACCAATCGGTAAGGGCCTCGGCGCTTCTCCGGGTGCTGCTTGCGGTAAGATCGTATTCACAGCCGAAGATGCTGAAAACTGGAACGCTAAGGGCGAAAAGGTTGTTCTCGTTCGTCTTGAAACTTCACCTGAGGACATCACAGGTATGAAGGCTTCACAGGGTATCCTCACAGTTCGCGGCGGTATGACATCACACGCTGCCGTTGTTGCTCGTGGTATGGGTACATGCTGTGTATCAGGTTGCGGCGACATCGCAATGGACGAAGCTAACAAGAAGTTCACACTCGCAGGCAAGGAATTCCACGAAGGTGACTACATTTCAATCGACGGTTCTACAGGTAACATCTACGACGGCGTTATCCCAACAGTTGACGCTACAATCGCAGGTGAGTTCGGCAGAATCATGGCTTGGGCTGACAAGTACAGAACTCTTAAGGTTAGAACAAACGCTGATACACCTGCTGACGCTAAGAAGGCTCGTGAGCTCGGTGCTGAAGGTATCGGTCTTTGCCGTACAGAGCATATGTTCTTTGAAGAGGACAGAATCGCTGCATTCAGAGAGATGATCTGCTCAGATACAGTTGAAGAAAGAGAAGCTGCTCTTAACAAGATTCTTCCTTATCAGCAGGGCGACTTTGAGGCTCTTTATGAGGCACTCGAAGGCAATCCTGTAACAATCAGATTCCTTGATCCGCCGCTTCACGAGTTCGTTCCTACAGAGGAAGCTGACATTGAGAAGCTCGCAGCTGCTCAGGGTAAGAGCGTTGAAGACATTAAGACAATCATCGCTTCACTCCACGAGTTCAACCCAATGATGGGTCACCGTGGTTGCCGTCTTGCAGTAACATATCCTGAAATTGCAAAGATGCAGACAAAGGCAGTTATCCGTGCTGCTATCAATGTTCAGAAGGCACACGCAGACTGGACAGTTGAGCCTGAAATCATGATTCCGCTCGTATGCGATGTTAAGGAACTCAAGTTCGTTAAGAAGGTTGTTGTTGAAACAGCTGACGCTGAAATCGCTGCTGCAGGCATCGACCTCAAGTACGAAGTTGGTACAATGATCGAAATCCCAAGAGCTGCTCTTACAGCTGATGAGATTGCTACGGAAGCTGACTTCTTCTGCTTCGGTACTAACGACCTTACACAGATGACATACGGCTTCTCAAGAGATGACGCAGGTAAGTTCCTCAACGCTTACTATGATGCTAAGATCTTCGAGAACGATCCATTCGCTAAGCTTGACCAGACAGGCGTTGGCAAGCTCATGGAAACAGCTATCAAACTTGGTAAGCCTGTAAACAACAAGCTCCATGTTGGTATCTGCGGTGAGCACGGCGGCGATCCTTCTTCTGTTGAGTTCTGCCACAAGATCGGTCTTGACTATGTATCATGTTCACCGTTCCGTGTTCCGATTGCTCGTCTTGCTGCTGCTCAGGCTGCTATCGCAAACAAGTAATCCACACAGGATGTATTGACAGGTAACTTAATACAAGTTTATTCCTGATATAAATTTGACCTTGCAGATTTTACTCTGCAAGGTCTTTTTATGTCTTATAAAAATCTTTAAAGGTTTCCCACAATTTATATAACGGCGTGTTTTGAAAATTTTTATTGTTTTTGCAAAATCTATTGATTTTACATTTGTTCTTGGGTATAATAATACCAAATCACGATTTAGTAAATCAAGATTAGACAGCATAAGAGGTGTTTTTATGTTTATAGGCAGAGAAACCGAGCTAAAATTTCTGAACGATAAATACAATTCAGATGGCGGACAGCTTGTAGTTTTGTATGGCAGACGGCGTGTCGGCAAAACGGAAACCTTAAGAGAATTTTGCAAAGAAAAACCACATGTATTCTTTTCCTGTACTCAGACAACCGACAGGGTGCAACTTCAAAAATTTTCAAAACAAATATTAAAAGAAAACATTCCCGCAAAAAACTACATTACCGAATTTGCCGATTGGGAAAAAGCTTTCGGCGCTGTTCTCGATTTGCCGTATGGGGATAAAAAGAAACTCTTTATCATAGATGAATTCCCGTATATGTGCAAAGGGAACAAGAGCATTCCTTCTATTCTGCAAAATTTGTGGGATACACAACTTCGGGATTCAAATGTTATGATTGTTTTGTGCGGCAGTGCAATGAGTTTTATTGAAAAGGAAATTCTTGCCGAAAAAAATCCGCTCTACGGTCGTGCTACCGGAATTTTCAAAATGAAAGAAATGGGATTTTACGATGCAGCTAAATTCTTTACCGCATATTCCGAACGGGACAAAGTTATTGCTTATTCTGTTCTTGGCGGTATCCCCCACTATTTAAGGCAATGGAATCCGAAACTAACTATTGAAGAAAATATTAAACAAAACATTTTGACCAAAGGTTGTGTTCTATACAGCGAGGTTGATTTTCTTCTTCATCAGGAACTTCGGGAAACGCCTGTATATAACTCTATCATTGAAGCGGTTGCACTTGGAAATACAACTTTAAACAATATCAGTCAAAAGTCACTCATTGAGGATACTTCCAAAACAAGCGTTTATTTAAAAAATCTGATTGAACTCGGCATTGTGGAACGAGAATTTTCTATTGATACAAAGATAAAAGAACAGGCAAACGGTAACAGAGGAACATATAAATTAACAGATAACTTCTTCCGATTCTGGTATGCATTCGGTTTTGCAAATTTTTCACAGCTTGAGGACGGCGATGTTGACGGCGTTTACGAATATATTGTAAAGCCCGAACTCCATAAATTTGCATCAGTCGCATTTGAAGATGTATGCCGTGAGTTTGTTCGGAAAATGCAGAAAAATAACGAACTGCCGTTCCGATATTCCAAAATGGGACGGTGGACAGGAAAGACAACAATAAGGGATAAAAACACAGCAAACGGACTTAGAATCGGAGAAACAGAAATAGATATTTTATGTATCGACCAAAAAGCAGAAAATTATTTAGTTGGGGAATGCAAATTCAAAAAGGAAGCATTTACCTATGCAGAATATCTGAACACACTTGCAAAATTAACACCATTGAAGGAAAAGACACAGTTTTATTATGCACTGTTCTCTGAAAACGGTTTTGATGAAAAGATAACAGCCGATACAAAATCAAGTGGCACACTTCTCTTTTCCCTTGAACAAATTGTCAATTACAGTTGACATATATTTTGAATTAACCTAAAAACCGCTCTCGAATATGAGGTATAATAATAGCAAAAATATAATTAAGCCTAAGTGTTTGCAGAGTGCTTTTTATAAGAATTTATATTCACACAGAAAAATGACAAGCTGAGATTTTTCAACTTGTCATTTTTATTTTTGGTCATGGTTATTTAATTATTTGAATGGTTTTGCAAAGCTGCAAAATTTATTAACATAGCTTGATTAAAATTTTAATCAGGATTTTATGCATTTACATAAGAAATTATCACATTAAGATGTAACGGAAAATCTGCTTTCACACGCTTTTCTATGAGCTTCTTCTCTGCGTCTGTTTTTGTATCCGAAATTTTAATATCCACACGGTTTCTTGTGGGAGCTTCAGCAATTGTAAAATTTTCCACACCGTAACCTCTGACAATTCTTTTGAAATCGTCGGGAGTGCATTTTCCGCCGACCTTCTGCTCAGATATTTTAAGCATTTCCCTTCGTTTTTCAAGCGGATAATCGGCATTGATTTTACCGACAAATCTTTCCCTTTCGGTAATTCCGCAGTTTTCCGCTGTGTCAATAAACAACTCCCGTTCCATAGTTTCAAGCATATCAAATTCCGTGTTCAAACCCTCCGCATATGCCAAGAGTTCCGCTCTGATATTTGATTTTACCGTAACTTTGTAAAGCCCCGTACTTTCTAATTTGGTTTTCATCGAATCAAAGCTGTTCATCACTTCACCCCAATCGTAACTGTACCAACAGTAAAACATTGCGACTTTGCCACCGTCACATCCTGCATATCCGTGTTCCAGTTGTAGTTGGTTATACAACCCGTGTCAATCAGTCTTGCGCCGAGTTCCGACAATCTGAAAGTTCCGCCGATAGGGATTGAATTTACATATTCCGCAAAGGCATTTTTGAGCAACTCCTTGACTTCACCTGAAGAATATCCGTCCTCCGCATAGGCAACAACACTCATATTGCAGGCGATACGCTGGGCATTCGACACAATAACATCAACATTAAGCTCTCTCTGCTTTTCCAAAAGCGACTGAACCTTTGCAACAACATTCGTACCCAATGATGCATCCGCACCCGTGACATAGACATTAACCGTACCTACGTCCCTCACTTTGCCGACGGCACTCGCCTTTGCAACACCGTCAACCGTGAGTGCAAGCTGTTCGTAATATGCCGCATTCGTGCCGTTGGAGGTGTTTATATATGTATCTCTTATGCGTTTGCGAAGTTCATCGTCCGTTTCGGCATCGCAACCGCCCGAAAATTTCTCACGGTTTGTAACCGTTTCAATCTCTGTCGGCACACTCACGGGAACAACCGCACAACCAAGCCCGATATTACCGTTACTCCCCGTCTGTTCAGCCTCGGCATAAACACTCACAAGCGTGTTGCCGGCACTGATTTCTTCATCCTCGGTCGTAACAAATCGTATCGGCACAAGGTCGGCAGTAGCCACAACGCACCCCTTTGGAATTACAATATCGTGACTGCACGGCTGAGAAATATTGAAGGTAATTTCGCCCGTTGACTTCATCGCCTTTTTGCGTTCAATACCTCTCTGCGATGCGAGTTTATCAAGGCATTCACCGCTTGCGCTCACTGCAAACATCTGTCTTTTCCACCATTCAAGATTCGTCTGCAGCTTAAAAATCTCGCCGGCAAGCACCTTGAGCCTGATTGCAATGTCGCTCACCTCGTTAAAGCTGTCACCCGTTTCATGCTCATAGGCATTCTTCATTCTGCCGTAAATTTCATCATAGGTTTCCATTTATCTGCACCTCCCTTGTAATATCGTCAACCGTAAGGTCAATCGTAATCTTTCTGCCAACCGACTTAACGCTTGCATAGGTATTTTTCATTTTTGCAAGCGATTCATTGGCAAGCAGTTCAGTCTGCTTTGCCGAGAGTGTTTTGTCCTGCAAAAGCACCTTTGAACCGAAATTTCTGTCATAGACAAATCCGCCGAGTTTTGCCGAAATGCAAAGCACAGCCTGTTGGAATTTTGCGTCACTCCCCTCAAGCAATACCGTATTGCCCGAAGAGCCGATAACGATATCACCGTTTTTAATCATCGTATCCCTCATACTACACCGCCTTGCCGTTGATAAGAACCCTGCCGTCATTTTTCAGCACAATACTCGCTCCGCCCTTTGACGAGAGCATAATCTCGCCCTCATCAAGTTCAACATTTTTCGCAAGCACTCCAAGACTCACTTCGCCGTTAGCAAGCGGCAAAACAACCGCCGACTCTCCCACGGGAACAACGCTTGCAAAGCCATACGGCACGCAACATTTTATCCCCCTGTGTTCTTCCGAGGAATCCACCGAAACCGTGTTTCCCGAACTTTTCACACCGCCCTTTTCGGCTTTCGGGGCGGTAATCGAATTTTTAGTTATGTAATTCATCAGCCACATCGCCGTTCTCCTTTCCAAGCACAACCGTTGTGCTTTCACCGTTTTTCCCAAGTGAATATTTAATGCTTTTCACAATCAAGCCCTCTCTTTTTCCGATGAGAGAGTCATCAATCACAGCCCTTCTGCCGACAACTCCGCACAGACATTCTGCACATTCAAGCATTACTTCAAAGCTCTGCCTGTTGCCGTTTTCAATCATTCTGTCGGCTGTTTTTACCGCATTGTTGTCGAGAAAAGCGTTTACATATCTCACCCTTTTAATCCTGTCGGCAACGCATTTGTTGCTTATAATGCTCTTGTAACCGCCGTATTCCTCGGTGCGTAGTTTGACCTGCGAAATCACCTTGCACGGCTTTATGTACTCACGGAGAGATGTGTAGCCTACTCCGTTTCTGCCGAACACAATCGGCTTTTCACCGCCGTAAGTTCCGCACATCAAAGCAAATCCCGCACCCGTAATTCTCGGACTTTTGCCGTATCTGCCGTTGCAGAATTTTTCAAGCACCTGCCACTCGGTCATGCCCTTTTCAATTTTGATTGTGCCCATAAACGGATGTTCGTCACCGTCATATCCGACAATTCCGAACGGCTTTAAATGCCTTTCAAAAATGAACTTTGCCGCCGGGTTCACATATGTAACAGGCTCTGCTTCATTGTCGAGAAGCCTTCCGGCAAGACTTCTTGCACTCAGCCTTACAATCGCACCGTCGGTTCTCACAATGCTGACAATCTCGTCAGCCTGTCCCACAAACACAAGCGACTTGCCGTCATAAGCCTCAAGTATATCGGCATTTCCGAACTTCTCGTCATACGGCACAGTCATCACAAGCTCATCGGCAGGCACATCGACATCTGCCGAAATTTCTGCCGTGAGAACATTTTTAATTTCACACCTTTTGCCGTTTTTATCAGTAAAAAAGTAAGTCAGCACAGCTTAACCCTCCTTGTTCCGAGGTTTTCATCGGGGAACTTAACATCGGGATTCAGTCGCACAAGCTCGTCAATTTTCACCCCTGTTTTGTAGGCAACATCCCACAGGGTTTGTCCGTTTTCACAGTCAAAATATGTAATTACCGTTTTCTGCTTTTTCTCCATAACCTCACGGAACACAAAGCTGTATTCAAGCACATTCGGCTTTGGCTCGCCCTTTATTTCAAGCTTTTCAAACACAGCATAAATGCTCGGCAGGTTTGGCACGGAGAGCACTTCTTTTCCGCTGTTTCTGAACACCTCAAACAGCCTTTCAAACTGTTCTGCACAATTCTCACCGTACAGCTGTCCCGAACCGCTGATTTTCATATTCTTCCGCCCCATATCCTGAACGGAAGATTCACCGAACGGACTTTTCATTTCTGCAACACTCCTGTCACATTCAAAGCTGATATTCTGCGGATTGTGATGCCACACATATTCACCGAATTTCATCGGCACCGGTTTCATCGGCTTTTCGCCTCCTCTTCTTCGTCAAGTCTGCGACTGTAACGACGGCTTTCCCTTTCAAGGAATTCACCGAACATTTCGGTATCTTTACCACCGTTCTCAGACTCCGCAAGCCTGTAAAGTTCGTCTGAATTTTTATCATTCATATAATTTTCCTCTCATAGGCACTGATTTTCACGGTTGCAAGAATACTTCCGCTGCCCTGAGTAACGCTTGAAAATTCAAGCACTTTGCAATCCGTGTAAATGATTTTCTTCTTTGCAAGGTCAAGTTCAAGACTCTTAAAGCTGTCACGCTCCAAAAACGGAGTTTTATCCGTAATCTTCATCACAAAGGTAAGTTCCCATTCATTTGAAACAATCCTTTCAACGGGCTTGTCATTGAAAAATTCCTTGATTTCCGTAAAGGAGTTCTTTCTTGTACAGGTTGCCTTTTCAACGCCGCCGAGAATTTTCCCCTCACATTTCAACACGGCATTTCCGCAATTTTCAAATTCAAAGCCGTCCATTTAAACCTCCTCGCAAAGACAGAATTCCATATTAAAACTCACCGTTCTGTAAATTGCGTTCATATCGGGATCAAATTCAATTGACGCCGCCTCGCTGTGGGTAATCGTCTTTTCCGCATCGGCAGTTTTAAGTCCGAGAAGAATTTCACTTACCACTTCCGAAAGACCGCTTCCGTTCTCGGTTGCAGGAGCATACACCCTGATTTCAACTCCTGCATTGTAGCTTTCACCCTTGATAGACGGTGAAAGATATCCACCGATATAGCTTTTCTCCGTTGACATATCTCTCACCGACACAACGGCAATCATTCCGTTCACGGGTGACGGTGCTTCATCAGAGCCGTATTCTCTTATAAATCTGACATTTTTCAAAGCCTCGTTTACCTTTAATCCTGCAATAATACGGTCAACCTGTTTCTCAATTCGATTCAAAATCATCCCTCGTTTCTTCTCTGTATGCACACAGAACAGCCCTTACATAAATCGGATTGTCCTTCACATAATATTTTTCGCACCTTTTAACAGTATATTTACCGTTTTCACTTTCTATTACGCTTTTTTCCGAATCAAGCAGGACATCGGGCGGTGCAATAAATAAAAACAGCTTCGTTTTTCTCATACCCAGTTTATGCCGTACACTGTCATAATTCTGATTGCTGTTGTATCTCAAAGGTGAAATAAAGGCCTTTGTCCTAACCGATTTACCGCCGTTTTTAACGGTAACATCACAGCCGTATCTGTTTAATATTTTCCCGATAGACGGTGAAATATTCATCATATCACCCCAAGCAAAAATTTTTCTCTGCCGATAAGATCCTGCGACTTGTCGGCATATTCCCTCCACAGCTTTTCGGCACGGCTTTCGCCGTCCGCAGATGATGAAATTTTCAAATCACCTGCGGAAAAAGAAGAAATGCTGTCATCATTGCAAAGGGAATACAACTTAAAAGCGTAAACGGCACACAGGTTTTCAAGTCTTAATTCATCATCTTCCGAAAGATTTCCCTTCGTAACAATCGAATTAACATACACCACGGCATCGTCAATAATGCTCTTCCATTTGTATGCTTCAGCACCGTCAATACCGCTGTATAAGGCAAAACGCTTTGTAATGTTTGCAATGTTCAAGGCAATCCCTCCTTAACAGCTCATCACCTTTGACGCCTCTGTAAAGATTTTTGAAAAACCGGCGGTACAGGTAACTGCGGCTCTTTCAAGCTGACGGTCAATAAGCTTGTCGTAATCTGTAACAACACCGCCTGCCTGAACCATTTCAAGCGCACAGTTTTTGTCAAGACCGATAATCTTACCGCTCTCAAGCTCAGGAGTGTGAAGAAGACTTGCACCGAGAGGCGTAATCATTCTGCCCGTAGCCTGAAAATCAAGACCTGCGTTTGAATCCTGAAGCTGAGAGAGCGAAAGAATCTTCTGCATTTCGGGGGTTGACGCAAGAATTGTGTTGAGTTCATACGGGGCAAGCTCTGTCCAGAGCTTTAAAAGGTCCTCATATGTAACCTTGCCGCCTGTTGCAACATTAAGTGTGCCGGCGGGATTTTCATTTCCGTCACCGTTCACAAGCACATCAATCGCATCTTTAAGCTGTGCTCTTGCAATATATGCGCCAATCTGATTGAGTGTTACGGTAAAGAGGTCAAGACGCTGAAAGCGAAGCGCCTCATATGATGCAACAAGCATTCTGCCACGCTTGTGAAGCTTAACAAGGTTTTCTCTTGTCTTAACCTCAGTCTGCGGAATCTTTGCACCCTCGCCGACGAGTTTAAGACTCTTGTCATCCTCACTCGGAACAGATGCAATACTGCGGTAATCCATACCCTCAATGTCTGTCACGGTTGCCACAAGATTTGGGAGAATATCCGCTCTCTCCATGCCCTGCATAACGGCTCTGCTCACATATTCGGGGAAAAGTGCCGCAGAGTTTGAACTCTGAAAAAACTTTTCAACACAGTCGCTGTTTCTGCCCTTAACCTTAATGTCAAAGCGTTTGAGCTGACGGGAAAATGCGTCAAGTCCCTCAAGTGCAGTACCTCTGTAATTTTCTGACGGATCAAGCTTTTCAAGTGCGCCCGAAATTCCGCCCTTTGTCTGATACATACCCTTTTCAATTGTAATATTTTCAAAATTTGCCATAATATCTTCCTCCCCTTATCAAAGAATAAATCCGACTGATGTGTCTGTTGAGTCAAGCACAAGGTACTCTCTGCCGGTTGTTGTAACCGACACGCCGCCGACTGCCGTTGCAGAAAGCTTTTTGTAGCCGACGGCGATTTTCTTGTCGCTCTTAACCTTTACATAGCCCGAAAGCTGAACAACCGCATAACCGCCTCTCACGCTTACGCACACACCGCAAAAGTTCTCGCTTGCATCACATTTTGCAACAGTGCCGTTGTCCTTCATCTTAACAGGCACGCCTGCCTCCGTAATTGTTTTGTCTGCAATAAATGTTGCGACATTTTCGCCATAACCGTTAAAATTTACATTCATAATCATACCTCCGTTAAATACTGAACTGACCGTTTTCCACGGTGTTATTTCTCTTGTCCTGCTTGCAGTAAAGCTGCGGAACAGGCTCAAAAGCTGCTTTCTTTTTCTTTTCAAATGCTGACTTAAATTCTCTGAGCTGTTCAATTGTCATGCTCTTTGCAACGCTCTCCATTGTTTCGCCCGAAATGTCAGGCTGAACAAAAGCGGCAAGTCCCACAACATCACGGGTAAGGCTTTCACGGTACAGCACACCGTCCTTAGCCGACTTTTTAAGCCCGTCAATATATTCGCACAGCTTTCTGCTGTCGCTCTCATCAAGTGTAAAAGCCTTTTTGTTTTCAATGGCTTTAAGAATTTTCTCCATATCATTTTCCTTTCCAAAAATTTTGTGACTTTTCGTAATGCCTGCCCTCTTTTGTGACGGCACGGCAACAAAGCTCCATTCGTATGCGTCATACGGGTTCACAAGTTCACCGCAACAAAGCTTTGAGCCGTAAACCTCGCCCTTTTTGTGAGTACACATCGAGATATCCTCACCGCACACATTGCACACAACCCTGCCAACGGCACAGCCAACGCTTACTTCCTTGATAATTCCGCTGTCAATCGCAAGGATAATATCCCTGTTGCTCTCACAAACGGGAAGATATGCCCTTGCCTTGAGCCTGTAGTAATCGTCACCCAAAGCCGTTTTCTGACCGTCAATTTTCTCAACCTTACAGCTGAAAATTCTTGCCGTCTGATTTTTGGCACTCGGATTGTGGTCAATAATTCCCGTCTTGCCGACAAAAAGCTTTTCAAGCTCATAAAGCGAATCTGTTGTAAAGCGTTCGCCGTCACGGTCAACATCGTTGTCACACAGCACAACCGAAAACGCATACACCTCATTTTTTGCAAGATTTCGCCTTGTAAAGCGGTTAATCAGTTCGAGTTCATCATCGCCGACAGTCTGATTTTCACCGTCAACAACGCCCGAAACACCGCTTTTAATAAGTTTGTTATCCTTCATTCTGCACCTCCGCTCCAATCTGTCTTTCAATGTTCATCGCATTTGCATTGTTAAGTCTTGCCTGAGAAAGCTCAACCGCATCCTGAAGATTAATCTTGTCCCACTCAATCTTAAAGCTGTCGTTATAACCGCACATTTTAAGATGAGCCGACACAATTTTTGTAATCACGGGTTCAAGCACTGTGCGGTAGTAGGCAAGCTCGCTTGTGAGAATATCCGCCTGCTGTTCGCTCATTCTCTCCGTACTCGACCACGAAATGCCGAGCAAAAACGGCGGAATACCAAGCTTTGCAATAATCTGCTCAAGAATATGCCTTACGGGAATGTCGCAGTCGGGCATATCGCTCTCAGCACCGATAACCTTAATGCTGACATCGCCAACCGACACAAAATCACACACGCTGTCGCTTCTCATCGCCTTTTTCCACTCATCAGCAACCGCCTGTGCATTTTCTCTGCTCACAGCCGAACCGTTTGAATCGGGATTGAGAGTAACCGCAAAACGGATATCGCCAACCCTCTCCCAGTTTGTTCTTACCGACTCAAAAATCCTCAAAAGTATTGAACTGACAAACGGCAGACCGCTGAGTATGGAAGTACCGCACACAGTACCCGGCTTTGGATTAAGCAGTGTTGCAAAAATCCTTTCCGGATGCTTCGGTTCTTCGACTGTACCGTTGCCGAGTGTGTAAACCGCAAGCTTCAGCGGAGAAGAATCCGCTCTGATTTCAACATCGTCAAGGCTTGCATTATACAATGCACAAATTCCTTCACCGCCACTATCGGGAACAATCTCACCGACTGCCTGTCCGTAGGTGAGAAGCGAATCAAGATAGCAAAGCACAAAGCTTTCAAGCCCCATCATTTCACCGTTTGTGCGGACATTTTTAACAAAGCTGTCGGTAATCTTCTGACCTTCAGCCGATGAAGTCACAATTTTGAATCCGCCGATAAGTCTGATAATTTTGCAGAGTGCCGCATCAATAATCGGCACAGACTCACGCAAAGTTGTGTACAGCTGCCTTTCCGTTCTCGTTTGAACGGCAAATCGTGAGAAAATCGGCGAATTATTTCTCGTTTCTCTCAAAACGGTCTGCACCGTCTTTATGCTCTCGGTCTTTTTATTTTTTCTGCCAAGCCTCAAGCTGTTTCCTCCTGTCTTTTGGTTGCAACGGCAAAGAATCCGTCACAACCGTAAATTTTCGTAGCGACAAAATATCTTATGTCGTCCATTGCATGATCGTTTTCCTTAACAGGTGCGTCACTGCGCCCCGAACCGTCCCAACGGTAAAGCGAAAATTCCCTTCTTGCGGCTCTGCAATTTTTGCAGATTCTGATTTTTCTGTCCTTCAAAGCCTGCGAAGTCTGTCTTATGCCGTTGATAACATTGTTTTCAGCCGACACAACCGTGTATTTTCCGTGCCGTCTTATAACCTCAATAAAGCTTGCGGCAGACGGATCGACAATCACACATTCGATTTTCCGACCGTCAATCAGCTTTTCAAGTCCGTCATAATGCTCCTCGTCGGTCTTTTGAAAGCCCTGAGTGCGTGAGTTGAAGTAATATTCGTCAACCCTGTACCACACACCGTTTTTTCTGCCCCACAAACCGAATGATGCGGGATTTACAGTGCCATAATCGCACGATACCGCCCAGCTTTCAATGTCTGACGGAATATCGCAGTACATCCTTTCATTGTCCATAAACGGATAAACCGCACCGAAAACGGCTACCCATCTACCTTTTACGAACCTCTCGTAAAACACACCCGAATACAGACTTTCATACCTCTTGATAACCTCGGGCTTCAAAGACGGATTGTCCTGCATTGTAAAGTGCAGATATAACGCATTTTTGTCACCGCACTTTTTAATCCACTCACGGTAGAACCAATGCTCAGGAAATTCGGGATTGCAGTTAAACCAAAATCTTGAACCCGACACGGAACATCTCGCCAATGCCTGTTCAACGAAGGACCTCGGCATCAACGCAACCTCGTCAAAAAGCACACCCGAAAGCGTCATGCCCTGAATGAGCGATGCGGATGACTCGTCCTTGCCTCCGAAAAGATAAAACCTGTTCATCACCCCGTTAACGCTCACGGTCAAAATATTCTGCGACAGCTTTTCTTCACACTTAAAACCGAGTGATTTCAAAATCGGAATCACGGGCGTAATCATATTTCGCCTTAAAGAACGGATTGTCTTTCCGCAAAGTGCAAAATCCGAATTTGCAAAATCGTAAAAGCTCCACAGAATGAACGACAGCGACATACAAAAAGTCTTTCCGCTGCGCACAGCACCGTCACAGATGATTGCGTCCCTGTCACGAAAAACCGACTCCCTGTTCCACCACGAAAGCACGGTAAGCTGTTTTTTAGAAAAAGTTTTAATTTCCATTTTCCCTGTCATTCACCGCCCTTGAGCTGTTTGAAATGGCGTCAAAAAGCTGTTTTGCGCCTGTTTCATGCTCTCCGCCGGCACCGAGTTTTTCAAGTGCCTTTAGCCTGTCAAAAAACTTGATTTCCATTGAACCGTCCTTCGGCCTTTTAATCTCCGACACAAGGAACAGGTCCATGCCTTCAAGATCCTCCTTGCTCGGATCACTTTTGTAAAGCAAAGAAATTGCATCGCAAATGCTACCGAAAGCCAACCGCTGATACCCTGCCGCCGCCATGTTGGCAAGGGATTTTTCTCTTAGCCGTGACAGCCGTTCAAGCTCGGCTGAAATTTCGGGACGGCAGATAAGCTCTTCCCCCTTCTGCTCACAATCCCCCGTGTAGCCTGCCTTTTCTGCGGCAAGCTCGGAATTTCCCGAACCGAGAAATAAACTGCAAAACTTCTTTTCCCTACCTGTCAATTTTCTGATATCTCGTCACCTCCGTTTTTTGAGAGGCTTTATCAACGCCCCTCACTTATACCTGCAAAATTCAAAAAAATTGCATACTTTAATGCAATTTTCAAAAATATTTTTCGAAAAATAATTTTTCTCCTAAAATCATTCAGCAAAAACCTTCACCTGCCCCCCTAACAGCAAGCCACCTTTCCCGAATCAGGTAATAAAAAAACCGTGTGTACTTTTTCTGTACACACGGTTTTGTGTTATAGTCTGTATATTTACTTGAGCATTTTAAGGATTTCGTCCTTTTCACGATAGCCTACTGCCTTGTTGACAAGTTGACCGTTTTTGAACACCATAAGAGTCGGGATACTCGACACATTATACTGCATTGTAAGGTCAGGTTCTTCGTCAACATTAACCTTGCCGACAAGAATTTTGCCGTCATATTCGTCAGCGATTTCTTTCACAATCGGGGCAATCATCTTGCACGGACCGCACCATGTTGCCCAAAAGTCTACAAGCACGGGAATATCCGACTGCAAAACCTCCTGCTCAAAAGTTTCTTTGTAAAGCTCTATTTCCATAACAATCCTCCTGTTCGGTTATTTTAATCTTTAGATTTGTAGTAAAGCATACAATGACAAAAGCCTTCAAAATCGGGATCGGCAATTTGCTCCTTGAATTCCTTGCACATACACTTGTATTCCTCTGTACGCTGAATTCTGCACGGGCAGTAACCGCCTGTCCTCTTCAAGCCCTCTTTAACTGTCTTTACTGTTTCTTTGTCGGGATTAAGTGTTATTTTCATCTGCTCACCCCACAATTTTTACGGCGTTTGCCGTTAATCTCTTCCCTTGACTATACTATATATCGCAACCCTAAAATTGTCAAGCGGCGGTGTGTCACCGCACCCCGTTCGTATAGACAGTCTGATATAGTAAAAACTACAACTCCCGAGATTTGCTTTGTACTAATATTGCCCCATGCATACGAGTGCCTCGCTCTCAGTTCGTGAAGGGGCACACCGTGTTCGCCATTTGTTTTATGTGCAAACATAAAACAAGCCGTAGGGGCGTTCATTGGACGCCCGCCTTGATGAAATTATTTGTTTTATGTGTATGTTATGATGTGATGAAAATTGTGTATTCTAATGTAGCGGTAAATTTCCAACATTTATATAATTTAATTCACCATAAAATCTGTACCGTTACTTGCAAGTGTTCATCGGATCACCTACTGAATTGTGAAAACAGTAACTAAAATTATCTTTATTATTTGCCGTATAAAGAAAAAACTCTGTTAAATTTTTCAAAAAATGCATTAAAATATACATTTTTTCGCCTTTTGTGCTTATAAGCGGAGGCGATTTTATGACAAACTTTTTTATAGTACCAAACGAGGTGTTTGACCTCAATCTAAAACCGCAACAGTTCGCTGTTTTATGCTACATACTCAAATGCTGTGACGAATCGAACACCTGTTATCCGTCAATACACACCATTGCAGAGGCCTGTGCAATCTCCGACAACACCGTTAGGGAAAGCATAAAATTCCTTTGCAAAAGAAAAATCATTACCAAATCGGGCGGTTTCACGGTCGGCAAATACGGCAAGATTCAGTCATCGTCCTATCTGTTCTCGATCAATCCGAATTTTTATGACGAAGGTTTCGGCAGAGACAACCTTGTCGAATATTACAAAAACGAAAACTGTGCCACCTCATAATCTGCAACAACACACTCTGCGAATATCACTTCATACCCCATGTAAAATACTGCACCCCCCTACTTCAAATATTACACCCATGGGGTTCAGAATTTACACCTCCCCCCTTCAGAATTTGAACCCGTCCCCTTCAGAATTTGAAGCCTAATAATACCCATAGAAAAAGACTAAGAGAAAAATACCCAAGGAACAATACCAAATGAATAACTGCAATGAGTGGAATCGAGAGCGAATACTGACGAATTGCATACTTGTAATCGCAGAAATCTGTGTTATACTTAAGTTGAAAATAATTTGATGAGGTGATAGCATGGTAATAAGAGAGGTTCAGGACAGAGATTTCGTTCAGCTTGCGGAAATGAGATGGACACATGCTGTTGAGGACGACGAAACTTACGGTGAACATAACACTGACGGTGTGACAAAATCGGTATTTATCGAGGAGTTCGTTGCCTTTTTATACACAAACAAGGAATATAAAATCTTCGTTGCGGAAGATGAGAATGCGAAAATTCTTTCGGCAATGTTTGTATATCTTATTCCGACAATTCCCACCCCGAATGCAAAGCGTGAATTTATTGCGTATCTCACAAAGGTGTTCACGCTTGAAGAATATCGTGGCAAGGGTATCGGCACTCGACTGCTCGATTATGTAAAGAACTACCTTTCATCAATCAACTGCGAACTTGTCTTTGCATGGCCAAGCGAAAATTCGGCAGAATGGTATAAATCTCATGGGTTTTCCGACACCAACGAAATTTTTGAGTGCAGATTATAACAATAAAAAATATATGAGAACAATCGGGTAACAGTTTACTGAATGTAAACTTCTGCTACCCGATTGTTATTCTATACCGAGAATATCATGGAAATATTTAAGCGTGGAATATTTGTATTTTCGTTCAAAAGATTTTTTGTCAAGCATTTTTAAGCTGACATAACACTTCGGATACACTTTTATTATAAGCATATTTTTTAAAATATTACGAACAAATAAAATAACAAAAAAACGGCACCCCGATTTTACTCGGAGTGCCGTAATTAATTTTGATTACAGAATCAGAATCGTGTTGAGTGTGGAATATTCCGCATTATTTAGCGTAAGCAGAATCTCCGCCGATCTGACCGTCGATACCTGTAAATCCGCTTGCGCAGCATACATAAACTCTCATGTTAGCCTTAGCAAGTTCCGGAACTGTAAGTGTACCGTCAGTAACATACTTAACATCACCTGTAACAGCGTCAATATACTTGCCGTTAGGAATGTTCTTGAATGTTGCACCTGAAGAAATTGAAACGAGTGCAAGGCTGTCTGTGTTGTCGTCAGTATAACGGCGAACATAAGACATATCACCGCCTGTTACATATGTGCTTGATGCTGTGTACTGTCCCTTCTGGAGAGCGGGGATAGCACGACGAATAGCATTAACCTTTGAAAGGTGCTTACTGAGCGGGCTTGCAAGAGTGTCAGCAACAGTGCCTGATGCTGTGTACTCACTGAAGTCAGTAGCGTTTACAGTACCCTCAAGATAATCACCGAAGTATGCACGACCTGAGTTTTCAAGAGAAATAAGTGTACCCTTATCAATAAGCTCACCCTTCTTGAACTCAACTTCTGAACCATAGTATACGCAAGGAATACCACGGAATGTGAACATAAGATCCATATTCTCTGCCCATGTCTGTGTACCGCCTGTGAAACGAGTTGTTTCATCCGGCTGTTCAGGAGCATAGTCGTGTGAATCAACATACATTACGCTGTATGTTGCATCATTGTAATACTGGTCGTTGTTAACAGCGAAGTTATAAGCGTTCTTAGCGCTACCGAACATTCTGTGCATCTGGAAGTCAATTGCATCCATGCCTGATGCCATAGAACGGTCGGAACCGTGATATGTAATACCGTCAAGGTAAGCGTTGTCGCTCTTTGGCTGTGTAGAATCCATATCACCGTTGTAATTATCTTCTTCAAGATAATGCTGAAGAACGAGGTTCATGTTGTCGTTGATTTCTGAAGCTGATGTGCCCCAGTTCCAGCTGTCTGCCCACTTAGAGTTAGACTCTTTCCATGTGTAGTAAGGAGTTGACTCCTCGGCATGGCCACGATACCAAACTGATGTGTATCTTGTGCAGATTTCGCCGAACATATAGAAGTTAGGCTTGCCTGCTGCCTTAGCAGCGTCCATAAGCTGATCATTGAACATAATGTTGAGAGATACTCTCGGAATGTGACGAACAGTATCAACACGGAAGCCGTCAACGCCCATATCCATATACTTTGAATATGAATCTACAACATATTCTGCAACTGCAGGGTTCTCTGTGTTAAGGTCAACGCAGTCGCCTGCAATCTGGCTGAACTTTGTTGTCCAGTCATCATAGTTAGGACTCTGGAAATAGCCTGTATGATAGTAGTTGTTCGGGTTGTAAGTATCACTCTGTGAAATCTTATTCATAGAGAAGTCCTGAGCTGCAGGCTGAGGACCGGTTGAGTTACCGTTGTCGCCTGAGTAAGTAACATTCTTCATAAGGTTAAGTCTCTGCTGATACTGAACACCCGGCTTCTGAGCCCAGTATTCCTCAGGTGACTTAAGGCCGTATGTATCAAGAAGATACTGTGTAGGAATCAATGACTCCTGAAGGTTGCCAAGGTCTTTAGTTGTATCCTTTGTGAAAAGATCACAGAAGTGTGCTTCACCAAAGTTACCTGTGTGCTGAAGAACTACGTCCTGAATAATCTTCATGCCCTTCTGGTGAGCATCGTGAATAAGATCTTCGTATGTGTAGTCTGAGCTTTCATAACGAGCATCAACTGTTGACAAATCCATAGCATGATAGCCGTGGTAGTCATAGCCTGATCCGTTTGTAACAACAGGTGTTACCCAGATTGCGCTGAAGCCGAGAGCCTTGATGTAGTCGAGCTTTTCGCCAAGACCCTTGAAGTCACCACGCCATGCAGGGTCGTCATCACCGTTGCCGGCTGTGCCGTCATCCCAGCAGTGAACATCGTTGCCTGTATCTCCGTCATAGAAACGGGTTGTCATAACGAAGTAAATTGTTTCTTCACGCATATCAACGCTGCCAATCGGATCTGGCTCGTCAGGGTTGTATTTTGACCATTTACCGTTTTCACAGTACCAGTCTGCGCTTGCAGCAGATTCAAGTTTTTTCTCCGAAGAATACTGCTTGCCGTTAGCGTCTGTAACAATGGCATTTACCTTTGTAACATCTGCTACATGGTAGTTATACCACTTGTCACCCTTTGTCATTTTCTCACCGGGGTAAGACTTTGACATGGCGCTGTTTGTGGGGAGCGAGTTCCACAAATATACATATGGCTGTGTACCGTCACTCATTCTTACGTGAATTGTGATGCCTGTTTCTGTTGTATCCGCAGATACAGCGTCAGAGTCGGAACTCTGAGCTGCATTTACAGAAATTACTCCTGCGGTTACAACCATCATCACAGCAAGAACAAGTGCGCACAGCTTCTTTATTCTTGTCATAGGTATATCTCCAATCTTTCTTTTACTTAATGTTTGGATTATTCAAGGTTTACAACGATTTTCTGAATGATTGTTGCATCCTTAACACTGATTGTACCGTCACCGTCAAGGTCGCAAATTTTGAGGTCAAGTGTTTCGAGAGCCGGAACATCCGAAATTCCAACAATTGACTTCTGAAGATATGTTGAGTCCATAACAGTTACATCTCCGTCACCGTCAACATCGCCACGAAGTCTTTCGGGAGCTGTTGTAGGCTGAACTGTTGTTGGCTGAGGAGTTGTAGGTTTAACAGTTGTTGGCTGTGGAGTTGTAGGCTTAACAGTTGTAGGCTGAACTGTTGTTGGCTGAGGAGCAGTTGTAGGAACAACAACTGTTGTAGGCTCAGTAACATCGTCTGCAGCTGTGTAAGCATAAGTCTTGTTTATTGTGCTGTTGTCAGAACTCTGTACATAAACATTAACCTTGTATTCACCCTTCATTGTAGGAACGAATGTGTAAATGTTGTTGAGTGTGTAGTAAGGTGTGTTCTGAGCACCGTTAGGATCAGTTACAACATACTTGTAGAAAAGAAGGTTAGTACCTGTCTTACCGCCGCCTGCCTTAACTGTTACAGTAGCAGTTGAGTTAACCTTGATAAGGTTAAGGTTTGCAGGAGTAACGCTCTTGATGATTGGCTTAACAAGTGCTGAGTCGTCCTTAACTTCAAGAGTCATTGTACGGTTGTTTGTGTTGCCGTCTGTGTCCTTAAAGTCAAATGTAATTGTGTATTCACCTGCAACTGTAGGAGTCCATGTTACTGACTTAGCAGAAGAGAAGTCGGAAAGTGTTGATGTTCCGCCCTGTGCGTTAGTAACAGAGAACTTGTAGCTTACTGCTGCGCCGCTCTTATTGGCAGCAGTTGCAGAAAGCTGTACATCTGTACCTGTGTAGATGTTTGATGCAGGATCAGCAGTAAATTCCTTAACCTGGAGAGGGCTTGTATCGTAAACAGACCATTGATTAGTCTTGTTGTTGTATATATAGCCGTCCTTTGCAGTAAGGTCTGATGTCTGTGACTGACCGCTGTTGCTGAAGATGCATTTTGCATATGACTTTGATGCGGTGTACTGATAGATGTTGCCGCCGATGCTTGTCATCTTTACGCCCGGCCATGAGCCGTTGCTGTCAGTACTGCCGTTCCACATATAAACTACCGGTGTTGCCCAACCTGCCTCGTTGTTGAGGTAAACAGTTGTGCCTTCACCGCTGGGAGTTGTTGCTGTTGTAGCAGTTGTTGCTGTTGTTGCGCTTGTAGGTCTCTGAGCAGTTGCGTCCTGTGAAGGAGCACCTGCATAATCCGACCATGTACCCTTTGTAAGGTCATAGATTTTACCGTGACCCGGGTATGTAAGGTCTTTTGTCTGATTTGAGCCGTCGTTGAAGATTACCTTTGTATAATCCTTGTCAAGAGTGTAGGAATATACGCCGTCTTCAACCTTTGTCATTGCCTTGCCCGGCCAAGATGCGTTGTTGCCGAGGCCGTCAGTCCACATATAGCAGTTAACTTTTGACCAGCCGTTGTTTACTCTAACGTAAACAGTATCGCCTGTTGCAGCAGAAGCACTGACTACACCGACGAATACGGTTGAAACCGCCAGCATAAGGCAAAGCACAAGGCACATGATTTTGTGTTGTCTTTTTACCATTTTGATTTCCTCCAGAATTATTTTTTTGTTGCACGTGTGAAGCTACTCAACACTACTCCACAATTACTCTTTAATTCTACAATATTGAACCGCTAATAATTTTCCTTTAAAGAATAATAAAATTTCTTGCGTCACAAATTATTCACATTCAAATTGTGCATAATAGACAATGAAACAATAATTAGCAAAAAAACAGGATAATAAAAGCAAATAGTCAGATGTTCGGTTAGCAACATCTGACTTTATTTGCAGTTTCATGTCAAAAAATTTTCATTTGATTACTTCTTTTTGATTTTGTCCCAATAGGCTTTGAACGCCTGCTCGTTTTTATTTCTGCCGTATTCGTAATACTTCTTGTCCTTTAGGGCATCGGGCAGATATTGTTGCTCAACATAATGGTTCGGAAAATCGTGGGGATAAAGATAGAACTGTCCCTTGTTTGGATTGTCATCTCCGTCACAGTGCTTGTTCTGCAATTGTCTGGGTACAGGGCCCGAGTTACCTGTTCTTATGTCAGCCAAAGCTCTGTTTATACCCATATATGCCGAGTTGGATTTTGGGGCATTGCACACCATAACCACGGCATCGGCAAGCGGAATTCTCGCCTCGGGAAGTCCGACAGCCTGTGCTATATCAACGCATGACTTTACAATCGGCAAAAGCTGTGGATACGCAAGTCCCACATCCTCGCTCGCACACACCATAAGTCTGCGACACGCACTCGGCAGGTCGCCTGCCTCAAGCAGTCTTGCAAGATAGTGAAGTGCGGCATCGGGATCGCTTCCACGCATACTTTTCTGATAAGCCGAAATAATATCGTAATGCTCATCGCCCTCACGGTCATATCTGACCGCACTTTTCTGCACAAGCTGTTCAACGGTTTCAAGTCTTACAACCTTTTTTCCGTCAATTTCATCTGTTGCAATCACGGAAAGCTCAACGGCATTCATAGCCTTGCGAACATCTCCTCCGCAACCCGATGCTATTTTCTTTGCACATTCTTCGGGCATTTCAATATCCGTACCGCTCTCCTCGGCAAGAAAATCACTTGCACGGTAAACCGCCTTTTCAACCTCATCCTGATCAACCGGCTTAAATTCAAAAACAGTCGAACGGCTAAGAATTGCGTTATATACATAAAAATACGGATTTTCGGTTGTTGACGCAATCAGCGTGATACTGCCGTTTTCAATGTATTCGAGCAAGGTCTGCTGTTGCTTTTTATTAAAATACTGAATTTCGTCAAGATAGAGCAGAATTCCGTTAAGCCCCGAAAAAGTGTTAAGCTGTGCAACAATCTCCTTTATGTCGGCAGTTGAAGCCGTTGTGCCGTTAAGCTTTTTGAGGGTACGGTTTGTCTTTTTGGCAATATATGTGGCAAGCGTAGTTTTTCCGACCCCCGAAGGACCGTAGAAAATAAGATTCGGAATATCTCCGCTTTCAATAATTTTACGCAAAGGTCTGTCGGGTGCAATAAGATGCTTTTGTCCCACAATGTCATCAATTGTCTTTGGACGAATCCTGTCCGCAAGCGGTTTGTTCATAATATCACCCCGTGCCGTTGGTTTTGTTGTAAAAATAATTATATATCTTATAGTACATTTGTTCGTACATTTTGTCAAGTAAAAGTTACAGCTCGTAGGGGCGCTCATTGGGCGCCCACCCTGATAAATGATTTTGTTTATATAATATGTTTTGATGTAATGAAAATTGTGTATCCTAATGTAGCGGCGTTCAGTGAACGCCAATCGTTTTGGTTGCAAAACCAAAACGAACATATACACAGTTTTTGCTATACTATATAGATATGTTAATTAACAAATAGTTTGTGTTAAATCGAACCGATTTTACAATCGGTTCGATTGGTAGCCTTGCGACCGCCGCCGGTGGCGGATAGAGGGAGCAAAGCGCTGTTTGAAATAACGAGCAAAAGGAAGCACATTTATGTGCAACGCATTGCGACTATATTTCAGACGGGAGAACACGGTTCGCCACTACAATATAACAATAACATTGTGCCATTTATAAAATCTGATTTAATATAAAATTTGCACCGTTACTTGCGGGCGTCCAATGAACGCCCCTACAGATTTGTGACATTTATAAAATTTGTTTTAACATATAATTTGTACCATTACTTGCGGGCGAACACAGTTCGCCCATACATTTAAACGCAACTTATATATACAAAAACAGTCGGGTGACAATGATTTGCATTTTGCAAACTGTCTGCCCGACCGCAATTTTCAATTTTCCATTTTCAACTTTCAATTTAAAAAAACTTCCGCTCGGGCATCTACGCTCTCGCCTTGAAACGACTGTCTTCACGAACCGAGAACGGTGGCTCGCCGTCCATTTTCAATTTTAATTAATTCCCACAACTATTTTCTGAATTTTCGTGGCATCGGCAACCGTGATATCTCCGTCACCGTCACAATCGGCATTGCAAAGCTGTATGTTGTCGAGCTGTTCAAGCTTTACTATATACTTCTGAACAAGGGTTGCGTCCTTAACGGCAATATCTCCGTCAAGGTCAACATCGCCGTTCAAAATCTTATCATTTTTGAGCGCCACAGCTTTTATAACAAATGTACCGCCGAGCGTATCATCTCTCTCGGTTTTGTACCAGTCGAGCAGTTCACATGTTGTGCCGTCATATTTAATGTAGCTGTTACCGTAAGATGAATCATTGAGAAAAGTCATTTTCGTTGCACTTGTAAGCCATTCGCCTACACCAAGCTGACTTGATTCCTCTGAATTTGTCTTGATTCTCACACCGACTGCACCTCTTCCGAGCGGTGCAACAAATCCGTTTGCATCAACAGACTGATAACCGCTGTATGCAACCTTGCCCGATGCAACAGACTTCCATTCGCTCTCATCATTTGAGGGAACACCGTCTCTTACGGGAATGTAGTAAATCTCATAATCCGCACCGTTGCTCTTTGTTTCAAAAAGCACCTTATCAAGTGTACGGCTGTTTTCGCCAAAATCAAAGCAATTGATGAATGTAATGTCGTTGCTGTCAACATAATTAAAGCTGTATGTAGCACCGTAGCGTTCATCCTGCAACAATGTCATATCGTCGGTAATCTCAGTCACCTCGTCAATTGTGAAATTCGGGGAATACTTTTCGCCGAAAATGTACTTATCCTCATATGAAAGCCAGAAATAACCGCCCATTGTGTTGTTGTCGCCCCAGCTGTTGCGCACAAGCCATGCTCCGTTGTTCTGCGGCAACACACCTGTTCCGTTAGAGAATCTGTACCTGCTGAGATTATCGTTCCAACCCACAACGCTGATTGTGTGACCGACATAGTCGCCGTCATATGACTGCGGCATAAAGTAGGTTGTGCCTGCATTGTTAAAGCACTTGTTTGATGTGGCATATGACGCTGTCACCGAGCCGTTGTCGATTATTGCCTGCTTGATTTCGTTTGAATCAACACCGTCAAGATAACGCAGTTTTGTTGTGCCGTATTTAGTCTTGTCGGCTGTCATATCATCGCCGTGAATATTTTTTGAAAAATCAATCTTACCGACATCAGCAATCTCTGCACCGCCCTGCCATGAGGTGAGATAGCCGGGATAAATATTTGTAAATCCGCCGTCACGGTATTTTCTCTGCCAGCCCTTACCGTTTGTCTGGGTTGTGGAACTTGCGTTTGCGTGGTCATGTGACATCTCGGTAACGGGATAGCCAAGCTTCAAAAGCTTTGTTTCAAAGCCTTCTGTACCTGCAACCGCCCAGCAATCGTTATACTGCTGAGCCTTGATAGGTGTTACAAAGCCGAGATTTTTTGAGCTGAAATTACTCGGAAGTCCGTTTTCGTCAACAAGCGAATAGCCGATTGCGGAATATGCAGACGGAAAAGACGAATCCGAAGATTGTGCATTCTTTGTGACCGACTCAAATCCGTCATCAATTTCAGCCGCATTTACGCTTGCAATGCCGACCGAAATCATACACACCGCAGAAACCACTGCGGTAAATTTTTCAACAAATTTTTTGTTCATAAAATCACCTGTATATAATGTAAAGTTGTGTGTTTGTTTTAGAATTATAATCTGTCTCTTTTTCTTCATAATAAAGAATTTAAATCTGAACAAATTCCGCTTTGCTTGCAAGGAGCGGAATTTGTGATAGATTGCAATCTACGCAGAGGAGCGTCAGCTCCTTAGAAATTCAGTGTCAACTGAATTTCGGGAGTATCTACTGCCTAAAAGCAAGTAGATACCTGCGTTAAGATTATAACAAAACAAAATAGTCTTGTAAATAGAATACATAATATAAAATTGCACAATAATAACAATATACAAACAAATTTGCGAAACGGGGGATTATTTTGCAGTTCAGAACCGACCTTGCAATTGAGGCAAGAGAAATTGCAGGAGAAAACACAGGCGGTATTGAATTCAAAAAATACAGTGAAAATGGTCTTGAAATTTCACGGCTGATTGTAAAGAACCAAAAGGCAAGACAGGCACTCGGCAAGGAAATCGGCACATACATTACAATTGAGTTGCCGTCACTCACCGACAATTTTACCGAAACCGACAAACGGCTTGAAACCGTCGGCAATGAAATCAAACGGCTGTTGCCCGTAAACGGACTTGTGCTTGTTGCAGGACTCGGCAACATGGAAATCACTCCCGACTCACTCGGACCGAAAACAAGCCGACGAGTGCTTGCCACCCGTCACATAGGCGGAGAAATTGCCCGTTCAACGGGACTTGGCCGACTTCGCCCAGTTGCCGTAATGCAGACGGGAGTCACGGGACAGACGGGCATTGAAACAGGCGAATACATTCTCAGCATTGTACGGCGGATAAGACCGACAGCCGTTGTTGCAATTGACGCACTCGCCTCACGCAGAACCGAAAGGCTCGGCTGTACACTTCAGATAAGCGACACGGGAATCTCACCCGGTGCGGGGGTGGGCAATCACCGAACCAAAATCACAAAGGAAACAATCGGAGTTCCTGTTATTGCAATCGGAGTGCCGACCGTTGTTGACGCACAAACGCTTGCGGTTGACATTCTCGGCAATGACTGCAACCGAAAAACGCAGAAAATGCTTATGCCGCAGGGCAGACAGCTTGTAGTCATTCCCAGAGAAATTGACCTGCTCACGGAAAGAGCCTCAAGGCTCATAGCCTTTGCACTCAACGGAGCGCTGCAAAATGAATTTGATTTGCCCGACCTCATCTCGTTAATGTAAATCCACGCATATTTACACATATTCGCCTACGGCACGGCATATATTTATTGCAGAAACCGATAGCCAACATATGTACGGATTGCAGGTGATTTTGTGAAAAGTGAAGGAACATCAAAAAAGAAACTGAAAAAAGCCTTAAAAACAAGCACAGCCGTTGTACTGTTGACAACGGCTGTTTTAAGCGTTATATACAGACTGCCTCTCTGCTTTGAATCACAGAATCCTGCAGCACTTGCCGCTGCCGCTTTTACTCTCACAAACGGAGAATACAAGCTTGAAAATTCAAAGGCGGAAAAGCCGACAGCTTCCGACCAAAAGCCCACAGAATCAGCCGACACAGAACCCACAGCCCCAAAAAATCACAAGCGTGACAAAAGCACCTATTACGATTCCTACGGCAACCATGACGGCGAGAACAAATACACGGTTGAGGAACGCACCATAGCCGACACGGGAACTCAGGTTGACAAATGCTTTGTCAAAAATAAAACGGGACTGTCACTTGACTTTGACGGACTTTTTTCGGCAAAACTGCCGTTCTCAATTGACAAGGGCATAAACTCACCGCAGGTTCTTATCTACCACACCCACACAAGCGAGGCATATCTTGACGAAGATGTTGACTTTTTTTATGACAGTTTTTATTCACGCACAAACAACAACGATTTCAATGTTGTGGCAGTCGGAGATGCGCTCACCGAACAGCTCAACAAGCGTGGAATAAAAACGGTTCATGACACGACAATTCACGATGAATCCTACAACGGTTCGTATGACCGAAGTGTTGACACAGTGTATAAAAATCTTGAAAAATATCCCGACATCAAGGTTGTTATCGACCTGCACCGTGATGCAATCGGAACGGACGAAAACAAGGTTAAGCCCGTGTTTACATACAACGGCAAAAAGGGTGCGCAGATTATGATTCTTGCGGGTTGCGACACAGACGGTGAACGGGGTTTTGACTGCTGGGAGGAAAATTTAAACTTTGCCCTGAAAATTCAGGACAAAGCCGAAACCCTCTACCCCGATATGACCAGACCGCTGAATTTTGACTACTTTGCATACAATGAATATGTCTGCAACGGTTCGCTGTTAATAGAAGTCGGCACAGAATCAAATTCCATTGACGAGGCAACCTACTCAGGCAGTCTGTTAGGCAACGCAATTGCCGATGTGCTTTTAAATTGACGGCAAGCCGCCGGCAGCGTGTCGCTGCACCCAATTCGGGAAGACAGTTTGTAAATATCAAAAAACATATTATGCCCGAGCGTAGTATTGTAATTATTCGCACAATTCCACATATAAAAAACAGTCGGGAAGACATTGTTTTGCATTTTGCAAACTGTCTTCCCGATCTTTATTATAATCTTTTCAATTTACTTACGATTTTTTCCACGCTGACGGGGCGAACAGCAACATCAACGGGAACAATTCGAGTCTGCCTGCTAACATATCGAAAATCAAAATAATTTTTGACAAAATACTGAATTCCGAATAGTTGCCGACAGGGCCAACCATTCCAAGACCCGGACCTGTGTTGTTGATATTTGCGGCAACAGCCGTGAAACTCGTCACAAAATCCGTTTGGTCAAGCGAAAGCACAAGCCAGCTTAACGCAAAGATTCCGATGTACAGCACAAGGAAAATTGAAGTTGACCTCATAACATTGTGGTCAATCGCCTTGCCGTCCATTTTAACAGTCTTAACATTTCTCGGATGAATGAGGAGTGAAAACTCCTTTCGTGTTTCCTTAAAGAGCAAAATAACTCTTGAAACCTTAAAACCGCCGCCTGTACTGCCTGCCATTGCACCGATAAATGTGATAATCATAATCACAGTTTTTGAAAATTCAGGCCAGTTATTGACATCCGTCAAACCAAAACCTGTTGTCGTGATAATTGACGAAACATAGAAAAAGCTCTGGTGAACCGCATCATACGCACTCGGATAAAGTGACCTGATGTTAAACGCAATCAAGGCTGTTGACAGCACGATAATTCCGAAATAAACCCACAGCTCCTGAATGCGGAAAGCCTGCTTAAACTTCTTCGCAAGAATGAGGATATACACGGAAAAGTTAATTCCGAACAGCATCATAAATACAGCAATAATGGTTTGCAGATAATTGCTGTATGACGCAATACCTGCGTTGGTAACGCCGAAACCGCCCGTACCTGCCGTTGCAAAGCTTATGTTAAGTGCGTCAAAAACAGGCATTTTGCCTATAATTAAAAATATAAATTCAAGTGCAGTCAAGCCGAAATAAATTCCGTAGAGCATCATTGCGTAATTTCTCATTTTCGGAACAGCCTTGCCCACAATCGGACCGGGGCTCTCGGCTTTCATAAGGAAAATATTCTGCTGACCGCCGAGCTTCGGGATAATCGCAAGCAAGAACACGATTACGCCCATACCGCCCAACCAATGGAGAAAGCTTCGCCACATAAGCATTCCGTGGCTCAATGCCTCAACATCGGTAAGTATAGTTGAACCTGTTGTCGTAAAGCCCGACACGGTTTCGTAAAAAGCGTCAATAAAACTCGGAATCTCACCGCTCAGCCAGAACGGAAAACATCCTACAAAAGACATAAGAATCCAGCTTAACGCAGTAGCCGCAAAGCCTGCCTTCTGATAAAGCACGGGATTTTTCGGCTTTTTTACTTTTACGGCAAGCAATCCCAAAAGTGCCGACAAAACACCTACTCCAAGAAAATAAAGTCCCTCGTGTTCGCCGTATATAAATGAAGTAACGGTTGCAATCTGCATAGCCGCACCCTCGACAATAAGAACCCAGCCGAGGATATACACAATTAATCGTTTATTCATTATGCTCCCCTCAACGCTTTACAATATCTTCAAGCTTGCTAAGACCTTTTTGCATGGTAAGCACAATTACCGTGTCCTCAGGTTTAATCACATCCGTACCTTGCGGAAGAATAATTTTTCCGCCTCTGTTAATGCAGATAATCTGAAGATTAGCCTTCAGATTAAGGCTCATAATCGGAACATTCGTAACCCTTGATTCCGCATTAACCTTGAATTCAAGAGCCTCAACCTTGTCGTCGTTAAGGCGGTAAAGCGATTCAACATTGCTGTCGCCCGTATTCTGCATCGCTCTGATATATCTTGCAATATATTCGCCTGTAAGGCTCTTTGGATGAATAATACATTCAAAATTCTGATCATGCAAAAGCGGATCAAATGACGCATTATTTACCTTAGTAATCAATTTTGCCTTTGTAATGCCCTTTAGGTACATCGTTATGATAATATTTTCTTCGTCATAATCCATAAGAGCGGCAATGCCGTCAGCGTGTTCAACACCCTCCGAAAGCAACAGCGACTGATCCATGCAATCGCCCTGAATTATAACAGCCCCGGGTATAGCCTCCGAAAGAAAGTTGCAGCGTTCGGGATTTTTCTCGATAATTTTGACATTCGCACCGGATTTAATAAGCGTCTTTGCAAGGTAGAACGAAACCTTGCCACCGCCGAGAAGGATAACATCCTTACTTCTGCCGATTGCAATACTGATACGCTTAAAGAATTTTGCGGCAATTTCGGGCTTTGCAACAACAGAAATTCTGTCACCGCCGTTGATAACAAAATCACCGTTAGGAATGAACATCTCATCCCCTCTCTCAACCGTACAGATTCTCACCTTACCTCTGAGGTTGTCAACTCTGCTCAAAGCAGTTCCGACAATTGACGAATTCTGCGGTACAGTTACCTTGATAAGCTCAACAACTCCCTTTGAGAACGAATCAATTTCAAGCGCACCCGAAAATCTTAACAGACGACTGATTTCATTAGCGGCGGTCTGTTCGGGATTGATTGCCATAGAAAGACCGAGATGCTCTTTGATTCTGTAAAGGTCGTTTGTGTATTCGGGATTACGCACTCTTGCAATTGTGTGGGTAACGCCTGCCGCCTTAGCCATAAGACACGAATACAGATTGATTTCATCCCTTGCGGTTGCGGCAATAAGCAAATCGGCATACTCTGCGCCTGCCTCAATAAGCACATCATATGTTGCACCGTTTCCCTCTATGCCGAGAACATCAAGCGAATTTGCAAGTTTATCGACTGCACCGTGGTTAATATCGACTACGGATATTTCATGCCCCTCCAAATTAAGCTCCGACGCTATCGAAGAGCCAACCTTTCCGCATCCAACAATTATAATCCTCATAAATTTTCCTCTTAACCAATATTTAAAAACAAGGTGCGGACCACTGAAAAAATTCACCCGTCCGCATACCAAAGTCATAATACACCTATTTTATACTAAAATCAATACTAAAATAGAAAGAATCCGACTATATACAAATTTAATTTATTGTGCAAAACAGAAGAGCCGAGGTTCTGTACCCAAAAATAACGACCGGCGAGGACTAAACCGTGTAAATCACGCAAGTGATTGGAACGGATTAGATGAGTGAGAGTTATTTTTGGAAACAGTACAGAACAACGAGGCTTGACACCACGAAGAGCCGAGGTTCTGTATAATCCCACAACCCGTTTGGGCGGATAATGATTTCCATACGGAGAAAAATTTTAACATAACAAAAATTGCATCAGAGCCTTTCTCGGGCATCTGATGCAATCTCTTTATCTAACTATCTTCTCGAATAGACAGCGGTGGCACACCGCCGACCTTAATTTTACATTTTCAATTGTCCATTTTCAACTCAGAACAAAAATTACTTATTTTTGTTCTGGATGTATTCGTCAATAGCTGCTGCGGCTGTTTTGCCTGCACCCATTGCGAGGATAACCGTTGCGGCGCCTGTTACAGCGTCACCGCCTGCATATACGCCCTCACGGGATGTAAGACCGTTTTCGTCAGCGATGATACCGCCCCACTTCTGAGTGTCAAGTCCCTTTGTTGTAGCCTTGATAAGCGGGTTAGGTGATGTACCGATTGAAATAACAACAGCGTCAACATCAAGAACGAACTCACTGCCGGGGATTTCAACAGGTCTTCTTCTGCCGCTTGCGTCAGGCTCGCCGAGTTCCATCTTAATGCACTTCATACCCGTTACGAACTCATCTTCGTTGCCGAGAATTTCAACAGGGTTATTGAGGAGCTTGAAGATAATTCCCTCTTCCTTTGCATGCTCAACTTCTTCCTTACGGGCAGGAAGCTCTTCTTCGCTTCTTCTGTAAACAATATAAACCTCTTCTGCGCCAAGACGCTTTGCACAACGAGCGGCATCCATTGCAACATTACCGCCGCCGACAACTGCAACCTTCTTTGCGTGCATAATCGGAGTTGTGCTGTCATCCTTATAAGCCTTCATAAGGTTTGTTCTTGTGAGGAACTCATTTGCCGAGTAAACACCGCAAAGGTTCTCACCGGGGATATTCATAAATCTCGGAAGACCTGCGCCCGAACCGATAAATACTGACTCAAAGCCGTAATCGTCCATAAGCTCGTCAATTGAGAGAACTCTGCCGATAACCATATTTGTTTCAACCTTAACACCGAGCTCTTTAAGTGTGTCAACTTCCTTCTGAACGATTGACTTTGGAAGTCTGAACTCAGGGATACCGTAAACGAGAACACCGCCTGCAAGGTGAAGAGCCTCAAATACTGTTACATCGTAACCCTTCTTTGCAAGGTCGCCTGCACAGGTAAGACCTGCAGGACCTGAACCGACGATAGCAACCTTGTGACCGTTTGACTCAGGCTTATTTACCTTAACATCTGTCTGAGCGTTGTGCCAGTCGGCAACAAATCTCTCAAGTCTGCCGATTCCGACAGGCTCAGTCTTGATGCCTCTTACGCACTTTGACTCACACTGTGACTCCTGCGGACAAACACGGCCGCAAACAGCAGGAAGTGAGCTTGACTGCGAAATTACATCATAAGCGCCTGCAAAGTTGCCCTGAGCAACCTCTTTGATAAAATCAGGGATTGCGATATGTACCGGACAACCGTTTACGCAAGGTCTGTGTTTACAGTTAAGGCAACGCTGTGCCTCCTCAATTGCAACTTCTTCCGTGTAGCCTGTTGCTACCTCAAGAAAGTTTTTATTTCTTACATTAGGATCCTGTGATGGCATAGGAGCCTTTTTTGGTGACATATTTGGCATGATTACTCAACCTCCTTCTTGAACAGATTACATGTTTCTTCGTATGCATGACGCTCAAACGGCTTGTACATTGCGCCACGCTTCATAGCCTCGTCAAAATCAACCTTAAAGCCGTCAAAGTCGGGGCCGTCAACACAGGCAAACTTTGTCTGTCCGTCAACTGTAAGACGACAGCCGCCGCACATACCTGTGCCGTCAATCATAATCGGGTTCATGGAAACTGTTGTGGGAATATTGTAAGGCTTTGTTGTTTTAACAACAAACTTCATCATGATAAGCGGACCGATTGTAATAACGAGGTCATAGTCCTCGCCTGCCTTAATCATCTCTTCGAGAGGAGCTGTAACAACGCCCTTTTGACCGTATGAACCGTCATCTGTCATAAGAATGAACTTGTCTGAGCAAGCCTTGAATTCATCTTCAAGAATAACAAGATCCTTGTTTCTGAAACCGACAATTGAGTGAACCTCACAGCCGATTTCGTGGAGCTTTTCGGCAACCGGAAGTGCAATTGCACAGCCAACGCCGCCGCCTACAACGCAAACCTTTTTAAGACCGTCTGTATGTGTGGGAACACCGAGAGGGCCTACAAAATCGTGAATATAATCGCCTTCGTTAAGGTGATTGAGCTTTTCTGTTGTTGCACCGACAATCTGGAAGATAATACGAACTGTGCCGGCCTCTCTGTCATAGCCTGCAACCGTAAGCGGAATACGCTCACCGTTCTCGTCAACACGGAGAATGATGAACTGTCCGGGCTCTGCCTTTTTGGCAATAAGCGGAGCGTCAATTTCCATAAGTGTAACGGTTGGATTCAGAGATTTTTTCTTAACTATCTTGTACATTTTTCTCTTTTCCTTTCGCAATTGAATTCACATCAGTAGCGGCGAACAGTGTTCGCCAATCATTTCAAGTGCAAACTTGAAATGACTGAAATAACAATATGAAAAGTCTGAATTATCAGACCTTTCCGTCCGAGCATATCGAACCTTTTCCTATAAAATAAAAATCGGAATATGCCTAATGTATTCCGAACACCTTGTCGAATTAATTTTAGCACAATTATATCTGCGTTTCAAGTGAATTTTGATGATTTTTACATATAATCTTTGCCATTTCACCAAACAAACAGCCGATTCTGCCGTTATTTTTTTCACAACCCCCCAAAAAGCACAATTCAATCAATTTTTTGAACCGAAGAATAATTTTTGCACATATGAAAATCCTAAAAAAAGAATACAAATGAAAGGGACGGTCATATGTCGGGAAACAAAAGAAAGGTTGTACTTGTGGGAACGGGAATGGTCGGAATGAGCTTTGCCTATGCGGCACTCAATCAAAATGTGTGTGATGAGCTCATTATGATTGACCTCAACGAAAAGCGTGCCGAGGGCGAGGCAATGGATTTGAACCACGGGCTTGCATTTTCGCATTCAAGCATGAAAATCCGTTGCGGAGGTTACGGTGAATGTGCCGACGCCGACATTGTTGTAATCTGCGCAGGTGCAAATCAAAAGCCCACCGAAAGCAGGCTTCAGCTTTTGCAGAAAAACGCAGTTGTATTTTCTTCAATTGTGCCAAAGGTTGTGCAAAGCGGTTTTGAGGGAATTTTCCTTGTTGCGACAAACCCCGTTGACATTATGACACGGGTGACCTATGAACTTTCTGGATTCAATGCGTCAAAAATCATCGGCACGGGAACTACCCTTGACACGGCACGGCTCAGATATCTCCTCGGCGAATATTTTGAGGTTGATCCACGCAACATTCACGCATATGTAATCGGCGAACACGGAGACAGCGAATTTGTTCCGTGGAGTCAGGCACTCCTTGCCGCCAAACCGCTAAAGGATGTCATGCGTGACAACCCAAAATCGTACTATATGGAGGAGCTTGAGCAGATAAGCGATGATGTGCGTTGTGCCGCCCACAAAATCATTGAGGCAAAGGGCGCAACCTACTACGGCATCGGTATGTCAATCGTTCGTATCGTCCGTGCAATTCTTCAAGATGAAAACAGCGTTTTGACAGTATCGGTTCGTCTGCGTGGCGAATACGGCGGCAAGAAAGATGTGTTCATCGGCAACCCGTGCATAGTAAGCGCAAACGGTGCAAAACGCATTCTGGAACTTAAATTAACCGAACAGGAATTGCAAAAGTTAGATAACTCCTGCACAATTCTGAATGACAACTTTAAGAAATTGAAATTATAAAAAACCTGTATTGTCTGTAGGGGGGATAATATCCGCCCTACGAAACAGCAACGACTTTTATATAAAAATCGCATCAGATCTTTTTCGGGCATCTGATGCGATTTCTATATTATACTATCTTCTCGAATTGGTAACGGAGGCTCGCCGTCAACTTTCAATTTGTAATCCGTCAGAACGGCAAAAGCCCTAAATCTTCAAGCAAAATCTTGAGTCCAAGCAAAATCAATACTGCACCGCCTAAAAATTCTGCCTTTGACTTATACTTTGCACCGAATACATTGCCTATTTTGATGCCGACAGCCGAAAGTATGAATGTTGTTGTTCCTATAATTGCGATTGCAGGTACGATATCAACATCAATACACGCAAACGAAACGCCTACCGCAAGGGCGTCAATACTTGTTGCAACGGCAAGGGGCAGCATTGTCTTGACCGAAAACGAATCGTCAAGCTGTTCTTCATCACCGAAAGCCTCTCTTATCATATTTGCACCGATAAGTGCAAGCAGGATGAATGCAATCCAATGGTCAATGCTTGTGATGAGCCACTCAAACTGCTTTCCGAGAAGATAACCGATAAGCGGCATAAGCGCCTGAAATCCGCCAAACCACAATCCGACAGTAATTGCGTGTTTAGGTCTTAACTTACGCACGGAGAGCCCCTTGCAAATTGAAACCGCAAATGCATCCATAGACAAGCCGATGCCGAACAGCAGTAATTCCACAAAACTCATAATATTATCCTCCGTTATATTTTAGTCGGCGGTGAAAGGAAACAGAACACCGTTTGCCGACCGTTATTTAATCAAAATGATATTCAGCTGTTTCAATCAGTTTGAAATGGCTCTTTTTAAATTCAATAATTCCTGCTTTTTTCAGTTCACCGAGTGCTCTTGAAAGTGACGCTCTGTCAACCGCAAGATAGTTTGCAAGCTCGTCACGGGAGAACGGCAGATCAACCTCACAGCTACGCTCACGCCTGCAATAGATTTGAAGAAGGTGCATAAATTTGCCCTTGATACTTCGCTTTGAAAGACAGGCAAGGTGTTCCGAAATCTGTAAAAACACCTGTCTTTGTGACGCAAGCATATTGACGAGGATTTTCTGCTGAATCGACGCAAGCGAATCCTCGGTTATAAACATCGGCTCCGGCGGAATAAAAAGAATTTCGCAGTCCTCTCCTGCCATAATTTCAACAAGAGTATTGTAGTAGTCAAACATTGCGTAAAGCGTTCCGCTTGACTCGCCGCTGCGAATTGTTTTGAGCAGACTTTTGTTGCCGTTGTAGTCCACAGAATAAAGATATGCAGTTCCCGAAAACACAAGTCCCGTCATATGGCTGAACTTGTTTTCAACCCTTGCCGTTTCGCCACGGTTCAGCGACAGATAGTACGGTCTTGCATATTGTATGAACATAAAAATTTCGTGATCCGTCAATCCCGAAAACAACAGCTGATCCCTCAGCTTTGGCAAATGATCACGAGTAAAAACTTCTACATATTTTCTCATTTTATATCACGGCGTGTTGCCGTCCCCCTTCGTTCAAACGGTTTGCAACGAAAAAAGCCGTAATTTGTACATCGGCACACAATTCCGTCCTCTTAATTGTTACGGAACAAACCGTTTTTCTTCTCTTCTGTTTAAGTCAATTCGTTCAAATTATTCAAATTAGATTATATCACAAAACATTGCAATTGCAACCGTTTCCCCCTCGTGACGGGAAATTAAAAAAATTTTTCTGAAAATTGCATAAAACAATGCATTTTTTCGTGTTTTTGCCTCTTTAAGTGGAGGTGTAACAATGATTATCTATGACAAACGAAAACCAAAAACTTTTGACGGTGCAAACTGCGTCGGCATCACGGGTGAAAATCTTGCCGAAACACAGGAATTTTTAATTCGGGGAATGTGCGACATTACGGTTGACTACTTCATTCATCTGCGTTTTGCCGACGGCAGTGTAAATTCGGTAATTCCCGACAGCACCGCAATTGATGAAACAGGCACAAAACTTGTGTGGAAGGTCAGAAAAAACGACATTTTCATGCACGGCTATTTTGAACTTCAGCTTGAAGGCAGAGGCGAAAACGGCTATGTTTTCCAAACTCAGATCGTCACGCTTTATGCAGACGAGAGTATTCCGATTGAGGACAAAGAGTACCTTAATCCGAACTCAGAAACGCTGAAGCTTCGTGAAGAAACGCAAAAGCTTCTTGACGAAACAAAGCTTTGTCGGACTGAAATTGACAAAACCAAAAAGTTAATTGAACAGTCCGACATTACAAAAAAAGAGGACAACTCAAACAAGGTAAGTGATTCCTCTCAGATTACCGACTATACTCAAAATTATCCGAGTATCAAGTATCTTACCGACAACTACTGGGATAGTGCCGACAGCTACTCGTCGGATGAGGTTGACACTCTGCTTAACGCAAAAGCTGACAACAAATCCCTTAACGAAAGATTAACCCGTATGGATATGAGCATCGGCTCAAAATACGATTCGTCAAATATCGAACTTGGTACAGCTACTCTTACTCCATACTCTACTCTGATTGATAAAATAAAATCTGCAACTTGCCTTTATGAAAAAATTGGCGATATCGTTATTGTAAATGTCACCGTCATTATGAACGCAACAACTTTAGGCGGAACATCTGCAATATCTTTGCTCAATATGCCGTTTCCAAACAAATCGGATGTGATTGTTCACGATATCGGCATAAGCAAAAACGGCGGTATGTTCAGAGGAAATGTAAATAAATCAGCTTGGTTGCAGTTTACTCCGCTCAATAAACAGGCTTATAATTTCGTTGCTGATGAGCAGGTAAACTTTTCTTTGATTTACAAAATATAAAAATAACGGAGGTATGAAAAATGGAACTTAAAGAAAAAATCACACTCGATATGCTCACGAAGGACAGCGTGTCGGTACTCAGACAGCAGTTTTTGACCTTTAACGGTGAAGAAATGCAGGTGGGCGGAAACATCCGCAACGCATATATGAACGACGAATCCGGCATAGAACAGTTGAGAAATGTTCTCTCTGACGAATACTTCAACGCCGTTATGGCAGTATGGCAGTGCTAATGACAGTCGGATAAAGAAATTGCATCAGATACCCGAGTAAGGTTCTGATGCAATCTTTGTTTATATCAAAAATTTGTCAGTAGCGCCGAACCGTGTTCGCCATATAAATAAACAGTAAATTTCATATTAATAAAACAGTCGGGAAGACATTGCATTTTATTTTGCAAACTGTCTTCCCGACATTAATTTTCCATTTTCAATTTTCAATTTTACATTAATTAAACCTTTCGCTCGGGCATAATATGTTTTTTGATATTCACAAACTGTCTTCACGAACATAAAAAGTCGGCTCGCCGTTTACGGCTTTTCGCCTGTCAAAAATTCAATACTTCTCTCAATTGAATCCTTGGAGCTTCCCCAATCTTTGCCGTGGTTGCGGTAATCAAACATTGAGCAGAAATATGTGATATCTTCTTTAAGCGACAGCAGATATTTTTTTGCAAGACCTGCTGTTTCGGCATAGAACTGCGGTAAAAGCTTTGACGGCAGCTTGCTCTTTTGGGTTGCAACATTCATAATAAAATCGTAGTGTTTAAAGCAGATAAACGGCTGTTCGTTGTACAGCTTATAAAACTCCTCTCCCTTTGCCCACTCAACAAAAATCGTGTCGCAAAAATGGTGCATATCCCACTCGATTCTGTCGCATACATAACACGAATCAAGTCGTTTTTTAATGACTTCAAGCTGTTTCTTATCAGGCTTGCCCTTCAGCTTTTTCGGCATATCGTTATCAATAATTTCCTGAAGATGACTTTCAAGAATAAGCGCATTCGGCAGTTTTTGTCCTTTTTCAAACATCTGCGAAAAATGGCGGTGACAAAAGCCTTTTTTGTTGGTTTCAATCCTGATATTAGGCTCCATCATCGCATCGCCCGTAATGAATTTGACATACTGCTCCTCAAGCATACTCTCCATTCGGCAAAACGGACAACCGCATTTCGGCATAAATATATCGTTAATCGGAATTGTGCAGATAGTTTCTTTCACAATAATCCTCCTTTTGAGTTAATGTGGTGGTTATAACACACCGTTTTCATCATATCAAAACATATGTGTTTAAACAAAATATTTCATCAAGGCTTGCGTTCAATGAGTTCCTGTCTGAAATACAGTCGGGACTGAAATCTGTTTTACAAACAAACTATCTTCCCGACATTCATTTTCCATTTTCAATTTTAAATAAAGTATATCATAATTTTCCCGAATGTGATATACTTTATTAAGAAAATTTCGGCGGTGAAAATCATGGAATGTATTGAACTCGACAACAAAATCAAAATAACCGATGTGCATGACCTTGACCTTGCGCAGACTCTCGACTGCGGTCAGAGCTTTCGTTGGAAGTTGCAGGACGACGGTTCTTTTCACGGTGTTGCCTACGGCAAAAGCGTAACCGTCAGCCTTGACAAAACGGATATGTACATTAAAAATGCAACGGCTGACGATTTCAAAAACATCTGGTACAGCTACTTTGACTTTTCGCTTGATTACGGAAAAATCCGTGAAGAAATCAGCACAATACATCCCGTTCTGAACGAGGCGGCAAAGTACGCACCGGGTATAAGGATTTTAAGGCAAGAGCCTTTTGAGGCACTCTGCACATTCATCATTTCGCAGAACAACAATATAAAGCGAATCAAGGGTATTGTTGAGCGTTTGTGTGAGAACTTCGGCACACGGCTTGATGACGGAGAATTTGCGTTCCCGACAGCCGAAACACTTGCAAAACTTTCGCCCGATGACCTTGCACCGCTGAGGGCAGGATTTCGCAACCGTTACATTGTTGATGCGGCACAAAAGGTTGCAAACGGCGAGGTGAATCTTGACAGCTGTTTCACGCTTGACTATGAAGATGCAAGAGCGGAGCTTATGAAAATTACGGGCGTCGGCAAAAAGGTTGCCGACTGCACACTTCTTTTCGGTATGCACAGAATTGAGGCTTTTCCGATTGATGTGTGGATGAAACGGGCAATGGAAAAGCTGTTCCCGAATATGAACGGTGACGATTTCGGTCAGTACGCAGGCATCGCCCAGCAGTACATTTTTCACTACAGCCGAATGCACCCGGAACTTTTTTTAATGGAAAATTGAAAATTGAAAATGGAAAATTGCGGTCGGGAAGATAGTTTGTTTTTTAACAAATTTAATGCCCGACTGTAGGGGTAGCCTTGCGACCGCCGCCGTTCCCAATTCATGTAGACAGTTTGTAATGTCAAAAACATGTTATTGTTTTCGCAATTTTGTAATGGCACAGATATTATGCTAAAAATAAATCATAAAACAAAACGGACAATTATAAAAATCACTTGCAAACAAATAGCTTATGTGCTATAATCAAGATAGCTAAAGAGAAGTTATGAACACAGGTTCATGCAAGTGAAACCCCCGAAGGTGGCCGCCTTCGGGGGTTTCTTTTGGGATTTTGTCGGGCTACTTCCTATCAATCCACTTACAGATGTAGTAGCTAATTACACCTGCCACGATAGAAATAAAAAGAGAAGTTATGTAATACAACAGGTTCACCTCCTTCCTGACGGAAGAAGCCGACTTGGTTATTGTATCATGAAACAAAACGCTTTTCAACAAAAACAAATTTTGTAAATGTCGCAAGTCAGTAGGGGCACTCATACACTTCCACATAAAATAAAAATGCATCAGAGCCTTATTCTGGCATCTGATGCATTTCGTTTATCTAACTATCTTCTCAAATTACGGGCGGTGGTACACTGCCAACATTAATTTTCCATTTTCAATTTTCAAATTTCAATTTGAATTATTTGGCTTTTTTCGCTGAACTGTCAAAAAGCAATACAAGAGTTGCGTTATCGGCTGTACCTGTTTCTTTAAGACCGTTGTTTTTCTGGAATTTCTTAACAGCCTCGGCTGTTACTTCGCCGTAGTAGCCTGTCACATTGTCCTTGTCGGCAATGTAACCGATGTTATAAAGGCGGAGCTGCATAGCCTTTACCGTGTCGTTTTCATCTTCCTGCTTAAGTGAAAGGTCTGATGTAATGGTAAGATTATACTTATCGGCAACCGACTTTGAATTGCTTGCGGTTGTTGTTGCCTGAGTTGCAGTTGTTGCGTCAGTCTTTGACGCTGTCGCATCCTGAGCCTTTGTTGTGTCTGTTGCAGACTTTGGCTTGAGGTCGGGATACATAAAGTAAACCATTTTTTCAAGTGCTTCCAGAGCAGTATTGCCGGGTCTTGACATTTCTTCAAGCGAAACCTCAAGAATTTTGCCTGTCTTGACTGCGCCAAGACTTGCGAGTGTTGTATCGCCCTTAATTTTATCAAGAGTAGCTTTGTCTGCATAGAAGATAAAGTTCGGATTTGCAATCTTGAGAGTTGCAACATCAACATTGTTGTCGCTGATGTTTACTGCGGCATTAACCGCCCCCGTATAGCCGAGGAGCATATCGCCGTATGTTCCGCTTGTCATCATCTTGAGTCTGTCGTCTTCTGTATAGAGATAACAAACCGTATCAAGAATGCCGGAATTTCTGTTATTAACCTGCTGTTTGTAGTTGTTCATCTTATCAAGCAATTCATTATAGGTATCTTCACCCTTCTTTGCGCCGGTTTTTGTGCCGCCGCAAATTTTGCCGATTGTCACATAGTTTGTTTCAACCTGCTTGGGAGTGTCACCGTGTGACATTGTGACAACCTGAATACCCTTGTCCTGAAGCTTCTTCTTTGCGTCCTCATTTATTGACTGACCTGCAAACACAAGGTTTGTGCCGGAATTGATAATTTTGTCGGTATCTGGATTTTCATATGAACCAACGCTCGGGGCAACTGCGATTGACTGCTGGTCAACCTCATCACTTCTGCCCACAATATATCTGTCATAGCCTGTTGCGATGAGGATATCGGCTGTCGGCGCATCAAGAACAACTATGTTCTTTGGCTGACTTTCTATCGTGATGTTTGCCACCTCAACAGGATATTCTCCGTCAGAACAACCGCTGAAAAGCGCAACTGCCGAAAGCATTGTCACAACTGCAAGAGCAATTGAAATTATTTTTGTTTTCATAACTGACCTCCGATTAATCAGCAAAACAGCGATTCAACATACTGTCTTGCACATCTTGGCGAACGACCGCCTCTTGAAAGTGCAAACTGCTCAGCGCCGAGTGCAAGCTCTTCGTGAGTCATCTTGACGCCTCTCTGCTCTGCAAGAGAATATACAATTTCAAGAAAATCATTCTTTGAAGGAATTGTGTAGCAGACTGCAAGACCGAAACGGTCCGAAAGCGAAAGACTTTCCTGCATATTGTCACGAACATTGATATCATCAACAGTATGAGTTCTGTCGGAAATGCTTTCCTTAACAAGGTGTCTGCGATTTGATGTTGCATAAATCAACGCATTATCGGGACGAGCCGCAAGTCCGCCCTCAAGCACGGCTTTAAGGGTTGTATAGCTCTGATCCTGATGCTGGAACGAAAGATCATCAATAAATATAATGAATTTAAGCGGAAGAGCGGCAATCTTGTCAACAAGAAGCGGAAAGTCAATGAGCCTGTCCTTAGGCATTTCAACAATGCGGAGTCCGTCCTTGCGGAACTCGTTTGCAATTGCCTTGACTGTTGAGCTTTTACCTGTACCCTTATCACCGTAAAGCAGGCAGTTGTTACAGCTCTTGCCCTGAATAAATGAAAGTGTGTTGTTTACAACCTGACTTCTCTGACGCTCATATCCCGTAAATGTATCCATATCAATTTTGTCCGGATGCTCAACAGGCTGAATGTCACCGTCACGCCAGATGAACGCCTTGTAACGGGCAAACATTCCGCAACCGTTTTCCTTATAATAGGCAGAAAGCTTGTCAAGTGAACCGTCAAAACCGTCAAAGCACGGAGCGCACTTGCCTGTCTGCCACTTTGGAAGAATCGGAATAAGCTCCTTGATTTCATCGGCATAGGTATATGCCTCAAGCACTTCATCGGAAGTAAGCTTTGCGGCTGTTAAAATAGCGTCGCAGTCTGTCTTAACGGCAGAAACAACATTTTCGGGTAACTCGCCCTGTCTGCCGGCTGTTGCGGCACGGGCAAAACAGTTATCGTCAAAAAGAGCCGTTTCGCTGATTGCAAATGCGAACTTATCCGCACAACCTCTTTCGCAAAGCATTGAGCAAAGCTTGCCGTATGCACCGAGAAATTCCTCAGGCTTTTTGTCGAGCGAAAGCAAAAGTTCATAAAAGGCTTTCGGAACGCTTCTGTTCATTATACCTCTGAATACAGAGAGTGATGACAAAAGCATTTTACACTTATTTACATTATTCATTCTAAACATCCCAATCTGTTCTAATCTATTTAATTGTACACATTTTTATCCGTTTAGTCAATAATTTACGGCAAACAACGGCATCCTATTTTTTACGCTTTAACAAGCCAAAATATGTATAATTTTTCACCGCATCAAGTATATATCGGGTTCAATGACAATTAAAACGGCGATAAATCGGGATAAATACGGGCTTTTCAGGGTTTTAAAAGAATTTTTAAATTTTTTTAAAAAAAGTGTTGACATTTGGTGCAGCCCGTAGTATAATCAATACTGTTCTCAAGAGAGAAACAAAAGTTAATAAGTTGGTGTTGATGACGCTGAGGGTCCACCTGTTCCCATACCGAACACAGAAGTTAAGCTCAGTGGTGCCGAAGATACTTGGCTGGTGACGGCCCGGAAAAATAGGGAGATGCCAACATATAAAGTGTCCACCCAGTAGGGTGGGCGTTTTTTTATACTTTTTTTGCTTTGCAAACCCGTAGGGGCGTTCATTACGAAAACAATTACAATGCCATATACACTAATTGGAGTATCTATATGTTTAATATAACCGAACTTTTAAAAGATGAAATATCCGTATGGGAACGACTGAAAAATTGCGGAAAGCCTGTTGTGCTTTACGGAATGGGTGACGGTGCGGACAAAGTTCTTGCCGCATTTGACCGATACGGAATCAAAGCGTCTGCCGTTATTGCAAGTGATGATTTTGTGCGTGGGCAGAAATTCCACGATTTCACGGTGAAGAAGCTTTCCGCTGTTGAAACCGAATTCGGCGACATTATAATCGCCCTCTGCTTCGCAAGCCAGCTCCCCGATGTTATGGAACACATAACGAAAATTTCCGAAAAGCACGAAACGCTTGTCCCCTCCGTTCCTGTTTTTGGAAACAAACTTTTTGACAATGATTTTATTACCGAAAATAAAGAGCAAATTGAAAGTGCATACAGTCTGCTTGCCGATGACCTTTCAAAAAAGGTTTACGAAAATATTCTGAAATTCTACTACACAGGCAGAATTGACCTCCTCCCCCCTGTCACAACCGACAAGGATGAGGCTTTCGGCAATATTCTGAATCTCGGTGAAAACGAAAGCTATGTTGACCTCGGCGCATACAACGGCGATACGATTGACGAATTTCTGCACTACACAAACGGCAGTTACAAGCGTATAATCGCATTTGAACCTAACGCAAAGAATTTTGAAAAGCTGAAACTTCATTGCAAGGGCATGGCGAATGTGTCGCTTTGGCAACTCGGCTCATACAGTAAAAACACGGAGCTTATATTCAACAACAAGGCCGGTCGCAACAGCGCAATTGCCGACAAGGGCGTTGCAACAAAGGTTGCGACAGTCGATACGATTCTCTGCGGAATGGCGGCAGGATACATTAAAGCCGATGTTGAGGGGGCGGATTTTGAAACCCTTATCGGTATGCAGAAAACAATGGAAAACTGCAAACCAAAGCTGAATTTTTCGGCATACCACAGATTTGAGGATATTTTCCGCCTTGCACTATACATTCACAGCGTGAATCCCGACTACAAAATTTTTCTCCGCCACCACCCATATATTCCGGCATGGGATACGAATTTATATTGTATATAATTTGCCGACGGCAAGCCGCCGTACTGATTTTCTACAAAAACAAAAGCCCGAATTCGAGAAATATCGGATTCGGGCTTGCTTATTATCAGAATTTATCAGAATGATTTTAAAAGCTCAATTGCTTTTGCGGGATCTGCGGCTCTGAAAACAGCCGTTCCCGCAACGCACACATCAACGCCTGCCTCTGACGCCTGTTCAATGGTATCTCTGCCGATTCCGCCGTCAGCCTCAATAAGGATATTGTTCAGACCTCTGCGTTGGCATTCCCTCTTGATTTCCTTAACCTTCGGCATCATCTCGGGCATAAAGCTCTGTCCGCCAAAGCCCGGTTCAACCGTCATAACGAGTACAAGGTCAAGCTTTTCAAGATACGGAAATACTGTCCAGGCAGGAGTGTTTGGCTTTAGAACAAGTCCGGGTTTGATTCCTCTTGACTTGATTTTCGCAATTGTATCATCAATATCAGAGTCGCATTCAACATGGAAGGTGATGATATCCGCACCTGCATCGGCAAAATCGTCAATATATTTAAGCGGATCGCTTATCATAAGGTGAACATCAAACGGGCGGTTTGAGAACTTCCTTACCGCCTTGATTACGGGAGCGCCAAAGGTTATGTTCGGAACAAAGTGACCGTCCATAACATCAAGATGCATCCAATCGGCGCCCGCCAGATCCATTCTTTCAATTTCTTCACCCATTTTTGAAAAGTCACAAGACAAAAGTGACGGAGCTATTTTCATATTTTACATCCTTTCCTACGGTTTTTGGACAGCCGGAGCAAAAACAGCGGCGGCGCCCCAGAACAACGCATAAATCAACACTTCAAGCGAACCCATAACCTGTACGCCGGCATAAAGCGAAAGTGTTGACGCAACGAGCAATCCGAAAATTACGGCAATCAGCTGAATTATGATTGAAAGCGAAATATTGTGCTTGATTTTTACGCAACCCGTAACTGCACGGGCAAGCGATGCGGCTTTGCCGTTTGTAATGAGATATGAACGGGAGGTTTCCTCAACCGTATCCTCAGCCTCCCTGAGAACATTTCCGAGTCCTGTCGGAAGCACCTTGATACTGCGGTAGAACAAATCGTAGAGTTTTGCAACAAGGTCATTTGTAACATTATAATCGGTTGTTCTGATGAGAAAGCTTATGCCGTTGGTTTCGGCTCTCTGCATTTCAGCCTTGAGCTGAGCGTCGGGAGTGTATCTTGTAACAAACATTGCAACAAGTCTGCCTGCTCTTGACAGATATGTGACCTGTCTGCCCTGAGAAGTATATTTCTCCTCATATTCCATATTCGGAACTTCCACGCTGTACTTTTCCATAAGCGTGCGTGAACCCACAAGGATTCTTTCGCTCTTAATCCATCCCACAAGTCCGATTTCATCCTCATAAAGAACGCTTTCAACCTCGGGAAGTGTTTCCTCGGTTTCTGCAACTACCGAATCAAAAGCATTTGCAATCGGATTCTGAGCCTCTTTAAGAATTGCAATTCCGCAGAGAAGAGATTCATCAATGCCGTAATCCTCAAAGGTTTTGATGCCCTCAAGCGAGATTGACTCGGCAGGAAACAATTCATTTGCATCTATCATTATAGCCGTACTGTCACAGAACTGCTTTACCGACGGATAACCCGAAAGCATTGAGCCGTAGGAAAGCAGAGTTTTGCAGAGCTTTCTCACGGGGGCATTAACAGAAAGAAGTGTTGCCACAGGCACAGACACCGCAGTGATAAGTGCAAATGCATTCAAAGCGTCTGCAAATGACAGCTTAACAACACCGTACATTACCGCAATGATTATTGATGCAATTGTTGTTATCGGGGCAAGCTTTGACGCCAAATCCTCGCTCGGATCGGGTGCATAAGATATTTTGAGAAAGTTTGACGGAAATTTGGTCTTATGCTGATAGGCAATTATCGGACGGTCGGCGGCAGTACCGCTCATCATCTGCATTGCAACAGACTCGTTGTTGTAAATTTTTGACGCATATTTCTGTCCCTTTGACGAAACAAACTTAAAATTGTCCTTTACACGAAGAACCATATAAAGCTTTCCCACATTATTTGCAAAGAACGCAAGCATAGGAATTACCGTGTAGTAGTTCACATGAAATCCGTTCAAATCGCCAAGGCAGAAGAATGACACAATTATCTGAACCATTCCTGCCGCACCTGCAACGGCAACGGCTGTATCGGAATTACCTTTGATATGCACAAGCGGTGAAAGTCCGCTGAGCATTGCCACACGGTTCAGCACAAGCGACGCCGCCATAAGAATAAACAGCAAAATTGCGTATGCCGCCGGTGCAAAAGGAACTGCCGAACATATTGCATTCGGAAAAATTCTTGTAACGATTGTGAGAACAACCACAACTGCGGCAATTATTCCCGACAACAGACTTCTCATAAAGAGCTTTCTTATATTATGATTCAGCTCATAGAGAATACTTTTTTCGTCCTCCTCGCCTGTATAATCCTCAACAGGCTTTGAATTTTCCTCTTTTACTGTATCGTTATCGTCGGATTCATCCTTTGAAAAGATTCCGACAAGGGCAGAAATAACCTTTTCGCCTATAGGGCGGTTATCCTTATGCTTTTCCTCGGTCGGGGCAATCTCCTCATCAACTATTGTCGGCTCGGGGCGAAGCACATGAGCGATTACCGAAGGATTCTTTGAACGCACATACTCCTCATACTCATTCGCTACAACCTCGGAAAATCTGCCTGCCTTGACATTGAGAATATTCCTCGGTTCATCGGGACGATACACGGGAACTTTTGCAACCACCTTGCGAGGCGGTTTTTCGGTATTCGGAAACTGATGAACGGGAGTCTGCGAAGCCTCTTTCTTTTCTTTGGTTTCGGTCTTTTCCTTTGGCTTATCCTCGGGAATGTCGATATCTATGGTATGGTAGCTTTTAATTTCAGCCTCGTCACGAAACTGGTCAACCTCTCCGAGCACTTCGCCCGAAAATTCTGTATTTTCATCATACTCAGGTGTGAGGGTAACTATCTTATTTTCTTCCTCGGCGGCTTTTTTCTTTGCCTCCTCATACTCACGCTTGGCTTTTTCGGCTTTTTCCGCAGCCTTTTTTTCAGCCTCTGCTTTAAGCTGTTCGGGAGTTACAAGGTCATCGTCATTTCCATCCATTATAAGCTCTGCCTGCATTGTGGCGGCAGTCTTATCCCCGACTATTGAGTTTGAAGTATCAGGTTCGGATTCATCAAGCGGATTTGTATTTTTTAACCTCGGCTTTTTATCGGCATTGCTGAAAATCTCTTCAATCTTCGGCTTTGCACGGTATTTCTGTGCCGTCTGCTCCATTCGTTCCTGATCGGCAAGATAGTGGGTTTCTTCGAGTATGCTCTCGATTTCAAGCTCTTTAAGCCTGTCCTTGTCCATATCAGCCAAAGCATTCACTCCTTTTTATTTACTCTCGGGCAGATAGTTAGATTTATCGGAAACTATGCCACCCGAGCTGTACTCTCTGTTTTTGCAATCTTTGACATTTAAACACACAACTTTGATAACATCAAATGATTTTATTTAAACATAATATTTCATCAATGCGGGCGGATGATATCCTCCCGTCTGAAATATAGTCGCAATGCGTTGTGCATAAATGCACTGCCTTTTGCTCGTTATTTCAGACAGCGCTTTGCTCCCTTTTTCCGCCACCGGCGGCGGTCGCAAGGCTACCCCTACATACATGTACTTTCATAAATTTTACATTTTACATTTTCAATTTTCAATTTACAAAATCAGCGGTTTTTCATCGCTTTGTACATCAAAATTCCTGCGGCAACCGACGCATTAAGGGAATTTATCTGACCTTTCATGGGCAATGACGCTATTACATCGCACTTTTCACGGACAAGTCTGGAAATGCCCTTACCTTCGTTGCCGATAACAATTGCACACGCACCCGAAAAATCACACTCGTCATAATCCGTGCCGTCCATATCTGCGCCGTAAATCCACACGCCTTTTTCTTTGAGTTCATCAAGTGTAACCGCAATATTGGTCACCCTTGCAACACGCATATATTCAATTGCGCCTGCAGACGCTTTGGCAACCGTGTAGCTTAAACCGGCACTTCTTCGTTTCGGAATAATAATTCCGTGAACTCCGGCACATTCTGCGGTTCTGATTATTGCACCGAGATTATGCGGATCTTCAACCTCATCAAGCACAACAACAAACGGAGCTTCGCCCTTGCTTTCGGCATATTCGAGGATATCGTCAACCGTTGAATAATCCTTTGCCGCCGCAAATGCTACAATACCCTGATGAGTTGCACCGCCGCTCACATAATCAAGCTTTGTGCGGTCAACTTCCTTAACGGGAATTTTCTTATCACGGGCTTTTGCGAGGATTCCCACAATCGCACCGCTCTTTTCACCCTTTGCAACAAGAATTTTGTCAATCGGGCGGTTACTGCGAACAGCCTCACTTACAGGATTTCGCCCTGCAATCACATCAGGCTTTTGTTCTGTATTTTCAAATCTTTCGTTTTTCATCATAATCAGCCTTATTCGGTTTCCTTTTTATTTTTTGTGTCTGCATTGGACACACCACTTCATTTTGCTATCTATTATAACATAACAATTCAAATTATTAAATACTTTTAAGCCATTTGTTTTTAAAAACTCAAACTCTGTACAATGTATCAAGAGCAATCGCTCCGGAGTCGATGTATTCGGGAATTATGCCGTACATTCCCGTTTGTATGTCCTCAAAAAGTATCATGTGCGGAGGGAACACTGTAAAACTGCAGTACACGGCAATCAAAAGCAACATCATAAACACGCAGGGCAAAAAAAGCTGTTCAATTTTTCTTTCACCGTATTCAAGCCTTGCGCTGAGTGCAAACGCAGAAAAACACACGGCAATTGCACAAATGAACCTTGGCAGACCTGCACTTTCAACACCGAGTGCATAGATTAGCAGATATGACGCAAGACAGAATATTCCGACAAACCACAGCGAAATTATTCTTGACACGGCAAAGCGATGGAAGCCCGAGCGTTTTCCGATTGCCTCAACAAGGCTCCACACAAGGTAGGAAAGCATAACAACCTTGGTCTGCTCCCACATACTGCCGTTTACAGCACCGAAAAATATGCCGAGCAACGCACCGTTTGTCAGCGAATAAAGATTTTTGAACACAATTATCATCAGCGGAACAATGACAAGCCCCCAAAGCCTCATTTTCACGGTTTCCTTTTTCATAAAACACACCTCGCCGATGTATTTTATGAGTATAGATTGTCATATATTACCTTGCCACAATTTGAATCGCAGAAAAAAATGTTTTTTTGAATCACGAATTTGCGATTTATTTTTCTAAATTTGCACTTATACATTCTGTATAACTCAACATTTTGAACATCAATGTGGAAAACTATGTTGAAAGTGTTGAAAGTGATGTTAAAAAATCCCGATACTACACGAAATTTACAAAGTTGTAACTTTTAACATTAAAAAAATAGGTTTTCCACATTTTTGGATACAGGATTGTAACGGGGGAATTAGATTACATTCTGTATAATCCACATGTCAAGTGGTATTTTTTGCTTTTTTTCAACATTTTTAATTTACAGAAAATGTTTTATAAAATCAAAAAAACAGGCACACCGCCGTGTACCTGTAAATTTCGTGTTAAATTGTCGGCTTTTAGTTTCTGAGAAGATGAATCGCCGTTTCAGCTTTCTCAATAATCCTCAAATCATTATCATAGGAGCACATTTTTCGTGCCTGTTGCAAATCAACCCAAATATAACTGTCAATTTCCTCCTCCTGAATTTTGACATTATCTGTAAATGCCTGTGCAAGGAAAAAGACAACCCGTTTGCGAATTTTACCGAAAGGACAGTATTCGCTGATTTCACGAAAGCCCTTTTCAATCACGACATCAAGACCTGTTTCCTCTTTAATTTCACGGATTGCTGTCTGATGTTCGTTTTCACCGTCTTCAATATGACCCTTCGGAAAGCTCCAATATCTGCCGTTGCTGTTCTTTACAAGCAGAATTTTCGTGTTCTGTCTGCTTTTGTAGAAGATAACCGCACCGCACGACTTTTCGTAAAGGCACACAATGCTTTTCAGCTTAATATTTTTCAGTTTTGAAAGCACCTGTCGCAGTTCGGGCTCATAAAACACCTCACCGTATTGTGAGATTATCGGACGCTCGCCGTCAAGGCCGTCAAATTCGGCAACGGCAACCACGACACCCTCAAAATATTCTGTTACGGGTTTGTGCGAAATCACATACGCACTTTTACAGCGTCCTGAAACGGAGGTAATTTGTGCCGAATACAGCTTATCGCTTATTTTTCCGAACACGCTCACCTTCACGCTGTCTGCTATCATCGGCATACACCTCCTTACAAGAATTTACCCGATATGATATCAGTTAAAAAGTCCGCTCATACTGTCAAGCTGAACCTGAGTGTTGGCACTCATTACACCGTTCATAAAAAGCACCTCGTCAATTCCGTTGGTTTTGCAGTAATCAACAAGATTCTGTTTGAAATATCTGAAGTCGATAACATGAACTTCTTCGTAGTTATTGGTGAGATACGGAACAAAAGCGTTGCCGTAGCTTTCCTTTACAACGGCAATCTTCTTGCCTGCCGCCGCATTTTCCGAAGCTGATTTCAGAACCGTGAGGGCATTATCACCCATAATAAACACACCGTAGGTGTTTGAACCGCCCTCTGCGGCTTCATAGTAGGGACTGTCATAGCTTGCAGAAGAACCGTCTGCCTGTGTGATATCCATTGTTACATTATAAGGGAACTTCCAATAACTTACCGTATCGCTGTCAAGGCCGTCTGCCGAGTTGGTAAACGAGCCTGTAAAGCCGTTAATCTTCTGTTCCTCGCAATCATCAAGCGAAAGAACGGGCAAATCGTTTGTATCGGCAAATGCTGTGTAAGCATAGTAAGCGCCGAGGCCTGTCCAATGGTGGTCGCTCTTAAAGTAGATGTAATCTGTATTATGTTCCGCAAGACGGTTGTAGCAGTTAATCGGAGTTACCTTATCGGAAAGAGCCGCATAAGCTGCCTTGATGTTGTCAGCCTGTGAGGTTGACGGAGCGTCGCTGTCTTTGAGTCTTTGCGGAAGTCCCATTTCGGTATGGTTAGGAACAATCATATCATAAACCTTTACGGAACTGCCGAACTTATCTGCAAAGCCGTTGATTGTCTGAGCATAGTTCTGCGCTCTTGCATCATCACTGCTGAACAATTCGTAGCCTGTTTTGTTCCACACATAAATACTGTACGAAAGAGTTCCGTTTTTATTGTCGTCCTTTATGCTCGGTGTCATAAAGTATGTAGGAGAAAGCTCGTCTGCTTTGTTAGCAGTCGAAGATTTTGCGGTTTCGTCGGGAGATGCCGTTGTACCAACTGTTCCCGTGGGAACGCTTGCAAGGGCATCTTCCTTTGAACAACCCTTAAAAATTGAAGTTATAATAAAAATAATAACAAACAGAATTATCAATGCGCTCGCAACGATAATAATTCTGTTTCTGGTTCTTCTTTTGTTTCTTCTTTTTACAGGTCTTCTGACGGGACGTTGTGATGACGGTCTTGCGGCATAGCTTGCAGGACGGCGCTGTTGCTGTCTGCGACGATATTCACGGGAATCAATGCTGTCATCGAAATTATCAAGATCAAAATAATCGTAATCGTTTCTTCTGCTCATAGTGTTACTCTCCCAAACTGAAGATTTTTAAATTCAATTTGAATTCAATGAATTATATAAGTGTATTAATTACTCGCAGTGTACTCCTGTTTGAATCAAAGCAAGCCTTGCTCTGACCGTAAGGACATTATCACTTAGATTATACAACAGAAACTCATCAAAAACAATACAAAAAGCACAAAAAATACAATTTCCGTGAATTAACATTTACAAATGCAAAATAATAAATTACACATTTTTTGAATAAAATCGCAGTAAAAACAGTCAAATTTCTTGAACATATATGCAATTCGTGATAGAATTACAGGGTATGGAATTTTATAAAATCCTTATCATCTTAAAAGGAGATATTTTTATGGAATACAGGTTTTCCGACAGGGTTTCAAGCCTGAAGCCGAGTGCTATCAGAGAAATTTTCAAATATGCCGCCGATCCGAGCGTTGTGTCGCTTTCGGCAGGAAACCCGTCGCCCGATGCATTTCCCTCAAAGGAGATTGCGGAAATCTCGGCAAAGGTTTTTGCAGAAGATCCGATTTCGGTTTTACAGTACAGTGTTTCGGAGGGTTACACTCCGCTGAGAAAGCACCTTACGGAATATATGAAAAAGGAGCATAACACAGGCTCTGACAATGACGACATTCTCATCACAACAGGCGCACAGCAGATTATGGATTTATGCTCAAAGGCTCTTGTAAACGAGGGCGATGTTGTAATCTGCGAGGCACCGTCATTCATCGGCTCGCTCAACACATTCAGAAGCTACAACGCAAAGCTTGCAGGTGTTCCCGTTGAGCCTGACGGTATGAGCACAGAAAAGCTTGAAGAGGCTTTAAAAGCCAATCCGAACGCAAAGCTCATTTACACAATTCCGAATTTTCAAAATCCTTCGGGTGTTACAATGAGCCTTGAAAAGCGTAAGAAAGTTTATGAGCTTGCCAAAAAATACGGTGTTCTCATCATTGAGGACAACCCGTACGGCGACCTGCGTTACAGCGGTGAATATGTTCCGAACATAAAAAGCTTTGATACGGACGGAATTGTAATCTATGCCGGTTCATTCTCAAAGGTAATTTCACCGGGTATGCGTGTTGCTTACACAATTGCACCAAAGCCGATTTTTCAAAAGCTTGTTGTGTGCAAACAGGGCAACGATGTACATACAAACATCTGGGCACAATATGTATGCGATGAGTTCATCACAAAGTATGACTTTAACGCTCACCTTGCAAAGCTTCGTGAAATCTACACAAAGAAAGCGAACTTCTGCATGGAGCTTCTTGACAAATACTGCGCACCGAAAATCACATATCATAAAATTGACGGCGGTCTTTTCATTTGGTGTGACTTGCCCGAGGATATTGATATGCCGAATTTCTGCAAAGAACTCGTTCTCAAAAAGGTTTGCGTAGTTCCTGGCAACGCATTTTTAACTGACGAAAACGAAACCTGTCACAGTTTCAGAATAAACTTTTCAACACCGACTGACGAACAGCTTGAAAGAGGAATAAAAATCCTCGGCGAGTATGCAAACAGTCTTTAATCACGGAGGGGAATAATGGAAAATCAGACAAAAAAAGAGGTTGTATTCAGCGCAATACAGCCCAGCGGAACAATTACACTCGGAAACTATCTCGGTGCGGTTCGCAACTGGGTTACAATGCAGAACGAATACAACTGCATTTACGCTCTTGCAGATTTGCACACAATCACGGTAAGACAGACTCCTGCCGTTATGCGTAAGAATATAATTGACGCTTATGCTTCAATTATGGCTTGCGGTATTGATGTTGAAAAAAGTCTTTTCTTCATTCAGAGTCATGTTCACACTCACGCAGAGCTTGCATGGGCGCTCAGCTGTTACACACAGTTCGGCGAGCTTTCAAGAATGACGCAGTTCAAGGACAAGTCTGCAAAGCATGCCGACAACATCAACGCAGGTCTTTTCACATATCCCGTACTCATGGCTGCCGACATTCTTCTCTATCAGGCTGACAAAGTACCTGTCGGTGCAGACCAGAAACAGCACATTGAAATTACAAGAAACATTGCAGAGCGTTTTAACGGTATTTACGGCAATGTGTTCAAGATTCCTGACGGTTTCATTCCAAAGAACGGTGCAAGGGTTATGAGTCTTCAGGACCCGACAAGAAAGATGAGCAAGTCCGATGAAAATGTCAACGGCTGTGTACATCTTCTTGATGCACCCGAGGTTATAATGAAGAAGTTCAAGAGAGCCGTTACGGACAGCGAGGCGAAGGTTCGCTATGCGGAGGGCAAAGACGGTGTAAATAACCTTATGGCAATTTACAGCGCAGTTACAGGTCTTTCATATGAACAGATTGAAAAGGATTTTGACGGCAAGGGCTACGGCGACTTCAAGACAGCTGTAGGCGAGGCAGTTGTTGAAGAACTTCGTCCGATTCGTGAACGCTACGAAAAGCTTGTTGCAGACAAGGCATATCTTGAAAGCTGTTACAGAAAAGCCGATGAAATTGCCCTTAAAATCAGCAGCCGCACAATGGGCAAGGTTATGAAGAAAATCGGTTTTATTTAAACCCGAACAGGAATTTTCTCTATGACAAAAGCAGAAAGCAAAGTCATTGACTTTATAAAAAAACACATTCTTTTATTTTTACTCGTTGCGGTAACGATTATTGCAATTTTCCTCAGAGTCTGCGGAATGGATTTTCAAAGCGATGATTTCAACAGCTTTTTAAATTCGTGGTGGAGCATAATCAAGCTGAATGATTTTACGGGGCTTGCAACTCAGGTGGGTAACTACAACATTCCGTATCAAATCATAATCTATCTTATGACTCTTTTGCCGCTAAACGCTCTGTATGCGTACAAAATCGTATCAATAATATTCGATTTTGTACTTGCAATTTCAACCGCAATGCTTGCTTATTCGTTTGCAAAGAATAACCGACGGCTCAAAGCGATACTCACCTACTCAGCCGTACTTCTTTCGGCAACCGTTATTTTTAACTCATCGTTTTGGGCGCAGTGCGATTCAATTTACACCTCGTTTATAATCCTTGCAATCCTGTTTTTGCACAAAGACAAGCCGATTGCATCGTTTGTGTTCATCGGCATTGCGTTTGCATTCAAGCTGCAAACCGTATTCATCATTCCTGTTCTGCTTTATTACTGGATTTCGACAAAGAAAATTTCGATTCTGCATTTCTTTATAATCCCTGCGGTTGATGTGATAATGTGCCTGCCTGCAATTATTATGGGTAGACCGTTTATCGATATCATCACAATATATGCGGAACAGACCGACTATGGAAAGCTTATTCAGATGAACTGTCCGAACTTTTACGCACTCATATGTGACGGAAACGATATAACATATTATTATCTGTTCAAACAGTTTTCGGTCTTTCTGACAATTGCCGTACTCGGAATTATGATGTGCATTATCATCTATAAAAAGGTTGATTTGAAAAACCTTGAAACTTTTCTTCTGACAACAGCGTGGACTGTGTTCACCTGTATCATGTTCCTTTCGTCAATGCACGAACGCTACGGTTATCTGCTTGACATTATTTTAATTGTCTATGCGGCAGTAAGTGCAAAGCATTTGTGGATTCCGATTGTGTCAACGCTTATAAGCCTGAGAGGCTATTGCTACTATCTGTTCTCCTACGAGCTTATTAGCCTTAAATTTACGACAATCATCTACACCGCACTTTATGTTTATATAACATTCTTGCTCGTAAAAACAATTTTCAGAGCAAAATCATCTGATAATGTTTTAGCAAAAACAATTTAAAATTAAACATATTTCAAATAACAAACAACCGCCAAAATCCATTATATCGGGTTTTGGCGGTTGTTATTTTTATTTATTCAATGATTTTTAATTTTTGCAAATACAACAGCAACAAGAAATGTGACAAATTCTGTAATTGGGAACGCAAGCCATATGCCTGTCATTTGAACAGCGCTGTTTAAAAGCCAAATTACGGGGACTAACAGCACGCCCTGTCGCAACAGTTGAACTACAACGCCGGGCATAATACTGTCTGTTGCCTGTTCATAGGTTGCGATCATTGCGGAAAAGCCGCTGAACACAAATCCGAGTGACATAATTCTCATTGCCGGCACTCCAAAAGCACACATTTCTTCCGATGCCGAAAACAAAAACAATATCTCTTTCGGGAAAATCAGCACCAAGAGCATACCGACAATCATCATAACAGTCGCGATAATTGTTCCGCTCTTATTTGCTTGTTTAAGGCGACCGTACTCTTTTGCTCTGTAATTAAACCGCATTATAGGCAAACAGCCTTGAATCAGTCCGTTCACCGTCATAAAAATCAACTGCTGAACCTTGAAATATGCTCCGAAAAATGCAACCGCCGTGTCCGAATATCGCACCAAAAACATATTTGCAAAATTCACGGTGAATGCTCCCAACGCATTCATAACAAAAGAGGGCAATCCGTAGGAAAATATCAGCTTTATCATCTGCGGTTCAAGGCAGTTTTTAAACACCGGCTTAACCTTTTGTTTTGTAAGAAACAGCTGTATCAACGCAATAATTGTTGAAACAACATAGCCTAAAACCGTGGCAACTGCAGCTCCGACCACACCCATTTTCGGAAACGGACCTATGCCGAAAATGAGCAAAGGGTCAAACACAAAATTGAATACAACACCTGCAATTTGAAACCACATCGGAGCAATCATATTGCCTGTTGCCTGAAGTATTTTTTGAATTACAATATGCACCATATTTGGTATCTGCATAAAAACGCAGACGCTCATATACGCAATTCCGTATTCAAAAATCTCTTTGTTTTGCGTAAAAGCCGAATAATAGGGATTTATTATGAAAAGCGAAAGGAAATTTATCAGCACTCCGACAACTACCGAAATTACCACTCCGAGAGCCGCTGCAGAATTTGCCTTTTGCTGATTTTTCTGTCCCAAATAACCTGCAATCAAAACATTAACACCCACACCTATCCACACGGACAACGCATTCATAAGCGTTGTAATCGGGAATGCAAGCGATACTGCCGCAAGTGCCTGTTCATTTATCCCCGCAACAAACATACTGTCAACAAGGTTGTATGAATACTGAAAGAACATTGAAATCAGCGGCGGTGCCGACATTTGAATTATAAGTTTGTTGACAGGTTCATAAGCCATTTTGTTTTCCGTTTTAACGCCCATATTAACACCCCTTGCGTAAAATAAAAATCGCCATACACCCATAATGAGTGTATGGCGAAAATAAGAATCACATCTTAGAAAAATCCATACCAATTTATATTTATCATATCAATGAGTTAATTATATCATACCTGTAAAAAATATTCAAGATTATCACCAAAAATTTACTTTTTGCTTTCAAGCCACATATCAAGGGCTTTTTCGTAGACATCAATGCTTGTGATTCCGAGATTCATAATGAATGTGTGATATTCCTTTGCGTCAAAGCTTGAGCCAAGCTCGCTTTCGGCTGTTTCACGCATATCAATCATCTTGAGGTAGCCTACGGTATAGGGGAGAAAATAACCCGGATTTGAACGGGCAAGGTCATACGCCTCTTTTGTTGCGGCTGTAACGCTCTCATTGTCAGCCGAACCGAGTGCCGTTGACATATACTCCTTGACTTTTTCATAATCCCAGCCGTTGTAGTTCACACCGACATCGACCATTGAGTAGAGAATATAGCCGAGAATATCATTTGCGTAGATAAGCTTCTTAATGCCCTCGCTTGTATCAAGGTAATCAAGCGTACATTTCGAGGCATACTGCGCCCAGCCCTCGGTTGCGCCGATAAAGCTTAAAATCTTGCGGACATTCGGGATATCCTTGTTTGCATTTGATGCGGTAAACTGATAAAGATGACCGGGATAGCCTTCGTGGGCAAGAGTTGTGTACATCTGAGTCATACCCTTATTTGCAAAGTCGGGGTTGATTTTGATGATATTAACGCTTGTATCGTCAATTCGTCCCTGAACATAGTACGCTCCCACATTGTCGCTCTTTGCGGAATCGCTCATATAATCTGCCGTGTAAGAGGTTGTAACGGGAGTCGGAAAGTCCTCCTCGACATTCTCAATCAAAAATTCAAGCACCTCATCGGCGTCCTTAAAGTCGGGTTTGTAGTCCTGAAATTTGCTCAAGTCATCCTGCGAAACATTGCTCATGCTCATTCCAACCTTTGTAAAGCTGTTTGTAAGGTATGACTTAAGCTCCTCGGGAGTCATGCTGCTGCTTGTTTTGTCTTTGACAATTGCCGAATAATACTTTTTGCCGATTTTGCCGTACCCGCAAAGACCTTCTTCGTTTTTGCCTGATTTTTTGAGACTTTCAAGTGTTGAATTTGCTGATTTCAAAGCAGGAATGTAGTATTCTTCAAAATACTTTTTGTTGGTTTCGACAACAGTCTTTTTCTCGGAATCGCTAAGACCGAGTGACTTCATTCTCGACTCAAACTCGTCAACAAGCACGGACTTGTCATTCTTAATATGCTTTTCGCACTCGTCAATTGACTGCTGTGCGATATCTTCAGCCATAAAGTAACCGTCCTCAGCCTGTTTCCTTGTGAACTCAATGCACTCGTCCATATAGCGTTTTGTGTCCTTCAAAACAGCAAGGTAAAGGTCGGTATCATCCTTTTCATAGAAAGTAAACTCGGACAGGGTGGTAAAGAGGTTTGCAATAATTCCCGACTGCGGTGCAAAAATACTCTGCAATTCTGTTGTACCCTCATATGAAAGCTGAATTTCAAAGTAGCTTTCAAGGGTGTCATAGGTCTGCTTTTGAGAAGAAGTAAGTCCCGAACGGTCAAACTCCTCCAAATTCGTTTTTGCCTCTTTCAGTTCATCAAAGGATTCTTTTGTATCTTCATCGGACACATGACCGAGGGTATAGTCCTCCTCGTCATATTTCAGACCGTAGTCCGACGGATTTGAAATGTCAAAATGTGCGGTAAGAGCGTCATCCTCAAGTTCTTCCGAAAACAAATCGTCACAATATTTATCAAACTGAATTTGTGCATCCGTTTTGGTTGGTTCTGTGTCAGAGTCAAAGTCACAGGCACAAACAGAAAACGCCATAACGGCACACAACATAACAGCAAGCGTACCCTTGAGTGACTTTTTATTTATAATTTTCTTCATTTTGTCCTCCGTAAAGATAGTTGTTTACCAAAGTATAACATATTATCGTGGTGTTATTCAATGATTATTTTTAATTTTACCCTTTTCCGCAGTAACCGTAGCAACGCTCAACAGGCATTGCCGTTCTTTTTCAACAATTGTTGAAAACTATGTGGAAAATGTGTATAATAATCAGCCCTGCTCAATTGTATTTTTGTAAAATGTAACCATTTGTAATTATTTGTAATTTTCTCGGATAATTGAGCCAACAATATGCCAGAACCATAAACTCGTAGGGGTAGCCTTGCGGCCGCCGCCTGTGGCGGATAATATCCGCACCTAAAGATTTGTACGAACGGTTGCAATGTTACGCTCGGGCATAATATGTTTTTTACATTACAAACTTGCTTCCCGACCATAATTTTCAATTTTCCATTTTCAATTTGAAATTCGTTCTATCGCTTCGCTTAAATCCGTACACAAAAAATCTATCATCGGTTTAATTTCGTCTGTCGGCTCTGACAAATCGGGTACCATAACCGTGGTCATACCTGCGGCATGTGCGGATTCTATGCCGTTAATGCTGTCCTCAAACGCAACGCAGTCCACCGGCTCAAGTCCGAGCTTCTTTGCGGCAATCAAAAAAACCTCGGGATCGGGTTTGCCGTTTTTAACATCATCACCGCACACGAATGCGTCAAATTTATCATAGAGATTGATTTTCTTCATAATCTTCAAAGCCGTTTGTGACGAGGTTGAAGTTGCAAGCGAAATTTTACAACCGACTGATTTTAAATAATCAAAAATTTCGTACAAGCCCTTTTTTACAGGCACACCGTTCTTTTCGATACGCTTAAAATAGCGGAGTCTCGACTCCGCCTTGTAAGCAGGATAGTCAAAATCATCGCCGTAAACCGACTTGTAATATTCGTAGGAATCCTCACTGCGAAGTCCGATTGTCTTTTTGAAAATGTCGAGATTAAACTCTTTGCCATCCTCATCAAGCATTTCCTGCCAGATTGAATAAACAAGCCTTTCGCTGTCAATCATAAGCCCGTCCATATCAAAAACTGCGCCCTTAAACATAAAACCGCCCCTTTTTTCGCTTTTAAGTCTGTATATAATAGCATATTTTACAAAAAAAGACAAATCGGTTGTAATTGCGACAAAGTTATGATACAATCGTTTGAATAGTCTGTGAAAAATATAAATTTGAGGGTAAGGAAGTTTTATGGCAACATCAATTTATGCAAAACCTATTAAGGCAAAAACGATTCTGAAGTTCACTCTGCCAACCGTTCTTATGATGGTTTTTATGTCACTTTACACGGTTGTTGACGGAATCGTTGTTGCGAACTGTGTCGGAAGTGACGCATTGTCTGCAATCAATATTGTATATCCGTTCACGCTCGTATTTATGGCTGTGGGCTTAATGTTTTCAACAGGCTCAAATGCTATAATCGCAAAGAAAATGGGAGAAGGCAAACAGGAGGAAGCAAACCGACTTATGTCCGGTGTTGCAATCACGGCAACGGTCATTTCTGTTATCATTGCTGTGCTGTTCACAATTTTTGCCGAACCTATGTACATGATGTTCGGCTCAAACGAAAAAATTCTCCCCTACTGCATTGACTACGGCAGCGTTATGATTCCGTACGGCTTTGTAATGTGCTGGCAGATGCTCAACCAATCATACCTTGTGACAGCAGACAAGCCACATATCATGCTTGTTTTCTCGATACTGTCGGGTTGCACAAACATTGTGCTTGACATTCTTTTTATGGCAGTGTGGGATTTTGGAATAATCGGTGCAGGACTCGGCACAATCATCGGAATGGCTGTGGGTGCAATTCCGCTTTTGCTCTTTTTCAACAAGAAGCAGGCTCTGCACTTTGGCAAGCCTGAATTCAAGGTAAGTGAAATCCTCTTTGCTATGGCAAACGGCTCGTCAGAGGCTGTGACAAATCTTTCAACAGCCGTGACAACAGCGCTGTTCAACATTCAGATGATGCACTTTGCAGGCGCAAAAGGCGTTGCGGCTATAAGTGCTATTTTGTACATTCACTTTATTTTCACTGCGGTTTCGTTTGGATTCACTTCGGGAGTTTCACCCGTCATCAGCTTTAACTACGGCGCACAAAATCACGAAAAACTGCAAAAGCTGTTCAAATTATGCATAAAAATCACGCTGATAATTTCGGTTGCAATGATTACGGCATCTGAATTTTTTGCAGAACCGCTTGTCGGAATTTTCTCGGCAGGCGACGAAAAAATCCAGCAGATTGCACTCAGCGGATTCAGAATTTTTGCAATAAATTATCTGTTGTGCGGAATGAATATTTTCGCATCGGGACTTTTCACCGCACTCAACAACGGCAAGATTTCAGCCGTAATTTCAGTTGCAAGAACGCTTGTTTTCGAGTGTGCCGCAATGCTGATTTTGCCGATGTTTATAGGCATAAACGGTGTATGGTCGGCATTGCCCGTTGCAGAATTGTGTGCCGTTGCAATTTCCGTAACATTTATAATTGCCAATGCAAAAAAATACCATCTGGTCGGTGTACCGCCGCTCTCCGTTCGTGCAGACAGTTTGTGATATCAAAAGCATATCATGCCCGAGTGTAGCATTGTAACCATTTGTACAAATAAACGCAAAAAATCCGAGCATCAAAACAATGCTCGGATATTTTTTTACAACATTAAAGCTCAATTAAAATCGAAATCAGATTGCACGAACTCTGATTACGCCGTCAACTGCTGCGATTTTTGCAAGGTCATCTGCACCGGCGCCTGCAACATCAATAATTGTGTAAGCGTAGTCGCCACGGCTCTTTGAAAGCATATTTTCAACATTGCCGCTGATCTGTGTGAGAACCTTCTTGAGAAGCTCGGGAACATTCTTGTGAGCAACGCAGAAACGGGTATCGTCAGCATTTGTTCTTGCAAGTGAAATTGCAGGATAGTTTACGGAGTTGATGATGTTACCGTTCTCGAGATACTCCTTAACCTGATCACAAGCCATAACAGCACAATTTTCTTCACTTTCGGGAGTTGATGCACCGAGGTGTGGGAGGCAGATAATATTCTCTTCACCGAGGATATCGTCTGTTCCGAAGTCTGTAACATACTTAGCAACCTTGCCGCTCTTAACAGCCTCAAGAACAGCTGTTGAATTAACAAGACCGTCACGGCTGAAATTGAGAATACGAACACCGTCTTTCATCTTGGCAATCATATCGGCATCAACCATATCTCTTGTGTCGTCAGTAAGCGGAACATGGATTGTGAGGTAGTCGCAATTTACCATAACATCTTCTGCGCTCTTCATGAGCTTAACTGTAGGAGCAAGCTTGAGAGCGTTGCCAACAGACATAAACGGGTCAAAGCCGATTACATTCATACCGAGAGCAACAGCGGCATTTGCAACAAGAATACCGATTGCTCCAAGACCGATAACACCGAGAGTCTTACCCTTGATTTCGGGACCGACAAACTGACTCTTGCCCTTTTCAACCATCTTACCAACAGCTGCACCGTTGCCCTTGAGAGTCTTTGCCCATTCATAACCCTCAATAACCTTACGATTTGAAATAAGAAGTCCTGCGATAACAAGCTCCTTAACAGCGTTTGCGTTAGCACCCGGTGTATTGAAAACAACAATGCCCTGCTCGCTGCACTTATCCTTTGGAATGTTGTTTGTGCCTGCGCCTGCTCTTGCAATTGCAAGAAGGTTATCGGCAAATTCCATATCGTGCATTGCGGCACTTCTTACAAGAACTGCGTCAGGGTTCTGAACATCGTCACCGTATTTATAGTTATCACCGAGACGGCTTGTGCCGATAGCGGCGATTTTGTTTAATGTAAGAATGTTATACATCAAAATCAATCCTTTTTAATTTTTTATTTTAAGAATTTACAATAACAGGCGAACAGCGTTCGCCCATTATATCATAATATTCAATAATTACTTGTTTTCAGCCTCGAACTTCTTCATAAACTCAACGAGTTTTTCAACGCCCTCATAAGGCATAGCGTTGTAAATTGAAGCTCTCATACCGCCGACTGTGCGATGACCCTTGATATTAACAAGACCGTTTTCAGTAGCCTCTTTAACGAATTTAGCGTCAAGGTCAGCGTCACCTGTAACGAACGGAACATTCATAAGCGAACGATCCTCGGGAACAACAGTACCCTTGAAAAGCTCTGAAGAATCGAGGAAACCGTAGAGAAGGTCAGCCTTCTTCTTGTTGATTTCATACATCTTATCAAGACCGCCAACCTCGTTCTTAATCCACTCAAGAACAAGCTTTGCAATGTAAATTGTGTAGCAAGGCGGTGTGTTGAACATTGAACCGTTGTCAGCGTGAGTTTTCCAGTTAAGCATTGTAGGAGTGATATCCATAGCGTTGCCGATAAGATCCTCACGAACGATAACAACCGTAAGACCTGCCGGAGCCATGTTCTTCTGTGCGCCTGCATAGAGAACGCCGAACTTTGAAACATCAATCGGTCTTGAAAGAATACAGGAAGAAATATCTGCAACGAGCGGAACATCACCTGTGTCGGGAAGCTCGTGATAAACAGTACCGTAAATTGTGTTGTTCATGCAAATGTAGAAATAGTCAGCATCCTTTGTGAATGTTGAAGGATCAAGCTTTGGAATGTATGTGAAGGTCTTGTCAGCCGATGAAGCAACAACATTAGCCTGACCGTAACGGGCAGCCTCTGCATGAGCCTTTTTAGCCCACTGACCTGTAATAACATAATCAGCCTTACCGCTCTTTGTCATAAGGTTCATAGGGATAGCCGCAAACTGTGTTGACGCACCGCCCTGAAGGAAAAGAACCTTGTAGTTGTCAGGAATGTTCATAACCTCTCTCAAAAGAGCCTCGGCACCCTCGATGATTGTACCGTAAATTTTTGAGCGGTGTGACATTTCCATAACGCTCTGACCACTGCCTTCGTAGTCGAGCATTTCTGCCGCTGCTTTTTTAAGCACAGACTCAGGCAGCATTGAAGGACCTGCCGAAAAATTATATACTCTTGCCATTTCTGATATCTCCCTTTTTAAAGAAAATTTAAAAATATAGTTGTAAAAATAAATACATTTTGATTATACGCTTTTAGCACGCTAAAGTCAATAAATTCATAGCACTAAAGCATAAAAAACGAAAAATTTCGTGATTCTGTTGTGCAAATTAATCAGCCAAGCTTAATTTTGCCGATGCAACCAACGATTTCATCCCTCATACGCTCAGCCTCTTTACGAGCGGCAACGGCAAAGTCATCTTCTGCAAGCCCCTGCTTTTTCCATGCGCACATAATGCCGCGGCTTGAGTTGATGATTGCACCAAGACCGTTTTCGTCAAATGCGTTTTTAACATCATCGGCACCGCCGCCCTGAGCACCGTAACCGGGAACAAGGAAGAATGTGTGCGGAAGTTTTGCTCTCATTTCACCGAGCTGTTCGGGATATGTTGCACCCACAACTGCACCTACTGCCGAATAGCCGTGCTTACCCATAAGGTCTTCGCCCCAGCCTTCGCACATCTTGCCCATATGCTCATAAACGCTCTCATTTGTTTCAAGCTTCATATCCTGAAGTTCGCCCGAGCTTGGGTTTGAAGTTTTTACAAGAACAAAAATGCCCTTGTCGTCCGAATCGCAAATTTTTGCAAGCGGCTTGATACCGTCTGTTCCGAGGTAGCCGTTTACCGTGAGTGCGTCTGCACCGAATGCGTCAATACTTTCGCCTGCAACATCTGTATGACCGAGGTGTGCCGTAGCATATGCCTCCATAGTTGTGCCGATATCGTTACGCTTGCCGTCTGTGATAACGAACATACCCTTTGACTTTGCATAAGCGATTGTGTCACAAAGAGCCTTAACACCCTGCCAGCCGTACATTTCATAATATGCAGCCTGTGGCTTTACGGCAGGAACAATATCATAAAGTGCGTCAATAAGCGCCTTGTTGAATTCAAAAAGTGCAGCAGCCGCACCCTCAAGCGTCTTGCCATACTTTTCAAAGCATTTTGTTTTGATTGATTCGGGAACATAGTCAAGCTTAGGATCAAGACCTGCAACCGTAGGATTCTGCATTTTTACAATATTTTCGATAAGTCTGTCAAATGCCATAGTGATTCTCCTCATTTTTTGTAATGTAAAAACAATTTGTTCGTTCATATTTTGATTTAAACAATGTCATTGCTTAACCGTAGCGGCGGTCAATGACCGCCAATCGTTTTGGTTGTGAAACCGAAACGAATAAACAACAAATGTATTGTTATATCGTGGTTAATTACTTTAATTCAAATCGTTTGTATGGTCGAACCGATTTTGCAATCGGTTTGATTGGCGTTCAATGAACGCCGCTACAAATTTAATTAGCTGTTGATAATATCATAAAGTTCATTTGAGAACTTGTAATAATCCTGTCTGTCCTCTTTTACGAACTGAATTGCAGGACGGGGATGTGTGTTGTACTGACCTGTGAGAAGGTACGGAATATCGTAACCCCACTTAACGCCCTCAGCCTTAAACTTGTGGGTGTACTCCTCAATGATTTTGAGAATAGGAGCAACCTGATACTTCGGGTTCTTGAGGAAACCGAGAAGAAGTTCAAGCGCACAGTTGCCTGCGCCTCTGCCCATGCCGTCAACGGTTGCGTCAAGGTAGCTGACGCCCTGAGTCATAGCCTCAATTGTGTTGGCAAAAGCAAGCTGCTGGTTGTTGTGAGCGTGAATACCGACCGACTTGCCGTACTTGTCGGCAATTGAGCAGTAAAGGTCTGCAAGTCGTCTTGACTCCTCGGGATAGAGTGCGCCGTAGCTGTCAACAATGTAGAAAGCGTTTACGGGAGTTTTGCCGAGAGTTTCAAGAGCCGCTGTAATATCCTCGGTTCTTGCCTTTGAAACAGCCATAATATTGATTGTTGTTTCGTAGCCCTTCTTTGCAGCGTCCTCAATCATTTCAACAGCCGCAGGAATTGCGTTGATGTATGTTGCAATTCTGATGAGGTCAATCGGGCTGTCCTTCTTTGCGATAATATCCTTCTTAAAATCTGTTCTGCCGACATCAGCCATAACAGCGATTTTAAGAGAAGTCTTGTTGTCGCCTACAATTTTTCTGATATCTGCATCGTTACAGAATTTCCACTTACCGAAATCTTCTTCGTTAAAGATTTCCTTTGATGCCTTGTAGCCGAATTCCATATAATCAACACCGGCTTTAACATTTGCATTGTAAAGAGCCTTGATAAATTTGTCGTCAAATCTGAAATCGTTACAAAGACCGCCGTCACGGATTGTTGCATCTACTACTCTGATATCCTGTCTTACCGACAGGAGGTCGCCCTTCTGTGCCATAATTTTACTCCTTTATGTTAAATAAATTTTCTGTTCATTTACCGACAGTCATTGACTGCCATTTTAACCGATTGGCGAACACGGTTCGCCGCTACAGTATATCATTATCTTTGTTTCATTTATATAATTTGTTTTAACAACAATTTCGCACTATTACTTGCGGGCGGATAATATCCGCCCCTACGGGTTTTATTTGCTCAATCTTCAAAAACTACCTTACCGCCGAGGATTGTCTTTTTGACTTTACCTGTGAGGGTTCTGCCTTTAAACGGGGTGTTTTTGCTTTTGCCGTGAAGTTTACCAGCATCAACTGTCCATTCTTCATCGGGATTTATAAGAACAACATCAGCATTTGCACCGACTGAAAGTGTGCCTGCGTTGATTTTCAAAATCCTTGCAGGATTAACGCTCATCTTCTCAACAAGCTGTGAAAGCGTCATTCTGCCTGTCTTAACCAGGTATGTGTTGCAGACCGCAAACGAGGTTTCCATGCCGATTGAACCGTTGGGGGCTTTTACAAAATCAGCCTTTTCCTCGGGTGTGTGCGGTGCGTGGTCGGTTGCTATGGCATCAAGTGTGCCGTCACAAAGCCCGTTGATAATCTCGTCAACATCAGCCTGAGTTCTGAGAGGCGGATTCATTCTGTAATCAGCGTCACCTCTTAAAAGCTCCCTGTCCGTGAGCGAAACATAATGCGGAGCGGTTTCGGCGGTCACCTTAACACCTCTCCTTTTGGCATCACGGATAAGCGCAACGCTTGTTTTGGTGCTGACATGGCAGATATGAATAGGCTCGTTAAGAGCGGCGGCAAGTGCAATTTCTCTTGCAGTTCCGCAGTCCTCGGCACCGACAGGGATTCCCTTGACTCCGAGCTTTTCCGAAACCTCGCCCTCGTTAATTTTACCGCCGTCGGCAAGAAACAAGTCCTCGCAATGTGCGACAATTGTCATGCCAAGCTTTGGAGCTTTTTTCATTGCGTCACTCAAATACTTTGTGTTTTCAACAGGTCTGCCGTCATCGGTAAGTGCTATTGCACCTGCACTTTTCACAGCGTCAATGTCTGTGGGTTCTTCGCTTTTAAGCCCCTTGGTAACGCTTGCCGCAACATAAACACGGCTGTCGGCATCTTTAGCCTTATCAAGAATATACTTTACAATTTCGGGGCTGTCGGTTGTCGGGTTGGTGTTCGGCATTGCAAGCAGGCTTGTAACACCGCCTGCGGCAGCCGCCTTGCATCCCGTGATAATATCCTCTTTGTGAGTCTGACCGGGATCACGAAGATGCACATGCATATCAACAAATCCCGGAACGGCACAAAGACCGTCTGCATCAATAATCTCTCCGTCTGATGTAATGCCGCTGCCGATTTCGGCAATCACACCGTCCTTTATGAGAATATCTGTTTTTTCGTTAAGCTTGTCGGCAGGGGAAACAACCACTGCGTTTTTAATTAGCATTTCCATGTTTTTCCTCCGTTAAGAAAAGAAATTATCTTCTCTTGTTTCTGTTTGCAGGGTGGCGATTCTGCTGTGGGCGGCGGTCGGTTCTGCTGTGAACCTGAACAAGTCCGTCACTTTCGCCTCTTTCGGCACGCATTCTTGCACGCTCTGCCTTTTGTCTTTCTCTCTCTCTTCTCTCTTCCTCTGCCTTTTTGCGTTTGGCAATTGCATGCTTACGCTTTATCATTATTGAAACATTCTTGCAGAAATATCCGCAGTGAATGCCAAAATTCTTAACTCCGCCTGCAAAGCCCCTGAGAGCGTTACCGATGTTTTTGCCTACATTGGCAAGAACCTCTTCCGTTGACCGTTTATCATTCGGTTCACCCTCGGTTTCTTTATTATTCTCTTTTTCAAGAGCGTTCTGCTTTACGGTTTCTGCTTTTCTTTCAACCTCGCCGATAACATCAAAGTCCTCGGCATCTCTGAGGTCTGAGCTTTTGATAACCCCCATTGACTTTTTGGGAGCCTCGTCAAAAAAGTCATAACCGCTGTCAAACTTGTTTTTCTTAGCCTTTGCCCTTACAAGCTCCTCGTCATCAACCTCTTCCCCGGTTTCCTCCTCGGGATCGTCACTGCCGAAAATTATGTTTGCGTACTCGTCAACCTTTTTTTCAAGCGGATGCTTTTGTTCGGAAACCTCCTCGGTTTCTTCAACATCGGCATCGTCCTCACGGTCGATATCGTCAGGCTCGCTTGTTTCAAAAAGATCGTGTTCGGGTTCGGGGATAACGAGTGTAGGACCCGACGAAGAGCTTATGTCCTCGTATTTTTCAGGTGTTTCTGCGTTATCTTTTTCGTTTTCGTCAATTTTTTCGGGTTCAGTCTCTGAGGTATCTGCTGCGGTAGGCTCCTTTTTTTTTTCGTCCTCCGTGCTGTTTTCCTCGTAACCGTAGTTGTTTTTATATGCCTCACGCTCAAGCTCACTCTTGTAAGCCTTTGCGGAGTTGATTATCTCGTCAATTTCTTTTTCCTTGGCATCATCCGTATCATAACCAAAGTTTGAATACTCACTTGTAATTTCTTCCGGTTCTTCCATATTTTCGATTATCGGCTCGGGAGCATATCTTCTGCCCGGCGAAGCCGGTTCTTCTTCAACCTCTTCCGCATATTTCTGCTTTTTCTTTGAGCGTTTATCGGGCTTTTCGGGAGAATCGTCAAAATTGTCAATATCGTAGTCCGTACCCTTTTCACCGAGTTTATACTTAACTGCAAGCTCCTCAAGAATAGCGTTATTCTTCTTAGCCTTTTTATGCTTTCTGATTCTCACGGCAAAAATTATGATGAGAACAATCAAAATAAGGATAACAACACCGCCGCCGATGATTATGTACGGAATAAATCCCTTTGAAAACGGCAGGTCGCTGAATTTTACCGAAGATACAATTTTGGAAAAAGTATCGTAGTCAACGGTTGTAACATCACCCTCTGTTCTCTGCATTGTGATATTAATGTTCATACCGTCATAAACCGTGTTGGCAACAAAGGTTTTCATATCGCCCTTACTGCTCTGAGCAGTTGCGTCAAACACAAGCCACACAACTTTTTCTTTTTGGTCGGGAGTACAGCTCCGATACTCGTTGGAATTAAGAAAATTGTTGCGTATATTTGAAAGCTCGCTTGAAGAAAGCTGAGCATAGTTGCCGACATTCTCGCTGCTCTCATTTTTTGTCATTGTCACGGTCAGAATAACCGATGACATATTATCCATACCCTGAAGATAGATATTTCCGTTCTGAAAGGTTTTCATTGTTGTGTCATAGTCAAGACCGAAAACAGAAAAATATTTATCTGTGCTTTTACTGTCCCTTGTAACAGCGCTCATACCGTCAGGCATTGAAAGCGTCATATCGTCAATCTGCGGAATCTCGTAATCTTTTGTTGCGCCTGAACAGGCAAAAATACCGCAAAATACCATTACGGCACAAATTGCAAGCGTTACAGCTCTTTTAAAAACAGTTTTCATCATGTCCGTATATTCCCCCGAAACTAAATTAGATTCATCAATACTGCTTTTTAGAATGTATATCTAATTAATTATACATAATCTGTCAAAAAAATACAAGGTTTTTACCGCTGAAATTTGAAAACAAGAGTAAGTTATGTAGGAGCGTTATTGGACGCTCCTACAATTAAGCATATACTTTCATATAAATAAAAAATGGTCGGGCGACAATGATTTGCATTTTGCAAACTGTCTTCCCGACCATAATTTTACATTTTCAATTTTCAATTTTCAATTAAATACAAGACCGCCGTTTATTCTACAGTAACCGACTTAGCAAGGTTCTTTGGCTTATCGGGATCAATACCTCTGTTGATTGATGTGTAATAAGCAAGAATCTGGAGCGGAACAACCGCTGTAATCGGCATAAGAAGCTCGTCTGTATGCGGAATTTCGATAACATAATCCGCAACACCGTCCTTGAGTTCTCTTGCACAGGCGTCTGTACAAACAAGAATAACCTTTGCACCTCTTGACTTAACCTCAACAACATTGCTGATTGTCTTGGGGATAATACCTGTCTGAGTTGCAACGGCGATAACCGGAACATCCTCGTCAATAAGCGAAATTGTGCCGTGCTTTAACTCGCCTGCGGCGTAGCTTTCTGAGTGAATGTACGAAACCTCTTTGAGCTTGAGCGAACCCTCCATTGAAAGGGCATAGTCAAGACCTCTGCCTATGTAAAGCAAGCTGTCGGTTGCAACAAGCTTTGTGGCAACGAACTTGCAGGTATCCTCGCAGTTGTCGATTACATACTGAACTGCCTCGGGCATTTTTGTGAGAGCCGAAACAAGTCGCTTGCATTCAGCTGTGCTAATTGTTTCCTTTGCAAGAGCAAGCTCAAAGGCAAAGAGATACATAACGGAAAGTTGTGTGATGTATGCCTTTGTTGACGGAACGGAAATTTCGGGACCTGCGAGTGTGTAGATGAGCATATCAGCCTCACGGGCAATTGAACTGCCCTTTGCGTTTACGATTGCAAGAGTTTTTGCACCCTTCTGCTTTGCAAGACGCATTGCGGCAAGGCTGTCGGCTGTTTCGCCCGACTGTGAAATGATGATTACAAGGTCGCCCTCGCCTACAATCGGATTTCTGTAACGGAACTCGGACGCAATGTCAACATTTACGGAAACTCTTGCGAGATCCTCAATAACATACTTGCCGACCATACCTGCATGCATGGCAGTACCGCAGGCAACAATTGTGATATTTTTGAAATCCTTGATTGTTTCTGTTGTGATGCCGCATTCCTCAAGGAACGGAAGTCCCTCTTTGATTCTCGGCATAATCGTTGTTCTGATAGCCTCGGGCTGTTCGTTGATTTCCTTAATCATAAAGTGCGGATAACCGCCCTTTTCGGCAGCCTCCATATCCCAGTCGGCTGTCTGAAGTTCCTTTTCAATCGGATCAAGGTGTTCGTCAACGAACGAAACACCGTCAGGTGAAAGTGTTACGATTTCATCATGGTCAAGAAGATAATAATCCCTTGTGTACTGAAGAATTGCAGGAACATCGGACGCAATAAAGCACTCACCCTCTGCAACGCCTACGATAAGAGGACTTTCACGGCGAACCGCAAAAACTCTGTCGGGGAAATCCTTGAACATAATTCCGAGTGCAAACGAACCCTTAAGCTCAGCCATTACACTGTCAATTGTTTCAAGAGGATTTCCATTGTATTTATAGTCGAGGAGCTGAGCAACAACCTCTGTATCTGTGTCGCTTAAAAAAGTTCTTCCCTTTGAGATGAGGAAGTCTTTAAGCTCCATATAGTTTTCAATAATACCGTTGTGAACGATTGTAACCCTTGTACCGCTGTGTGGATGTGAGTTTACATCCGAAGGCTCGCCGTGGGTTGCCCAACGAGTGTGACCTATGCCGACATGACCTTTCGGAGTGCCGACCTCTGCAAGCTTATCCTTTAAGTCCTGAAGCTTACCCTTGGTCTTTACGGTCTTGATTTCTCCGTTATCAAAAACCGCAATACCTGCCGAGTCATAGCCTCTGTATTCAAGCTTTGTGAGAGCATTAACAAGCACCTCACTGCAATCCTTAGGTCCTACATAACCTACAATACCGCACATAAAATTTCTCCTTTTCGGTTAATCATTGACCTTGTGGCAAAAAGTAGGTACAAGTTCTGCCAAAAGTTCAACTGTCTTTTCACTGTCATTGTTTTCTGCGGTCTTTTTGAGAACCTTAAGCTTTGACAGCATATCTGTTTCGTCTATTTTAATTTGATTTCCTATGAAAATTTTCTTGTTCTGTGTTGACTTAAGACCTTCTTCGTCCATAAGAAGCTCCTCAAAAAGCTTTTCACCCGGGCGAAGTCCCGTGAAAATAATCGGAACATCTTTGTACGGAACCTTACCGTACATTCTGATAAGGTTCTCGGCAAGGGTTGTAATCTTGACGGGAGCACCCATATCAAGAACAAAAATCTCACCGCCCTTTGCCATTGCACCTGCCTCAAGAACAAGCGAAACAGCCTCGGGAATAGTCATAAAATATCTGATAATATCGGGATGTGTTACGGTAACGGGCGCACCGTTTTCAATCTGACGGCGAAACAGCGGAATAACCGAGCCGTTTGAGCCAAGAACATTACCGAATCTTGTTGTTACAAATTCGGTATTGGTGCTGTGCTGCGCCTTGTACTGAATAATCATCTCGCACGCACGCTTTGTTGCGCCCATAACATTTGTCGGATTAACAGCCTTGTCGGTTGAAATCATAACAAACTTCTTTGCCTTGTACTTTTCTGCAAGGGTTGCAACATTGAATGTGCCGAAGATGTTGTTCTTTACAGCCTCCTCGGGAACGGTTTCCATAAGCGGAACATGCTTGTGAGCGGCAGCGTGGAATACGAGTTCGGGGCGATATGTCTTGAAGATAAGCTCCATTTTATCGTAATCACGAACTGATGAAATAAGCGTTACAAGGTTAAGCTTTGTACCGTATTCAAGCACAAGCTCCTGCTGAATGTCATATGCGTTGTTTTCGTAGATATCAACAATGATGATTTGTTTCGGATCATTCTTTGCAATCTGTCTTACAAGCTCACTGCCGATTGAACCGCCGCCGCCTGTAACAAGACAAACCTTTCCGTTGATAAGGTCATGAATCTCCTTTCGGTCAAACTCAATGGGTTTTCTGCCGAGAAGATCCTCAATCTTGATTTCCTTTGCCTGTGAAATAAGCTGTGTATGCCCGTCATCAAACAAAAGCTCGCCGAGATAAGGGATAATCTTGATTTTGCACTCTGTTGCGGAACAGTAGTCAAGAATCTTCCTCTTCTCATCTTCCTCACATGACGGAACTGCAACAATAATATTGTCTATGCGGTATTCATCACATATTTTAACAATTTCGGGACAGGTTCCGACAATGGGGATTCCTTCAATTTTCTGATTCAGCTTTTTCAAATCATCATCGACAAAGCATACCGGAATGATGCTTTTTGAAGGATTATTAACATCACCCTGCTCTTTCGCATTGTGAATTTCACGAACAATCATTCTGCCGGCATTGCCTGCGCCCACAATAAGGGTGCGCTCTCCGCCCTCTGCCCTTCCTGCCTCGGTAAGGTCAAGAAAAGCCCTTCTGAAAACAAAACGGAATGCAAGAATTCCGACAAGGGCTATTGCGAAATGTACTATACAAAAAATCTTTCTCTGCGGAATCTGCAAAAACAACGAGATTACAAAGCCGAGCGTAAACCCCGAAAAGACGGCAGTTCCGCACACAATATAGTCCTTTGCGTTAAAGTATCGCCACAATTTTGAATATGTTCCGCTTATATAAAGCGTAAACAGACACATGACAAGATCAATAACAATATAGCTCAACAAGCCTTTGCTTGAAGCAGCACCTATGTAGCCAACAAGCAAGAGAATATAATTTGCAAGAATACCGCTGACAACGATAATAAACACATCTGCGAGAGCCAGAAACATCTTACGCAAATTAATCTTCTTCATAACCCATACCTCTTCTGTTTAACTTTGTGTAAATTTCCCGAGTAACATATAAATACAATTATGATTTATTATACAACAGTGCAAAAGGAATGTCAAACAAAGCAATTCCTAAATCAACTTAAAATCCGACAATCAAAGCACAAGGAGCAGTAATAATCAGACTTGTTCGACACACATTTGTTGACAACCGCACAAAACGAGCCTAAAATAATACCATACTTAATATGGGCGGTAAATTGAATGAAAAATTTTTCGATAATCCTCGGAGCAATAATACTTGTGCTGTTTGTGACTCTCGTAATATGGGGCGTTTACTGTGACAACACAATTGCAATCACAAATTACTGTGTAAACAATACTAAGAACGACGCAAAGCTGAAATTTGTTGTCATCACGGATTTGCACAACAAGGAATACGGAGAAAAGAACGCAGACCTTGCAGAGCTTGTAAAGGAACAAAATCCCGATTTTATTGCAGTTTGCGGAGATATGGTCAACCGTGGCGATCCCGACACAACGAAGATGAAAGATGTGCTTGAAAAGCTTTCAAAAATTGCACCAACATACTGCTGTCTCGGCAACCATGAGCGTGACAATGCCGCCAAATTCGGAACGGATTTTAAAAGCGAAACAAATTCAACAGGCGCTGTATTGCTTGATAATGAATACATAAAATTCAACAAAAACGGCAAGAGTGTGCTTATCGGCGGAATGAGCGACTATCCTTATTATGAGTTCTACACTCCCGATGACGATGTTCCGTCAAGAACGCTGTGGGAAGAATTTGCCGAAAAAGCAAAGAACAATTTCACAATTCTTCTGCACCACCAGCCCGAATACATTGCCGAGGACGCAAAGAAAACCGACATAGACTTAATCGTCTGCGGTCACACCCACGGAGGACAGATTCAATTGCCGTTCATCGGCGGAGTAATCGCTCCGAATCAGGGACTTTTTCCGAAATATGACAAAGGCGAATTTGACCTTGACGGCACAAAAATGATTGTCTGCGCAGGTCTGAGCAACACCGTATTCATCCCCAGAATCAATAATCAAGTTGAAATAGGTGTTGTGACGGTTGTATAACATCGGCTCTCCCCTACAAGTATACATTCATTTACTTTCATATAAAGCAAAAATTGCATCAATGCCGTATTCGGGCATCTGATGCAATTCCTTTATCCGAGTATCTTCTCGAATAGATTGCGGTGGCACACCGCCGACCGCAATTTTCAATTTTCAATTTAAAAAGCTTTCGCATCGATACGACTGTCTTCACGAACCAAGAACGGTGGCTCGCCGTCAGTTCTTCTCGCTGTAATTCCTAAGTTCCGCAGGAGTTCTGCCGTATTCGGACTTGCAGAACAGGATAAACGAATTTACATTTGGAAAACCGTTTTCAATCGCCGCCTGTCTGACGGTGATTTTTTTGTTTCTCAAATCATCAATAGCGTGTTCAAGGCGAACACGGCGAAGATACTTTGAAAATGTTTCATCTGTTTTATCCTTAAAATATTTTGAAAAATGAGCAGGCGTCATGCCAACATAATTGGCAATTTCATTGAGCGTAATTTCGTGTTTGTAATTATCGTGCATATATCTGATAGCACTTTTGGCGCAGTCAAAATCATCAGCCTGAGAACCGTGAACATATTGTATATCGTTGTCAATGCAATCACGGATGAGATAGTACGCAACGCTGTACATCACCGCTCTTACCTTCATGCTGATAAGCTTGCTCTCGTACTCCTCATATCCGTGGAATATGTCCATTGCTTTTCTGATAAACTCAAGAGCTTCGCCCTCGGGTTGTTTGAAACTCGGCACAATATGCGGATCGTCAACATACGGTGCAATTGCCTTTGGAATGATATTGAGCATAACAGCCTGAGTATCCTCACCGATGTCCTCATAGGAATGAACCTCCTGACTGTTAAGAACATAGACATCGCCCGCATTGAGAATAATTTCACAGTCAAGCTTGTTAAGCCTTACCTTACCTTTTTTTATATAGGAAATTTCATATGAACCATGCCACCTGAGTCCCGATTCAAAGGCAACTTTTCTGTCCGGATATCTTGTAACCCTGCCGCTGTAATACGGCTCGGGCGGTAACAACACCTTCTTGTACTTCATGGTTTCAACCTCAACTCAATTAAAATCAATCAATTGTTAATAACATAGTCAGCGCAAAAATAAATATATTTAAGATCCGCAATTACCGCAGAATGGTCTGTTTTTACTACAACTGTTCTGCGTTCTTTTTTGCTGATTTCCTCAACACAGCGTGCAACATTGCACCTTGAAGGCTCGTAGCCGTACTTTTCAAAAAATTCTTCCGCAGTCATAACAAGAGAGCCGTAGCCCTCAAACATATGCAAAAGAGAATAGTCAATCAGCTTGTATTCATCTTCAATAAGGCTGATTCCGATATCGCAGTTTGTGACAGAACCGATGTAATACGGTGCGTCATTGAGGAACAAGCCTGTCTTGAACGAACCGATTGAAACGGTAAGATCCGAGTTTACCGCTGTACTGCACACACCCGTGTCACCGTTGATTCCGCTGTTGATGTCTGCACTTATAACATAGGCATTTGTCATATTAATCTGCTCAACCGCTTCAAGCATTTCACCCTTTAATTCACCCGAAAAGCCTGTTCCGAGCAGACAGTCAACAACAATGTCAAATCCCGTGAAGGCTGCCGCCTGTGACATTGGCATCTCCTCGGCACCGAGCGACATTGCGGTTTTATAATAGTAAAGGCCGTCCTTTGAAAAGCCGTCGCTTGCTCTGAAAATTGTCGGTGTAAAGCCGTTTTTGCATAAAACACAGGCGAGTGCATAACCGTCGCCGCCGTTGTTGCCCTTACCGCAAACTATGGCAACCCTGCCCACAAACTTTGCCGAATTAAAAATCCCCTGTGCGGCTCTGTACATAAGCTCCGCCGAAGGAGTATGCTCCGCAATCGTCCTTGCGTCGCTTTTTCTCATATTTTCAACCGAAACGACCTGAACAAATTCCATCTTATATTCCTCCGCTTTCTGAAATTTCCATAGCCTTATCCGCCGTTTGCGGCATTGTAAGCCGTCATAACAGCACTTTCATCCATATTACAACCGAGCAAAAACAACGGTGTTTCCTTAAAGAACTCATCAAGCAATTCAAGCAGCTTTTCCATTCTGCTCCGCTCAACATCAATAACCGTTGCCTCAAGCAACTGTTTCATAACCTGTGACGGCAACACCCTGACTGCCGTGTTCTCTTCTGCTCTCTGAAGAATATACACAGCCTTAACAGGTGCTTTTGTATTTGTTCCTATGTCAGCTTTCCCCATCCACGGAGTTCCGTAAGCATAAAATTTTCCGTCACATTTTCGTATAACCGGCTTGTCATCGTTAATCATCGTCACCCTGTTGCCAAAATGCCTTCGCCACAGAGCCGTGTGGGTAGACTTGCCCGTTCCGCTGACTGCCGAAAAAACATAGCCCTCGCCGTCAAGCTCAAGACAGGACGAATGAAAAAAGAATCCGTCAAATCCGTCAAGCACGGCGTTGCAGAATTTTGAGAGTATCAGAACATCCTCCGCACCTTGTTCGCTGAGGTTGTCGGAAAGCCTGAGACGCTCACGGATTTCGTCATCAGAAACCGATATCGCAATGTCGGTCTTTCCCGATTCATTCAACTTAACGGCATAGCTTTCAAGCCGTTTCCTGCATATTTTAAATTTTGGATTAACTTCAACATTCAAATCAGCTATTCTGTATATCGGCATATCTGCTCCGCTAAATACTATAATGAAATATTGTAACACAAATTAATGTTTTTTGCTACGGCGAAATGAATAAATATTATTTTACCTTTTAGTGCAAGTTGTTCATTCGCACAGCTTTAAAGGCAAATATTGCACAATATAAGCCGTGTTATTTTGTAACAATGCACATACAGCTTATTTTTTATTCATTTTAAAGCCTGTAAAAAAAGCATTATTTTATGACTTTTTCAATTTTGTTTACTTTACTTGTCCGACTGCTTTTTTGCATACTCTTCAAGGTATGCTCTTTCATAAATTCAAATATCCTGTGCGTAACCGTTCCTATAAGAATCGGAATGAATATTCCTGCGGCAAGGTAGATTATGCAGTAAAAATTTAAGCCGTTCGGACGATAAATGTACCAGATTGTTGACTTGAGTTTTAAAATATCGAAATCTTTGAACAGCGGTGTAATTACGCTCAATCCCCAGAACGCCCATTTTACAATCATAAAGGCAAAAATGTGGTGAATCATAATGCTGTAGGTATTGTCAGAAATCATTCTGACAAGCTTTTTGTTCTTGATAATCGGAGTAATCAGCTTTGCAACCCTCAGCCAGAACGCAATGCCCGTGATTGCGGTTACATAAGGAATGACGCAGCCGTTGTCAAACTTCACGCACTTTGACGGAGTGTATTCAAGATTTTCACAGAATGTGAGGAGAAGAAGCTGAACTCCGAGAACGATTGCAAAATATGCAACACTGTTGAGATTATCGTGTTTTTCAAGCTTTTCGTGATAAAATCTGCCAAACTCAAAACACGGCAGAAAAAACATTGACCTGAACAACAACAGCAACGCACCCTTTGGGGCAGGATTCCAAATGCAGTATTGCACACCGAAAATTCCGATTGCAAGATACACGGCAAGAATGACATACTCGTTGCCCCTGTGAACCTTTTTAAGCAGTTTGCGAAACAGTATGTTAAAAACATAAACACAGAACAGCGGATATACAAACCACGAACCGAGGTTGTAGGCAAAACTTTCGCCGTCAATAAACGGCATAACAAAAAGGTTGTACAGATCAAATTTGCCCTGAGCAATCGTATAGCCGACCTGAGTAAGTGCGAATGCGATTATTCCGTAAACAATATTCCATAGATACGCAGGAATCAACAAGCGTTTTGTCCGTCCCCATATATATTTGAAAATATGTTCCTCGTGTTTTTCCTTGTAAAAATAGCCCGAAATGAAAACGAACAAGGCGAGATTGTACGAATACTTCGGGAACCAATCGTACATCAGCGACACACCGCCGTTGTAGCAATGCCCCGAAACTATGATAATAATGCCGATTGCCGACAAAATTTTAAAAGTAAAATTAATGTTTCCGTCATCGCTGAGCCTTTTGTTTTCAGCTGTGACACTGTTTTGTTTAAGTGCAGATTTACTGCGTGTTTTGTTCTTTCCCATAATTTCCTCTCATCTGTATTTGTCGCAATTTAAAAATTCCGCAAATTCACACGGTAATTGTACCACAAAAGCAATCTGCAATCAATATATCAAATTCGCCGTGCAAAACACATATAAATCATTATTTTGCACAATCTCACTTTTGTTTCAACAGGCATTTAAATCTTTTATTTGCATCTGTTCCGCCATACAATTGTGTACATACCCTTAAAAAAACTAAGATTAAAATGTAAATAAATTCAGTCAAAAAAGCCGGGCAAAGCATAAAATAAAAAAATATGCAAAGAACTATTGACACAACCTTTACATAATGCTATAATAATAAAGCTGTAAAAAACAGCAGAGTTGTATATCGCGGGATAGAGCAGCTCGGTAGCTCGTCGGGCTCATAACCCGAAGGTCGTCGGTTCAAATCCGGCTCCCGCAACCATCCAATAAGCACTAACCGTTATGGTTAGTGCTTATTTTTTATTTTGCAAACTTTCAAAGCAATTGCACAAACACAAAACAAGCCTGAGATTAAAATCTCAGGCTTTTCATCTTAGTTGATAGTAAGATTTACTTTTATACATTCTCTACAATTAGATGTGGGATTAAATTCCGCTACCTTACAAACAACATCTTCATTTTTTTTAATTCTTTTTGTTACTTCTCTCGAGTAATACCTCGGAACATAACCCAACTTAACACTGTCTGCGGTGAAAATTTCAACAGCAAAACAATCTTGTTCATTACCGGGTTCTAACTTCAATAACAAATCATCGCCAACTTCAATATTCACACCTTTAAAATTGCAAATATTATCTTCACATGGAAGATAATGACTTACACCGGCAATATAGAAACTTTTGGAGACATTTTTTTCATCATCAAAAATAGGATCAATAAACTCAAAAGTATCAATTGGCAATCTTGCTCCGCTGTTTTTTAAAAGTAGATATTCATCATATTCATCAAGATTGTATCTTTTTAAAATGTCGGAGATACCACGACGTTTTTTGTCGGGTAATCTGCTGGCGAATACAGGGAATAACTTTTCACTTGTATATTTTTTGCTGAAATCTTCAAATGCAGCAATTCCTTGAAAACCATTCTTTCTGGCTTCGTCTATTTCTTTGCCGTACTCAAATTCAAAGAGTCCGTTTTTAGATAAAATGCCAACGATGTATTGCTTTCTTGTTTCAGGGTGTTTCCAAATCAGATATAAATAATCTTTACCATTTTTTGTTGACATTATATAACCCCCTTTTCAAATATCATTTTTATTATATTCACTTTCTGTGTAAGAAAATGAAAGAGTAGAGCTTTTCTTTTAGATGATAGTATATTTTCAGGATAATCTTTCAAAATAGCTTTTATATTGTTTTCCGTCATTCGCTCAATAATTTTTTCCACAATGGACACACAATATTCTCTGTATTTTTCATTACAGAATATATGTACCAAGACATCAATGAATTCAGGCTCCTTTTTTGTACACATATCAATTCTTATTCGAGATTTAGATTTACTTGTCACAAGTGATGTAAATCTACGAATATCTTTCCCGAGGATACCGTCAATATCAGATTCTTTTACATAGCAACATAATGATGAACCATTATCATATAAAGGCGAGAAATTAATACCATCGTTTGAACGAAGTATTGCCCAGTTACTATGGTGTCTGTCTGAATTGCCTATTAAAGCGTCAAAAACAATCATCTGAAAAAAATCTTTAATAAACCCCAAAAGATCTATGATTGGAAAAATCATTTGCAATGAATAATATATTTTATTTTTAGAATCGTATAGTTTATCTTTATCATAATCAGGCAATAAACCGCTTATAAACAAAATACCTTCCAATAATTCTTCATTCTCTTTATTAATTCTATAACTCATAGAGCCATATCTGCCATTATATGTTCCTATATCAATTTTAGCACAAGGAATATCCAAAAGCGTTGCAATATCATAAGCTAATTTTTCAGATATATGTTCATATGTTATAGTTCCGTCAGTCGCCTGTTTCGGAAATTTGAATAATCCTATTTCATCACCGAATGTAAGCCATATTTTTTCACTTCTACCACTGCCCATTGAGTTTCCGTTGTATTCTTCCCATTGGCTGAAATCTTTAATTTCCATAACACATTGACCTTCAAATAATATATCTAATTCAATTTTAAATTGAAATGACATAAAAGTCAATAACAAATGCATTTCGAGCGAGCAAAGGGTCATTGTCCGTACAGTGCACATAAAAAATACAGTTTTTAATTTATCATAAACACACCAGCCTGAGCATTGTTACTTGACGCTCAGGCTGATTTTTTATTACTTGTTATGTTTTAATGCGTATCTTCAATGCAGTACACAAAGTTTGTGAGGTCCATATTATCGTCAAAGGTGAAAGTTACATATCCGTCTTTCCGCTTATAGGTAACATCGCCGTGGGTTATGTTATTGTACATCGGCTCGCCGAGTTCGGCATAGACATCGTCATAGGTGCTGTTGCCGTTGATTTCGCCAAAACCGATGTTTGAATTGGCAAGGTTGCCTGATGAGTAATCAACCGTAATGCTGTAAATTTTATTTGTTTCGGCGGTGACCATAACATTCATACCGCTGTAGTAATGAATATACCACTTGTCCGACGCTAAAAACGGATCTGAAATTTCTTCGCCAAAGGCATTTTTTACATCGTCAAAATCAGCGTTCAAAAAATTATTGCTCTCAACATCAAGCATTGAACTTTCGGACTTTTTAAGATAAAACTTTCCGCCTATATCCCACATTGATTCGCTGTTCTGATTTGTGACCGTGTTTTCAATATAGATTTCGCCGTCGGAAAACTTGATTTTACCCGTACCGCTGTTCTGCCAGCCGTCATCATCAAACGAAAAAGTTCCTATTCCGTCAATCACCTTTGTTGTCACATTGCTTATTCTCGCAATTCGGTTTTGCGGTGCAGACGAAGTCTTTGTAAAAGTAAATCTCACAACATCGTCTTTGACGGAAATTATCTCAAGAATATTGCCGCCGTTTTGAGTTGCGGTTGAAATATCGCTGTCTTTATCGCACCATATTCCGACATATTTTGAATAATCCGAGGTTTTACTTTCAGCCGTTGTCGTGGCCGCAGTTGTCGGAACAGTTGTTGCATGTGTGGTAACATTATCCGATTTGCCGCCAAAAATCGTGCTGTTCAAAATTATAATCACCGCAATTACAACGAGCAAAACTATTGCCGCTGAAACGGCAATAATAATCGGCTTTTTCTTTTTCACCTTAATTTCTCCGCCTGTTGTAACATCAATCAGCTTTGTCATACAATACGGACAAAAGGTCGATTCAATCGGAAGTTCCTTACCGCAATTCCTGCAAAACTTCGTATCCTTACCCATAACACCTCACCTCTTTTATATATTTTAAAACAAAAAACAACGCAATGCAATACGCACTGCGTTGTTTTCGGTTATTCAACTCTGAACGATGAAAGTACATCATCCGTTTCAGCTCTGGCATCAACCATTCGCTGATTTGCGTATTCGTCCTCCAACATTCCGAAACCTGTTGGATGAATGTACATAAAATACTTACCGTCCTTACTTCCGAGTCTGCGTGAATCTATGCTGACCGTTCCGTCATATGTCCAGTCAATAGCGAATAAAAATCCGTCCGAGCCTGTTTCAGGATGTTCGTGATTATACGATTCATAAAAAGTAACCTTATCACCATCAACCTCATATGTATAATCCTCGGGAACTTCAATTGAAAAGCCGTTAAAATAGCATCTTCCGCCACCGTTTGAGTTACTATCGCCATCATCTTTCGATGTTTCGGGCTCGGTCGGCTTGGCTGTTGTAGGCTCAATTGTAGTAGACTTTGCCGTTGTTGGAACATCTGTAGTCGGTTCAACAGTTGTAGGTTCTGCGGTTGTCGGAATTTCCGTTGTAACCTGTTGGGTGGTTGCTTTAACAGTTTGCTCGGCATTATTATTGCCGAAGATTTTCGGCAATAAAACAATTGCACATACAGCCAACACAACCGCAACTGCCGATGCAGCGGAAATTATGACGACTAATTTTTTCTTTGACTTTTTATCCGACTTTATATCAGTCGGTTTTTCATTAACCGAGGTCATCGGCAAAGACTTTACCTCTGCACCGCAATGTTCGCAAAACCTGTCGCCGTTTTTAATCTGATTTCCGCATTTTTCGCAAAATCTCGTTTTATTCTTATTATCCATTTAGTCTCACCTCTTCTACATTTTAAAGCAAAAAGCAACGCAATGCAATACACACTGCGTTGCAACTTTCATTTTTATATGCTACTCAACATATTTTTTCTCATAATTTCGAATGAAATTAACATTATACTTTTCAACATCATTGAGCATATTCTCTGTGAAATCTTCGGGTTCAATCGTTCCCACATACCACCATTTATCGTCAAAATAATCTTGTATGTAGTCCGTATTGAATCTTCGTCCTGCTCGGGCATAAATTTCATTTCGTGCGAGTTCAAGCTCATCTGCATCAAGTCCTGCCAAATCGGAATTTGAATTTCTATAAATTATGACCTCTTAACAGCGGTTACAGGTTATCATTAAAATCCTCCAAAAGCCTTGAAAATAAAGGATTATTCGCAGTGTGCTCACCTTATCCCTTTATACGATTTCACTTTTGTTTATGCTTCCCTCGTGACCTCATAAGGGAAAAATCAAGGGAAGAAAAAACTCGTAACACGATATAACAAAATGTGGTAATCGGGAAACTGTGACATATGTGCGAATATATTATATTGGAGGATTTTATAATGGACAAGTATATTTACGATAACAGCAACGGCTTATGGTATGAATTACAGGGCGATTATTATATCCCCTGCCTAGTATTACCTGCCGAAAAAGAAGAAAGGCATATCGGAGTATGGGGACATCGGCATTTGCAGTATCTTAAAGAAAACCGCAAGGTTTTGTATACCGATTTGCTCACAAGCAGCAAGCTGAACCGTTACCTTGCCGACATAGATTTACAGGCTTCTGAACGCCTTGAAAGGCTCACAGAGCAGATGAAACAAGCTGAGGGTATCACGGAACAGTTAAAGGCTGAAAACGCCATGGAATGGGTGCAGAAAATGAACAATATCCGCCATAGAGCCGAAGAAATTATTTGCAGAGAGATAATCTATGCCTAACCAATAAAAACGCATACAGTCGATAAAAGAGGGCAATACCGACACCAAACGGTATTGCCCTCTTTCTTTGGAGATAATTCTCACGCCTGATAAAACAGTTTTCTGAAACTGGTAGTATAAAAGTCCACTACTGTCCTATATTGTCCGCAAAAATCCGCAACAGTCAAAATCTATCCTTGATTTTTATAGAGTTAGATGTTATACTTGACAAAGTAGGAGGAGTGTGCTATGGCTGATGAAATCTTCACTGTTGCTCAAACAGCACAGTATCTTCAAGTATGCGAAAAAACAGTACGGAGATTAATTAGTTCAAACAAATTGATTGCTTCCCGTGTTGGTGCTGGAAATCGCTCTCTTAGAATTAAAAAATCCGATATTGACGATTATTTAGCAGAGCATGTAAATAAAACGAAAGGAGCTACTGTCAATGAGTGAGGAATTGATTCAAAAAAATCTGGTAGAAGCTCCCGAAAAGATGGGCGACTGGAATTTTTATAATATTGGTGCAACAACGCTCAAAGCATTGAAAGGCGCTAAAATTATTCCAGACAAGGATTATGACGAATTTGAGGCAAAAAAACCAGATGCACTTATCGTAAAGAAACCATTGGTAATTGCAGCAATCGAATATAAAGTACCTTCCCAGTTGCGTACTGAAAAGCAGATTGAGAAGGCTATTTCTCAGGAACTTGGAACCGCACAGGCTCTGCAGGCTAAAGTATACATAATTACTGATGGTAAGAAGAGCATTTGGGTAAATCCTGCGAATGGGCATGAAATTTTGCAGGAGGACGGCAGCAAAATTACCCTCAATTTTGATAAAACCAGCGCAGAGTGTATTGTTTTGATTAACAAGATCAGAGCGTCTATCAACGCAACAAATGACACATTGAAAGCCGCCGCCTCGGTAGACCCGCTGCCGTTAGCCGAAAAGATATGGCAAGATTTGTGGGCTGTATCAGGCGCTACACCAGAGAACTGTCTTTATACTTTCGTTGAGATATTTATATTTAAATACCTCAGCGATCTTGGAGTACTTAAAGGCATGTACTCTTTTTATGACCTCTTGAGTAAGTATTCAGGGAATAATGAAAATGAAGTTCTTGAGTTTTATGCTTCTACTATTCGTGTAAAGATTAAAGAACTATTCCCCGGCAATCCTAAAGACAAAACTACCATTATCAATGGTACAATATTTGTTTCCAAAGACGATAAGGCTGTGTCTGGATATGCTACCGTATTCCACAAGATTTTGAAACGCTTCAACGATTTTGGAACACTTGAAAACATAGATTATGATTTTAAAAGTAAGCTCTTTGAAACTTTCTTGAAAGAATCTATCAGTAAGAAAAACTGGGGACAGTATTTTACTCCTTTGAAGGTTGTTCGAGCCATTGTTAATATGGCTGATATTGAACCTGGGATGAAAATATGTGACCCCGCTTGCGGCGTTGGAAAATTTTTGCTTGAGCCTATCTTGCATAATCTGAATAGGCTATATGTAGTATCTGCAGATGAGGCTGGAAATGAAAAGTTGCTGCCTCAGATCTCTCTTTCTGGGTTCGATAAAGGCTTTGATAAGGATGAACAGAAGACAATTATTCTTGCAAAAGCAAATATGCTGATATATATGTCCGGTATGATCAAAGAACATCCTGGGCTGACAAAGCAATTTGCAGAACTGTTCAACAACACCTTTACGCTACAGACTAACTCTATCCTTGGTACATTAGCAAAACCAATTACAGAGGAATATGATTTAATCCTTACAAACCCACCATATGTTATGAGTGGTAGTAGCAATTTGAAGGAAGAAATTTCCAAGGACGATACCCTGAAAAAATATTTCTCCATAAGTGCCATGGGCATTGAAGGCTTATTTATGGAGTGGATTGTCCGTGCTCTGAAGCCAGGGAAAAAGGCTTTTATTGTTATCCCTGATGGCATTATGAATCGAAGCAACGATAAAAAACTACGAGATTTTATCCTCGAACAGTGTAATATTGATGCAGTTATTTCTCTGCCGTTGAATACTTTTTTCACCACCAATAAGAAAACCTATATTCTTGCCCTGACGAAGAAAGTTGCCGTGAATGTTGGCGGTGTAGCCACTTTGCCAAAACAGATGACTCCGGTTTTTACCTACCTTTGCTCTGAGATTGGTGAGACTCGAGATGTTTATCGCTTTGATATTGATCAAAACGATTTGGAGGTTGCCTCCGACCTGTTCAATATGTTCAAGGGAGCCAAATCTAAGTTCAGAACAGATGATAAACGTTGTAAAATCGTCGACATTGAAGACTTTTATAACGGTACCCATTGGTCTGTTGATCGCTGGTGGACCAGAGACGAAAAAATTGCTCTCGGCATAGAAGACAACATTGAAACTGTATCTTTGGAAGATTATATTGGCATGGTCAGTGATACTGCCTCTACTCTTATGGAATTTGACGAGCCATTACGAGAACTTGTAAAAAAAAAATCCGCAATAGTGAGTTCAATCGAAGTATCGCTGAACGATAAAACTTTGTTCGATTTATCAATCGGCAAAAGACTTTTGCGAAAGGATTATATTGAAGCAAGCGGCGGGATTCCAGCATATAGTTCAAATGTTTTCTCTCCGTTTGTCTATACCTCCTACAGTAATGTGGTAGATTTTAGCGTTCCATATGTGCTTTGGGGAATTGATGGTACTTTTGAATTCAATGTTATGCCAATAGGCAAGAAATTTGCGTATACTGATCACTGTGGCGTAATTAAAATCAAAAATCCAAAGATCAATCCCTATTATCTTGCATACACACTGGAAGAGAACAAGCACAAATATGGATTTGACCGTGGGTTGAGAGCATCGTTATCAAACATGAAATCAGTAAAAGTTAGTATTCCGATTGATGACTCTGGTGAATTTGATGAGAGTGCCCAATCCAGCATTGCTGATTCCATGTTGGGCATGCGTCAAATACGAGACAATCTTTCCGAAAAGAGGACAAACATTGCTGAAATTAAAGTTGTTTTGGAAGACGAGAATTATAAATATAGTTATTTCCCACTGACAAATATTCTCGAGCCAATAAAAGGTCTCTCAAAATATACAAAGAAATATGGCAATCTTCATGAGGGACCATATCCTGTTTATTCTGCATCAAGTAAAAAAGCATTAACTTATATTGATACTTTTGATTATGATGGCAAATATATGACATGGTCTACAAATGGATTTGCTGGTACAATTTTAGTCTTAGATGGGAAGTTTTCTATCAATGGTGATCGTGGCGTTTTAATTCCAAAAGATGGCCGAACCGACATTGACCTTGATTATATGAAGTTCACATTAGAGCCTCTTTTCCGTGATTTGGCGAAAGGACGCAAAGGTGATAATGGCGAAGATGAGTTCACAAAGCTATATCCATCTATGCTGAATGATATTATGATTCCTGTTCCAGTTGACGAACATGGGAGCATTGATCTGTGTGCACAGAAAGAGATCGCTACTAAGTATTTGGCTATTGAGCGGAGCAAGGATGAAGTAGTTTCAAAATTGGATGCTTTGATCCAGCAAAAAATAGAATTATAGCAATAAGATGAGGCAGCCAGGTACCACATACCTGGCTGCCGTTCTATGTAAACACCGCCGGAGAACCGGCAGTGCTGTGATCAAAGCTATCTTTCTCTTTCGTGGGACTTTTTTCGTGTTCTATGCTGCTTGCCCTCCGCCTGTAACCGCCTGAGCGTATCACGAACACTTTTTCTTTCAGGTGGTGCGTATCGTTCTTTTTTGCCGGGTCTGCTGTTTTCCTTGACCTTGCGTTCCCACTCGGCAAGCTCGCGGTTGTACTGCTCTACAACACCCTCCATTTTTCGGAAAGTAGCCATAAACGCCTGTACATTGGGATAACCGTCCGCTTTCAGTGTGTCGGGAATTTTGTCCAGCTTATCAGCAATTTCCTTTTCAGTCTGCTGTATCTGTACTTCCAGTGCCTTTCGCTCTTTGCCCTTGAAGATGCCTTTCGCTTCGGCAAACTGCTGTTTCAGGTCGGGTAGCACCTTGTCCTGCAAGTGCTTGATTTCTTTTGCCCTGTCCTGCACCTTAATCATCAGGCTTCGCATATGACGGAACTCGGATATGTCAATATCCAGTGTGGGCTTGGGCGGCATATCCTTTTCCCGGATAAGGTTTTGCAGAAAATCCTTTGCCTTGCTCACAATACTGCGGAACAGGTTGGGAAGCCAACCGCTGTCACGGATAGACTGGCTGACTTTTTCGTGGATCTGTGTCTGTTTGACCTCCAATATCGTTTCTTCCGAAATGCCTGTGATCAGTGCCATATCCGCTGTTCGATTCCATTCCTGCCTTGCGGCATTGTCGGCTTTGATTTCTTCCTCTTTCGGATTGTTCTTGCCGATTTTCTTGGTGGGCAGATACACGCCGTTTTTGTCAAAGACCTTTAGCTGCTGTTCGGGGTCTGCGATATGGCGGTTGATATGGGCGGTGTAAAACTGCTTGACTTCTTCAAGAAAGGCTTCACTTTTGAAACGCTCGTCTTTGGTGGTAAAGAGATGGCTTTCGTAAATCTCGCCCTTTTTGATGACCGTACAGCCATTTCGTATCTGTCCGTCCTCCCCGGTGATTTCTTTCTTGGTGCGTACCCTTTGCCCTGCTTCATTAAAGAAAACACTTCGGGTGGCTACCTTTACATCAGGCTCCGGGAGCAGCTTTCGTTCGCTGAAAATCAGGTGGATGTGGTAGTTGGTCTTTCGTTTGTTGTGGTGGAGTGCCGACACACATTCCACGCCGTACCGCTTGCGAAACAGGTCTGTGAAGTCTTTCAGCACCTTATCGGGGTCAAATTTGGTGTAGAGTTCCGGCAGGGCGATGATAAGCTCCCTTGCTTCGATACACTTTCCTGTGGTGCCGCTTCGCTTAAATTCCTGCTGACTTTCCCTTGCAAGATTGCTCCAAAAGGTGCTGTCTGCGGTGCGGTAGGTGGCATACAGGTTCTCCTGTTTTGCCTTGCTTGTGATATACGAAATGCGTCCTTTGACATTTGGCAGCTTCGACATCTGAATGAAGCTGTGTCTTGCCATAGTGTCCTTTCTCCCGTATTGGGGCGTTCTCATTTTGCAACCGACTGGTCGGTTGCGGCTGTTCCGATGGCATTTGACAGAGGGACAGCAACAGAAAATTGCGATGCAATTTTCTCTGTATCATAGCAGAGGGAGTGCGCCGATGCTGTGATACAGGCTCCCTGCAAGGGCGAAATACCCGGAGTACAAATCGTCAGATTTGTGCGAGGGGTGTATTTCGCTCTCAAACGCCGAGGGCTTTTAGAGAACGGTTATTCGACTTTTCGTACATCTTTTTCATTGAGCAAATTTCGCCCCTGATTGACGGTCATAAAGTGCTCCAGCGTATCAGTTCGGATGATGGTCTTTCTTCCTACCTTTAGGACAGGAAGCTTGCCCCAGTCTACCAACTTGCGCATAGTATTTCTCCCGATGCCCGTACATTCAGCGGCTTCTTCGATGGTAAGTCCCATTTTGGTTGTGCTCATATTCATTCCTCCTTTGTGAAATACTCGTTTTGCAACTCTGCAATCATAATTATACTTATTTTGCCATCTCTTGTCAACCTATTTTGCAACCTGTTATTAAATATTTTTGAGAAATACGCAAAATATGGTTGCAAGTTGAGCTCTTTCGTGTTATACTTATATTCGCAAGGAGGTGAAAACCTTGAAAGAAGAAATTACATTCACCGCAAAACAGGTCGGTGAACGAGTGAAGGAACGAAGATTGGAACTGAATCTCACAATGCCGGAACTCGGAAAACGCATAGGTGTGAACAAATCCACCATCCAGCGATATGAAGCAGACGGTGTTGACCCGAAGCGAACCATGATTATCAACGGACTGGCAGAAGCACTTCTGACCACTCCCGAATGGCTGACAGGTCTTTCCGAAGAAAAGGAATATGACACCAAAACGCTCTGCCAGAGAGACATTGAAAGTCACATTGCAAAATACCTTGACAGCGTGAGCGTTGTTCAGGGAGAGCCGCACCAACAGCTTCTGACCACATTTCTTGGAAAGATGATAGACCTGTACTCGGTACTCTGTTATCACTTTGCTGATGCTATGGCAGAGGTTGACCGTGTAGCTGCTGACGAAGGGCTGAAAGAATCACTGATGCGCTATGCCATTGAATCGGGCGCAATCACAGAAAAGGTCTATCACAACGAAATGGAAGCACCGATTGAAGATATGAAGCGTTTTCTTGATGGAATTTTACATATCTACGATGAGGGTCGCACAAAGGTATCTATGAGCGAACTCTTCGGGATAGTGACGGCAGCCGAAGAAAAGCTGAGCGAAAAGAAAAATTCCGTGGCACCTTGACAAATGAAAATGCCGGCTGAAACAACAACCGGCAAGTGACACTATTACTTTACGCACACCATATGTCACAGGCCCGATTGCCACGGATAGAAAGGAGATATTTTATCTATGGCAAAAGGTTCTGTAAGAAAGAAAGGTAAAAAGTGGTACTATCGCTTTTATATCGAAGATGAAAGCGGAAACCGTGTGCAGAAGGAGTTCACCGGGACAGAAAGCAAGGCAGAAACCGAAGCACTGCTTCGAAAGGCAATGGAGGACTACGAGGAAAAGAAATTCGTTGCCAAAACGGAGAATGTTACGGTGGGAATGCTTTTAGATCAATGGGTGGAAGAAGAATTAAAGCCCGGCAATCTGAGTAACGGTACGGTTATGGCGTATCAGGGTACTGTCAACCGTATCAAACAGCACCCCATCGGCAACCGAAAACTGAAAAGTGTAACGGCTGACCATTTACAGGCATATATTGACTTCCTCAGTTTCGGCGGTACAAATCCCGACGGCACACAGGCAAAGGCGCTCAGCAAAGGGTATCTGCGATTGTTCTCGGCAGTCCTGCAAGGGGCGTTCCGCTTTGCGGTGTTCCCCAAAAGGCTGATTTCCTTTAACCCGATGCAGTATGTAGTGTGGAGGGGCAAAAAGGAAGAATACGAACTGTTCTCAGACGAGGACGGGGATGTGACTTCCGCACCTACGATCAGCCACGAACAGTATCTGAAGCTGGAGGACTTTCTGAAAAAGAAAGACAATCCTGCTCTGCTGCCCATTCAGATTGCCTACTACACGGGGCTTCGCATTGGTGAAGTCTGCGGCTTGACCTGGCAGGATATTAACCTTGAAGGTCAGCACCTTACAGTACGCCGCAGTATGCGCTACAACGGGGCAAGGCATAAGACGGAAATCGGAGCGACCAAGCGAAAGAAAATCCGTACTGTGGACTTCTGCGACACGCTGGTAGAAATCCTTAGAACAGCCAAAGCCGAACAGCACAAAAACCGCTTCCGATACGGAGAGCTGTACAGCCTCAACTATTACAGTGAGGTCAAAGAAAAAGACCGTACTTATTACGAGGTTTACAGCCTGCCGAGAACGGAGGAAGTCCCGGAGGGATACAAGGAAATATCCTTTGTCTGCCTCAGGCCGGACGGAGCGTTTGAATCGCCGAGTACGGTAGGGGTTATGTGCAGGGCGGCTAAGAAGAAGCTGGAAGGCTTTGAAGATTTTCATTTTCACATGCTGAGACACACATTCACCAGCAATCTGCTCTCAAATGGAGCAGCACCAAAGGATGTGCAGGAGCTTCTCGGACACGCTGATGTCAGTACCACAATGAATATCTACGCTCACGCTACAAGGGAAGCGAAGCGTACTTCCGCAAGGCTGCTGGATAAGGTAGTCGGCGGCGAATAACAAAAAGTTTCCCTTGTTTTCGCTCATAAGGGAAAAAACAAGGGAAAATACATAAGATTTGAGAATTACACAGGCGAAAAGCCTTGAAAATACATGGTTTTCAGAGGGTTGAGTAGATAAATTGGAATTTGTAAGCTTTCGTGTGCCACTGTCAGGCAATATGTAATCTTCGTCATAATAATCATCGTAATCATTATAATCATCATACGAACTGTCTGACTTGTCGGATTTTGCAGTTGTGGGTTCGGCTGCAGAATAATTTGTATCCAAATAAACTATATTGGATTTTTCAGACATCTCATTAATAAATTTATCAGAAGCGGCTAATAAGTAAAGCGTTAATATATCTCCAGGTGTTTTATAACTAAAACATATGTTGTTATATACAGACAATGTATTTTGATCATTTGCAACTTTATTGAGTGATTCATTAAGTAAATTGGCCGCATCTTCTAACGAAACATTACACATAATTGCAATGCAAAGTGTAGCGTTAGTCTTTAATGAAGTATCCGACAATATTGCTGATACATTCATAATTTTTCCGCTGTATTGCTCGGTACCTATCACAATGTTCATCCTTGATAAATCTTTCGGAGTATAAAGTTTCGTAGCTGTATTGGTTCGTTCCTGATTACCGTTATCAATATCGTAATTTGATACATCGGATAATATATCGACCGCCTGTTTGACATTATCATATTTATTGCTGTCGCTTTCTGATGATGACAACCGTGATACACAAATACTTTTATACTTTTTCCAAAAGCCGTAGAAATCATATTTAACTCTTGCACCCGTATCATTTGATGATTCTTCAACAACGCTTTCGTTTAGCGGTACAATGCCTTCTTCAACAGTTGTCGGTTCGGTTAAACTGCTTTCCGATTTGGTTTTGGTATCGGAATGACTGCTGTTATTTAAAGGAAACAAAACCAACGCAAGTATTCCTGCAAACACAAGTACAAAAGCACCGAACACTATGCCTGCAATTTTCCATTGCTTTTTCAGTTTTTCTTTTTGCTCGTCTTTTGGTTCATTCAGGCTGACTGTTTCGGTTGTTTCGTAATCTTCAACAGCCGAGCAATCTTCACCGCAGTTTTCACAATATCTGTCATTTTCATTTAGCAGAAATCCGCATTTTGGACAACGCCTCATTTTTAATCCTCCTTATCACTTGAATAATCACCTATTTTATCAAAGTTGCTGTTATTCAGTTATGTTATATTTACAATGCTAATTTTAATAAAATCCTGTAACTTCAAAAGCATAGTATTCAGCAGCTGATTTATAATCATGGTCACCTGTAAGAGTACAAGTGTCATTTGTCAAATTTATAACTATGTATGCGTTACCGCTGTTATTATAATATCCATCAGGAGTATTTCTATAATTTCCGGAAACGGTTACCTGATACCCCAACAAAGTTCCCGTGTCTCGTGTTTTTGTCGGAGTGATATCAAGTTGAGGATTTTCAAACATTGAAGCCACTAATTGCCCAAAAGTTATATCTGAACATAATCCGTTTTGAACATATGATGGATCAATGGAGTCCATAAAACTTGTCGAATTTAATATATCTACAACATCATCCTCATATTCATTATTTTCTTCTGTAGTTTCTTCAACTGTCGTCTCTTCAACCGTAGTTGAATCAAAATTAGTTTGTGCGGCTGAAGATTCAGAACTCGGTTGTTTCGAACATCCGCTTAATACTGTTGATATCAATAAAATCACAGTTAATGCAACAAGCGATTTTTTCATAAATTTCACTCCTTTTCTTTATAATGAAAACGCTCAGGTTTACCGTTGGTTATCAATATTTTCTGACCGCAGACATCACAATCGCAACTCTGTGCGTCACATGGAATCACTGTTGTTTTTTGGCAATAAGGACATTCGACATATTTACATTTGATACGAAGTTTTTTAATTGAAACAACAAGTATAATCAACGCAAGAATTGCCAATATTACAGAAAATGTTATTGATCCCGGATTGTAGCCGGGAGTAATATATGTGCCATCACTTGGATCCCAAAATTTGTGCTGCGATGCATTTCCTTGTGTAATAATCATACTAACGGATACAGCCAAAGTACCGCAAGCAACAATTATTCCACCGATTGACGCAGAATTGTATTTATAAACAACACCGCTTTCATCATCCTGATATATACTTTCATCAGTAACACAGTCATTGTTACTATTGATTTCATCAGGTATCTTTGCGCCACATGAAGGGCAAAAACTTGCACTTTCTCTTATTTTTGAACCACACTTTTCACAATACGGCATAAAATCCCCCATCACCTATATTATTTTACAAACATCTATTTAGATAAGACTGATTATTTTATCTATATAATCTGTATTTGTTTCAACGAAAAGGCTGCCTTTTCTCTTGTTTATATTACTGTTATCAATGTTAATTGACTTATTGATATTTGATTTGAGCCATTTTATACCAATCTCATTTCCGCATTCCTCATAACCATGATGTGTGTTTTCGGTTTTTAAAGCAGTTGTCACAATTCCAACCGCTTTAATTCTCATGGTTTTTGAACTGAGTGGAAGAGCCTTGATGTAAATGATATCGCCGATTTTAATGTTATTTAAAATAGCATATAATTCAGGCTTATCTTCTTTCTTCCAACCGATACATACAAACCCCTCGTTAACAAAATTATCCAATTGCTCTTCTGTTCCGCAGAACAGTGAACCCATTCCATAAACCGACATAATTTTCCTCCTAAAAATTTTATTTATTACAGACAGCAACACTGCGGTCTGTCAAAGTTCATAAAAATTTCATCTGTTGTAAAATAAGTTTAGCATAAATAATGCTACAAGTCAATAATAAATGCTTACAGTAAATTTATTTTTTTGTTCAAAAAGTTTAAAATAGACTATATATAGGATTCTGAGGTTTTACTTATGAACAAAAACATTGATTATACGGCACTCGGCAAAAGGATAAAAAATAAGCGGATTGAAAAGGGTTTTACGCAGGAACAGCTCGGCGAATTGTGCGAACTTTCTGCGGCACACATCGGTCACATTGAGCGTGGAACAAGAATACTTTCCGTTGATGTTCTTTTCCGTATTTCTCAGGCACTTGACACAAGCATTGACTGGCTTGTATTTGATTCGGTCGAAAACAAACATATGCTTAATGAAATTAACAGCGTGCTTAAAGACACCGACAAAACCAAAGTAACCACATTTCTAAACACGGTAAGAGTTCTTGCCGATAACATTGACAAGTTGTAAACAATTTGTTAAAAATCCACAAAATAATTACCGTCCTTGATTAAACTCTAATTAAAGTATAATCAAAGACGGTATTTTTGTCCTGTGCTGTCAGCACAGTTTTATTCTGTTTTAAAGATTTCTTTTCAGTTCTTTCACATTTTGATAGCGGTTGTCGGGAATTGTCTGGGTGCATTTTACAATCACCCTTTTCAGCCTGCCGTTATAAAGGCGAATTTCAGGTGGCTGACCTGTGAGCATAACATTCATCAAAACACCTATTGCGTAAATGTCAGTCCGTTCATCGGTTTGATTTATTCCGTACTGTTCGGGTGCGGCATATCCCATTGTGCCAATAGCCTGTGTGTCTTTCGACTGATAGGGCTTGTACAGCCTTGCCGCATCAAAATCAATCAGCTTTACATTACCGTTGCTGTCAATCATCACATTTTCAGGCTTAATATCCTTGTGTATAATTTGGTGCGAATGTAACAAATCAAGTGCGTCACAAAGAGACGAAATAACTTTTCTCACGCCTGACGGAGAATACAATCCCGTTTGCAGATAATCTGCAACGGTCTGACCGTCAACATATTCTTCAAGAACGGTGACTCCCGTTTCGGTTTTGACAACATCGTAAACATTTGCAATATTTGGGTGCGAAAACGTTCTAAGTGCAAAGTAAACCTCTCCCGAACCTTTTAATGTGCGTTTTACAATCTGTTTGCCGAGTTCCTTATGCCTAAAAACACAGATTTCCGTTTTATCTGTTCGTTTAAGCAATCGCACAAACTGATATTGTTCATTAATCACCGTATCAATCCAATTATTTCCCATAACATTTCCTCACAATATTTACAGGCACATAACAAAAATATTAGTATAATAATACTTGCTGTGCTTATTCTAGCATAAATCATGAAATGAGTTATGCTAGAATCACCCATCGAGAATTTTGCAGGGCAAAATTTGAGGGGAATATAAATTGATATAATAAGCACTTTGCAAAATTATAAGTCTAATCGTACTTGCCGTGCTTATTATATCATGTTAAAATAGTTTTGGAAACTTACAAAACTTTAATTCAGGGAGTTTTTGATTATGATACGCAAAACCACAACTCAACTTTTAAAAGAACTTGAAAATTTCAACACATTTGAAGAATACGAAAACGCAAACAGGGATTCAATGATAAGCAAAAATCTCTCGGAATACCTTACCGACCTTTTGAACGAAAGGAATCTTACAAAAGCGGAGGTCATTCGTAAAGCCGAACTCAGCGACGGCTATGCTTATCAGATTTTTTCAGGCTTGAAAACTGCCCCGAAAAGAGATAAACTAATTTGCCTTTCAATAGGAATGGGTCTGTCGGTAAATGAAACCAACAGCGTCCTTAAAATTGCAGGGCTCTCACCTCTCTATCCAAAAATCAAGCGTGACAGCATTATAATCATAAATATGAATAACAACAAAAGCGTTGTAGAAATCAACGAGGCTCTCTATAACGAGGGGGAAGATACTTTGAATTAACAATGAGTAGGGCATAATGGGATTACTTGAGAATGCGAGATATGCGTCTATTGAGCGTGGATACGATTATTATAAAAGAGGGAATGTGATTTCCTTTAAACAGACAAGTGAAAATGAATATGAGGGCAAAGTATCGGGATCTGCGAAAAAGCCTTACGATGTTCACATTGATATTATTCATATAAAAAAATCATTTTGTAATTGTCCGTTTGTGGAAGGTAACAGAAAGGTCTGCACGCACAAAATTGCAATATATTTTTCTGCATTTCCCGAAAAAGCCGAGGAATATTACAAAAGTCTCAAAAGCTATGATGAGCCCGAGTTTGACGATGATTATGACAATGATTATTTTGATGAAGATGATGAAGATGATGAAGATGATGAATTTGACGAAGATTTCAGAGAGGTTGTCTGCGATATTCTAAATCATAGGATTTCAAAAATGACAAAATCGGAGGCTCAATCTGCGCTATATGATATTATTGAGTCAGCCCCCGAATGGATGCTACGGGATTTTGTGAATAATTGGATTTGAACCAATTAGTACAATGGGGTACATATTATGGCAAGAGTTTATACATTCAAAATTGTCTATATAGGATGCGAGAACAAAATATGGCGAGATATTCAGATTTCCTCAAATTCGACAATGGCTGTGTGAAGATTATTAAAAAGCAATACACACAACGCACAACAGCACCGAAGTCATATCGGTGCTGTTTTTGGTTTTTATTATAAAGTTTTTTGCTGAATAATCAAAGCTTAATGTTATTCATCTCGTCACCGAGGATATCAGCGATTTCTTTCAGGTGGCCTGTGCGTTTGCCTTTTAGTTTATAGAACTGCAAAAGTCCGTAGCCCGGGTACTCGTTGCCCTCAACCATAACGGGACCGTTCTTTGAAAAGGCGATATCCCAACCGATATATCTCACCTGCGGAATCTTTTCCGCTGCCTCAACAACCATGTCAAGAGCCTCTCGAACGCCTGCAATCTTAACCTCGGAGAACTTTTTGCCTGTCATCGGGTGTTTGTCATAAACATTGCCGTAGTCGTCAATTACATTACTGTCGATTCTGCCGTCTGCATCAAGGCTGAGGTAGAGGTCATTTGTACAGCCGATAACATTCGACTCGTCCTGATTGATACGGAGAGCGTTATTTATTATATGTGCCTTGCCGTCCTTATAGAGCGTAACAACTCGCCATGAATTTACAACGCACGGATTGATTTCGTTGAGGTCATCGCTCTGAACGATTGCTTCCTCAACAAGAAGCTGACCGTTTGCCTTGAGTTCATCATAAAGCTTGTTGCTGTCCTTTACATCGGCAACGGTGATTTTTGAAATGCCGTGGCCGCCCTCGCCTGTCGGATCTTTTGCAAAAACGGTTTCTCTGCCGTCAAGGAACTTCCTGAAATCTTCCTTACTGCCTGTGCGAAGGTTGATGAAATCTCTTTTGAGATACTTTTTGAAAAGCTCGTCAAAAACAAGCTTGTCACGAAGAAGAACGATATATTCCTCATCGTTGAGATATTCAAGAATTTTGTAGAAAGTTTTTGCAGTTACAAAGGTTTTTTTCTCTTTAGCCGAAAGGTTGATAAAATCGCAACGGAAATAGTCCGTGTAGCCTGTGCCTCTGATGAGAAAGTTGCGGATTATGTCGAACTTGATATAAGCCTTTGACTTACCGCTGTTCTTGGCGATAATGTCAATGTGCTTATCCATTCTGCTGTGGTTAATATCTCTGAATTTATTCAAAAGCCATTTGTGTACCGAAACTGCCATCTTACTTCTCCTTTACAACCTTACCGTCTTTTACATAAAATCTCGGATTGTTCTTGCCTATATTCACAAGCGCTTCGGCATTGCCCATACCCGAACTTCTGCCGAACATTCCAACTGTTATGCCGTCACCGAGGAGTGTTACCTCGTCATCAATTTTTACCGATGAATCAACCTTAACAGCCGTCATATTCATACACATCTCACCGACAACAGGATATTTTTTGCCGTTGATAACAACCCTTCTGCCGTGATTTGCGTGACCGATGCCGTTGTTGTAGCCGACAGGAAGAATTGCAAGAATAATATCCTCATCTGCCGTATATGACGCATTGTAGCCGAACCACTCGCCCTTGTTCACCTTTTTAAGCTGAAGAATACGGGTTTTCATCTTCATAGCCGGCTGTAAATCTATCTTTACATCAAAATATGTTTCGCTGATGTTGTACTTCTTAATGAAGTAATTGTTTCGCATTTTGCGAAGTTTGTCCTTTGGCGAATTTGAAAGAGAATCGGGGGCAACATTGTAGCCGTAGATTGCAATGCCCATTCTCACGCCTGTTGTAAAAGGCTGTTTCGGGTGGGTGAGCATTGAAACGGAACTGCCCATATGGACAATCGGGATTTTATTCAAATCAATAAGCGATGTAAGCTCCTTGAAGTTTCTGACCTGCTCGTCCCAATGGGGATCAAAAATTCCGGCTGTTGCAAAATGCTGATAAATTCCCTCAAGAACAAAATTTGAACCGTTAATCATATCAACGGCAGTTTTAACCTCGTTCTTATCCTTGAAGCCGAGGCGGTTAAATCCTGTATCAATCTGGAGATGAACCTTGAAATTGCAGTCAATGTTCAAATCAAGCAACCTTTTGAGGTAGTCAAGCTCATTCACGGCAATGGTGAGATTAAGCCGCTTTGCCTCCTCAATTCTCGAAAGATGAACCGGATGCAGGCACAAAAGAGGAGCGTCCTTGTTGACCTTACGAAAGCTTTGAGCCTCCTCAAGAGAGGACACGGCAAAATAGTTAATGCCGTTTTTGTACATTTCATTTGCCACTTCCATACCGTGACCGTAACCGTCACCCTTGAGAACGGCAATAAAATATTTGTAGTCGCTGTATTTTTGTGTTATCGCACGGGCATTTGCACCGATTTTGTCAAGGTCAATTTCAACATATGAATCCAGCATTCCAAAGCCTCCGTTAATACACTATATCCTTAGAATTATAGCATAATTGCATGGGTAAATCAATAGCGATATTGAACAGTAACGGTGTACGGTTCGGGCATAAAATTGAAAATTGAAAATGTAAAATGGAAAATTATGGTCGGGAAGACAATTTGCAAGAGTGAAAAACATTGTCGCCCGACCGTTTTTGTATATATGGAAGTTGTTGCAAATTTGTATGTGCGGATATTATACGCCTGTAGATAGCCACGCAAAGATTTGTACAAATTAAAATTATATAAATAAAGCAAAAATTGCACCAATGCCATATCGGGCATCTGATGCAATTCCTTTATCTAACTATCTTCTCAAAAGGACTGCGGTGGCACACCGCAGTCCTAAATTTTCCATTTTCAATTTGCCAACGGCTTGCCGTTATATAAGCCCTACAATATACATCTGAATTGTGGTTGCATCAATGACGGTAATATCGGAATCAAAGTTTACATCAGAGTTTATACGCTCTATCTCGTTCTGATTGACGATACCCACAATTGCTTTCTGAATTGCGGTTGCATCGGCAATATTGATTTTGCCGTCACCGTTTGCATCACCGTAATATGCCTTTTCGGCTGAATTGGTGCTTGCAGTCATAACATAGTTTGTCATACCGATTGCAAGGTTGCCCTTGTCAACTCTTTTTACATACTGCAAAGTTGCCTTGTTGTTCGGAGAATCCGACACGGCAACATACATTGCGTCACCCTTGAGAACCATGCCGTAGCAAAGCCTGCCCGATGACACCGACACACCGTTGATGTCGGATGCGGCAACTGCCTGTCTGCCTGTTTCAACATCGTATGAATACACGGCGTCAGAGGTATTAAAATACAGAGTATCGTTGTATTTTTCAAGGCTCATAAATGTATTTATCCAGTAGGAATTACCGCCTGCGCTCCATCTTTCGTTCAATTTCAACTTTTTCTCATATGTATTGCTGTCAAGCTTGTATTTTAACAATGCACCCTTGTTAGCTGAAGAATTGTTGTTGACAAAGCCGTAAAATTCACCGTTAACCTCGCAAAGCCTTGTGTCGAAATTATGGATTTCGTAATTATCATATTTTGTCGAATTTGCACCGTAGCTTATTGTGTAATCATAGTGCTTTGACGGAAGATTCTGAATGGCATTGTCACTCAAAAGGAAGTATGTATGCTGAGCGTGTCCCGGTCGGTCATTAATAGGATCATCCCATGTAACATCAACATTATACCAAGCGTTGCCGATATGAACCTTGTTCCACATATGGTTCATTGAGTTTGAAACAACAAGTTCGGAGTCTATTCCGGCAAGCGAAAGAATGTAGGAATATGCAAGTGCATATCCCTGACATACGGAAGTTTTTTCAACAAGCGAATTGTAAATATCAGCCTTGTTGTAATCTGATGTGCTGTACTCGCTCATAATGGCAAGCTCATCGTGAATTACGAGTGCCTTTTCGGAATCGGTCATATTCTCGTCCACAAGCGAAAGAATTCTCTCAACCTCTTTATCAAGCGACTTTTTCTGTGTTGCATACTCGCTCTTGCTGATTGTGTACTCGGGATAGATTGACGTAACCTTATCCTCTGACGGATAGTAGGAGTACGAAAACCCCTGATTCACATAGTAAAGCTCCGGATGAGTCAAGGTCAGCACCTTAAAAAATTCCGCAACATCGCTTTTCGGAACATTTAGACTGCTGATATCAATTTCCTCGTCAAAATTTTTAAGGCTGTCAAGAACCATACCTTCAGCCTTACCGTATTTGTCGTACATTGTTTTGTTATAAAAAATTTTGCCCTCTTTCGGCGCTGTGTATGCCGAGGCTGTGAAAATGCCCGTTGACACCGCACAGGATACCAAAACCGTCACCGTGAGCATCAGTGCAAAAAATTTACCCGTTGATTTTTTCATGTATATTTCTCCTCTCAAGCCAAAGAAGCAAAATGCACAAAAAAATTTGATTTTCTCTGACTTTTACAACTAAATTATACCATTTACAGACACAACAATTCAATTCACATAAACGCCGAAGTTATGAACACTAATTTGTCTGTTTATACAAAAATTTAGTACAATCACAGATAAAACACAATAAAACGCAATAAAACATGCTAAACTATACCGTCATACAATCCGCTGTCTGCACATACAATCTATTACAGATGTCCCCCTAAGGAGGACAGACAGGAGGGCTGTATGTGAAAGGTATCGTAGAAGAAAGAGCGGCAATGCTCGGTGAATACATAATCGAAAGCAAGGCAACCGTGAGAAGTACGGCAAAAAAGTTCGGTGTGAGCAAAAGCACCGTGCATAAGGATGTCAGCCAACGGCTAAAGGTGCTTAACCCTGCGCTTTACCGACAGGTGAGGGAAATTCTTGACACCAACAAAAGCGAAAGGCACATAAGAGGCGGTCTTGCAACAAAAAAGAAATATCTGCAAAAGAAAGCCTTTGAAAGCGAAAAAAGCTGAAAATCAACTGCAATACGGCTCATACACCATACAAAACCGCATTTTCAGAGTATATTTTGGGTATTTTGGAACTTTACTTTTTATGACTTGCGTTGTATAATTTAATATATGTGTCATTTGCCCGTTTGGCGATTGAAACTTAGGATTTCAGTAAATATTTAACCTTTTGCCGAAATTCCGATGAGCTGACGCACCTTTGTACTGCTTGCAATCGGTTGCAACTTTTGTTTCGGTTAAAAGAGTGCAATATTTTCAGATTTGTCTATAGTTTGTGTGAGGCAACGCTTAACACAGGCTGTATCCGAGGAGAAACTTAAAATGAGAAAAATTCCCTTTTCGCCGCCTGATCTTTCTCAGGCAGAAATTGACGAAGTTATAAAGGTTCTGAAATCGGGCTGGATTACAACAGGTCCCGAAACAAAGCTTTTTGAAAGCCGTATTGCAGAAAGATGTCACACGGAAAAGGCTGTCTGTCTTTCATCGCAGACCTCTTGTGCCGAACTTACTCTGCGTATTCTCGGCATCGGTCCGGGAGATGAGGTTATCGTTCCGGCATACACCTACACGGCAACCGCATCAATCATCTACCATGTGGGCGCAAAGCCTGTTATGGTTGACTGCAAAAGCGGCAGCTTTGAAATGGACTACGATAAAATGGAGGCGGCAATCAACCACAATACAAAGGTTATCATTCCTGTTGACCTTGCAGGTGTTGTGTGCGATTATGACCGTATTTTTGAGGCTGTTGAAAGAAAGAAAGGCGTTTTCAATCCACGCAACGAGCTTCAGGAAAAGTTCGGCAGAGTTATTGTTATGGCTGACGGCGCTCACGCATTCGGTGCGCAGTGGCACGGTAAAATGTGCGGTGAAATTGCCGACTTCACAAACTTCAGCTTTCACGCTGTAAAGAATATGACAACTGCCGAGGGCGGTGCGGCTGTTCACCGTTCACATGACGGAATTGACGAGGAAGAAATGTACAAGCAGTATATGCTTCTCTCGCTTCACGGTCAGACCAAGGACGCATATCAAAAAAACAAAGTCGCATCATGGGAATATGATGTTGTTGACACTCAGTACAAGTGTAATATGACCGATGTGCTTGCCGCAATCGGTGTGGCTCAGCTTGAACGCTACGATCAAATGCTTGAGCGCAGGCATCAACTTATAAAGCTTTACAACGAAGAATTTAAGGATTTGCCTGTTCAGGTGCTTAATCACTGCGATGAAAACCACCGCAGCAGCGGTCACCTTTACTTTGTAAGATTTATCGGCAAAGACGCAGAATACCGTAACAAGTTCTATAATATGATGGCTGACCACGGCGTAATGTGCAATGTCCACTTCAAGCCGTTGCCGTTGCTTTCGGCATACAGCAAGCGTGGTTTCAAGATTACCGATTATCCGAACGCGTATAATATGCACAAAAACCAGCTCACCCTCCCGATGAACTCAACTCTCACAGACGATGAGGCATGGTATGTAATCGAAACATTCAAGCAATGTATGAAAACACTTAAATAACGGCGAATCGCCGTTCCCGGTTTATAAATTGAAAATGTAAAATGGAAAATTGAAAATTAAGGACGGCGGTGTGCAACCGTCAATAATTTGAGAAGACAGTCAGATAAATAAAATGCATCAGATGCCCGGTAAGGCTCTGATGCATTTTTGTTTTGTATCCTACAGATTATTCGCATAGCGAATCAAATTAATCGGGAACTTTTGTTTATCATTTTGCAGACTGTCTTCACGACCGCAACTGCCCAATATGGCAATTTCACCGTCCGACAGGACGATTTCACCTGACAAAGTCAGATTTCACTCGCCAACGGCGAATTTCACTGTAATGACCGCAAGCGGTCATTACCAAAGTCCGTTTTATCGGACACCTCTTTTGATAAAATATAGATACAGTAAGGAAGGCAAATGAAAACGAGGAGGAATAACAATGCTGAATTTCTGTGTCTACATCTTCACGGCATACGCTGTGTCGGGTTCTGTAAAGACGATTATGGGGATAAAAAAGAAACCCACTCACCGCAGAAATCGCCGCAGACGATAATCCACAAAATCAAAGGGGGAAATTATTATGAAAAAGGTTTATGTTACAATCACGGGAATGAAATATTACTACGGTTTCAATCCGTTCAGCATCGGCAAAAAGCTGAAATGCAAAAAGGAACACAACAATCCGTATGACAGCGAGGCAATTAAGGTCACGATGAAAAACATCGGCACGGTCGGCTATATCGCAAATTCGCCGTACACCAAAGCCAACGGCACAATGGGCGCCGGCGCAGTCAATAAGTATGTCAGGAAAAAATTCAAAGTCAGAGTAATGTTTATGACATCAACAAAAATCATCTGCGAAGTAATTGACGGTTTCAAGGATAAATATTCCGAAGGAAAAACCGAACCGACAAACAAAATTGAAGAAAAAGAGGTTGTTGAGTTTTGATTGCAATACGGGCGTTCATCGGACACCGATAGGTGATAACACAAATTATGGATTCAATTTTGAACGCATTGCGTGCAATCGTGTGCATTGCACACGAACGGGCAAACAACTACAATACTACGCTCGGGTATAATATGTTTTTTGACATTCACAAACTATCTACACGAATTGGGAACAGCGGCTCGCCGTGCGGGCGGATAATATGTGCAGTGTAGTAACATAGTATACAACAGTGCAAAGACATAGTATACAGTTTTATGATAAAATAAACGGTCGGGAAATACAGCTTTGCATTTTGCAATGTATCTTCCCGACCGTAACTTTTCACTATTAACTATTAACTTTTACCTGCCCGTCAGGGCTTGCGCTGTCCGTCAGGACAATTTAGCTATCCGTAGGATAATTTAGCTTGCGTAGCAAATTTAGCTCACGCTTGCGTGAATTTAGCTGACGAAAATCAAGGATTTTCGTCAATACCCCCACCTGTCAAAAAATCTGACAGTCTGATATGTCAGGATATAGTTCTGACTTTCGTGGAAAGCGCTCTGAACCATATCGGGATTATACATATACATAATGCGGTGCTGAACGGCATCCTTGTTTTCGTCAAAGATATAGCTTACCGCCTGAATACATTCCTGATTTGTGCCGATTTTGGTACTGCCGGTATAATGGCAGTTCTCGATAACCGAGGCAACTGTCGGATAACCGTCAAAGCACATTGCATCTTTTACCGACTGAGCAATGAGCGCCGCTCCTATAAAACCGCCCGAACCGAATTCGCCCATGCAAAGTCTTTCAAGAAGATCCCTGTCCTCATCGGTAAGCGTTACCTTGGAGCATTCATAGGTTTTGTCCGGATTGTCAATTGCCACAAGATAACCTGCGTCCCATTGAGATTGGTAATCGACAGGCTCTTTCGGCGGAATTGCCGTAGCAAACGGAACGGTTGCCTGTGTTGTTGTAACGGGCTGAGTTGTCGCTTTTGTTGCCTTTGTGGCTTTTGTCTGAGGCTGAGTTGTTGCCTTGGTTGCTTTAGGCTTTGCCGTTGTTGTTTCAACGGGTACAGTTGTTGCGGAAACAGTTGTTGTCGGAACAATCTTCCGAATATTCGGATTTACCCTTGCCATTGCTGATTCTGTCGGAGTTTCTCCGGCATTGAGAGTACCGTTTGAGCAGACGAACTGCAAAACTACCAAAACGGATACTACAACAAGCACAACCGACAAAACCTTGTTTATATTTTTATTGAAAAACTTCATCGTTTCACCGCCGTTTAATACTTCTAAACACAAATGACGCACAAAAAACACGCTGTCACACACATAATAATTATACCACGGTATGCTTTTATTTTCAATTTAAGCATTCTACAAAAATGAACTGCCTTTTTTAAACAATATTACCTAAGCGGACAAATTATTACCATAAACAAAAGCCGACGCATATGCACCGGCTTTTTATTTTGAAAATACTTATTTAAAATGACTGTTTCTCGGCTCTTCTGTACTTTGAAGGTGTTGTTTCGTAGTACATTTTGAATGCTCTGTTAAAGTTTGAAATGTTATTGAAGCCCGACATACCTGCAATTTCGATAACGGGAGTGTCCGTTGTGGTAAGAAGCATTGCGGCTCTTGTCAGTCTGAGCTCGTTAAGGTAGTTTACAAATGTTGTATTCATGAGCTCCTTAAAGAGATGCGACACATAGTAACGGCTGAGACCTGTTGTCTGAGCTATTGTATCAAGAGTAATGCTGTCGCAGAAGTTGTTGTTGATATATTCCGTAATTCTGCGGAGAGCACGGTACTTTTTGCCCTGAGCCTCAACATCACAAATCTTAACAAGGCCCGATGAGAAAAGAATATAGAAAATGTCGTACATTTTGCCGTGAACAAGAATCTGGAAGAACTCGTGCTTTTCGTTCTCGGCAGAAATAACCGTGTTCATATCGTCAATAAGATTGTTATAACGGTAGTCGCCTCTCGTAACCTTTGCAAAGTGAGTGCAGTTGCCTGTTACAAGACCTCTGATCAGGCTCTGTGGAATAAACTCCTGAGTGAGCGATGCAGGATTTGAAAGGTTAAGAAGAATAACCTCAACTCTTGCGTTGCCTGTATTATTAATTTTGTATCTCTGATTAGGTGAAATAAAGTAAATGTCGCCTGTTGAGAGCGAATAAGTGTCAGCACCCATTTCAACGGTCATATAGCCGTCCCTTACAACAGCCACAAGAACCTCGTTGTGAACATTCCACATATTGCTGTCAATAATCATTTCACCGCAGACTACTCTGTAAGCTGAACTGGATGCGGTTGCCGAACGCAAGAAATCAAAATTCATAATAATAACCCCGATTCTAAAAAATTATGTTTTCAAACATTTTGTGTCTAAAAACAACACAAATAATCACTGCAACAATATAATAGACTTTATGCACAATAAAGTCAATAATTACGACAAATGTGCAAAAAATAAATGTATAAACTGCAATTAGTGCAAATTTTAAATATTCCGCTGTCTGCTGTATGTTAATTGATTTTTTATTCTACGCAATAATGTATCAATTTTTCTACTGATAATTGTTATGATTATTTCCGAATCAGACATTATTATTTAACGATTTTAATATGAAATATTGCCAATCATACAGCAATTAAAATGAATCGTTTACATTTTCAAGCTGCTTTTTAAATTCATCAACAACATTTTGCGGTGATATAATTCTGACCTTTCCGCCAAGACCGAATACCCAAGCGTAGAACTGTTTGCTTGTCATAATATCAACCGATACACCGAATGTTGTGTCGCTTTCCTTTGTAACAAAAATATCTCTGCCGAACCTGTCAACAATAACACCTATGCAATCATTGTCAACCGACAGCTTAACCGTAGCTTTTTCACCGCCAAACATTGAGAAAACGCCCTTTGAATAATCTGCAGGATCAAATTTTTCAAAGGTCTTTCCCCCGTCACGCTCATCGTCAAGCACCTCGATATCGTCCATTTTGTCAACTCGGTAATGCTTTATACTGTCGGCACAGGTGTCATAGGCAATGAGATAGTAATTCTCATCATCCCAGCACAGCGCCCACGGTGAAGCCGTGTATCCGCCGTCCCTGATTTTTTCACGCTTGACAATTCGCTCCGTTCCCGAAAAATCGAGTTCCCAACGGTAGTATTTGAACGAGATTTTGCGGTTGAGTGCTATTGCATTCTGAATTTTGTCAACCGAATAATAAATTCGTTCATTCATTGTTTTGGCTCTGTTTGCGACAAAAACCTGCCGTTGCAGTTCCTTGCCGTCGTGAACACTTGCAAGCCCTTCAAGCTTATGAATGAGGGAAATGCTCTTTTTTTCGGTAATGAATTTTGAGCTTTGAATTGCATCAACAAGAAGCTTCAACTCGGGCAGTTCAAATTCTCTGCTTGCAACATAATATTTAACGGTTGATGATTTGCTCTTACAGATGTCCATTCCGAATTTTTCAAGCACCTGCAAATCATCGTAAAGACTTTTTCGCTCCGCAGTAATTCCGTACAACGCAAGCTCTGCCAGAATTTCGCTTGAAGTCAGCCCGTGATTTTCATCGGTCTTTTCAAGAAGAATTTTCCGCAGATACAAAAGCTTCTGTTTTTGCATAGGATTTCTCGACATAATACAGTCCCCCTCAAAGGATTATATATTTTTATGTGTTCATTATATCAAATTTCAGCCGAGATTTCCATATATTTTTACGGCGAGCCGCCGTTCCCAATTCGTGTAGATAGTTTGTAATATCAAAAACATATCATGCCCGAGCGCGCATAAAATTGAAAATTGAAAATGGAAAATGGAAAATGGAAAATTATGGTCGAGCGTAGCATTGTAATTGTTCGCACAATCCCGTAGGGGCGGTCATTGGCCGCCCGCAAGTAAAGACACAAACATTGTGATAGAAATAAACTATATAAATATCACAAAGTTACTGCTATTTTGTAGCGGCGAACCGTGTTCGCCCGCTCGTGTGCAACGCAAACAATTGCAGGCATTGCGTACAAATTTGAATACACATTTTTCATCACTTAAAAAAATATGTGTTTAAACAAATTCTATCATTAAGGCGGGCGCCCAATGAGTGCCCCTACAATTAAACAGTTAAATTCATATAAAATAAAAATTGCATCAATGCCGTTTCGGGCATCAATGCAATCCATTTACCTAACTATCTTCTCAAAAGGACTGTGTCGGCACACCGCCGACCTTATTTTTTCATTATCAACTTTCAATTTAAACTTAACCGCTAAATCCGCTCATCATGCCCGTAAGCATTACGACAAGCGGCATTGTTGCAAGTGAAAATACCGTAGTTGCAGCAACGATACTAACCGACAGCTCAACATCCTTGTTGAACTTTGTTGCAAACATAGTTGTTGTTGCGGCGGTAGGGGCTGATGTGGCGATTACGCAAGCCATGGTAATTATGGGTGTAACACGGCACAATGACATTACAACCGCTGTAATCATCGGCAAAGCAATCAGACGGACTGCCGAAGAAAAATATACACCCTTGTCAGTGAACGCCTTTTTAAAGTCAGCCTGTGAAAGGTAAAAACCGATAATAAGCATCGGGAGCGGAGTGTTGAGAACTGCAAGATATTCAACCGGTTGACTGATTATGTACGGAAGCTTAAAACCTGTAATAAACAGGATAATTGCAAGAAGAACACCGATAAGACCGGGGTTGAGAACAAGCTTTTTGAATGAAAGCTGTTTTTTGTCACCGCTCATTGAAACAAGTCCGTGCGTCCATACAAAAATGTTGAATACGGCAACAAAAATTGAGCCGTAAAACCAACCGTCATCACCGAGAATTGCCTTCTGGAGGGGCAAAGACATAAATGCACAGTTTGAATAGATTGTTGCAAAGCGGATAACAGCCTTACGGCTTTCATCTTTATCATGAAAAATCAGGTTACAGATAAGTATTGACACAGCGAAAATAAGTGCAGAGCAGGTAACACAAATTATAAGTCCGCTCAAAAGTTCAAACGAGAACTCCCGCTGAAAAGCAGAAATCATAACGCAGGGCGTCACAACATACAATACTATATCGGTCATGTGACGGGCGGAAAAATCGGTGATAATTTTCTTCTTACCGCAAATAAAACCGACTGCAATCAAAATGAACAGTACAAGCACCTGTTGTGCAATAATAATGAAATTCTCTCCCATAAATCATTCTTCTCTCTTAAATTAATCGCTATCATTTTAGCACAGTTGCAAGAGGTTTTCAAATGATGATGTGCTTTTTTTCGTTTTTTTTGACAGAAAAAACGACATAGTTCACAAATATGAGGTAATAACATTGTGCATTTCAACTAACAGGAATTTTATTTTTTCGCAAATATGTATTAACCGCCGAATTTTTGTACAGTTTATTGACATTTTTTACTCTGAAATGTATAATATTTACAAAAGATAAAACTTTTATTTCTGCAATATTTTATTACTTTGAAAGAAGGATTTATTATGGCAACAACAAAGAAAACAACTGCAAAAACAGCCCCTGCAAAAACTGCTCCCGTTAAGGAAGAGCCCGTAAAAAAGACTGTTGCAAAGGCTGAGCCTGCTAAGACTGTTGCTGCAGCTGCAAAGAAGGCTGAACCCGCAAAGACAGAAAATGTAAAGGTTGAAACTGTTAAGAAAGCAGAACCCGTTAAAAAGGCTCCTGTTAAGAAAGCAGCTCCAAAGAAGGTTGCTCCTAAAAAGGTTGCTCCAAAGAAGCCCGTTCCGGTTGAAACAAAGGTTAATTTCTTCGTAGAATATGCAGGCGCACAGGTTCCTGTTGAAGAAGTAATCAAAAATGTTAAGGCTACATACGGCAAGGATGCAAAGGAAATTTCAATCTATCTCAAGCCCGAAGAAAGCAAGGCATACTTTGTTGCCGACGGCAACGCAGAAGAGATGGATGTATTCTTCTGCTGATTGCGATAAATTTTGAATTAAAAACACAAGCTTTAAAGACCGCTCAAAAGAGCGGTCTTTTGTTGTTTTAAGATGAATGTTGCGAAAAATCGTAGTGCGGATATTATCCGCCCCACGACCAAACAGTTAATTTCATATATAAAAAACGGTCGGGCGACAATGATTTGCATTTTGCAAGCTGTCGCCCGACTTTAATTTTCAATTTTCAACTTTCAATTTTCCATACGCTCGGGCAATTTAACCCTCGCACTTGTAAAACTAACTTCTCGAACGGGGAACGGCGGCTCGCCGTATTATCTGTCTTTCAAATCAACATATTCCTTGTTTTCGGAAATGCTCATATATGCAGGACGGATAATCTTACCGCAGTTGATAAGCTCCTCAAGTCTGTGTGCGCTCCAACCCGTAATACGAGCTGTTGCAAAAAGCGGAGTATAAAGCTCGCACGGAATATCAAGAAGGCTGTAAAGAAGTCCGCTGTAGAAATCGACATTTGCGGCAACGCCCTTATAGATTTTACGCTTTCTGCCGATAACCTTCGGAGCCAATCTTTCAACTCTCTCATAAAGATCAAATTCATCATTGTGACCTTCGGCAAGCGCAAGCTTTTTAACAGCACCGTGAAGAATCTGCTGACGGGGGTCGGAAATTGTATAAACTGCGTGTCCCATACCGTAGATAAGACCTTTTTTATCAAAAACCTGCTTGTCAAGGAGCTTCTCAAGATAATCTTCAAGAGCGTCCTCGTCTTCCCAGTCCTTAACATGCTTTTTGAGATCCTCAAACATATAGTAAACCTTAACATTTGCACCGCCGTGCTTAGGACCTTTGAGTGATGCAAGTGCCGCAGCTACTGCCGAGTATGTATCAGTACCCGAAGATGTTACAACATGTGTTGTAAATGTTGAGTTGTTACCGCCGCCGTGTTCCATATGGAGAATGAGCGCCATATCAAGAACCTTTGCCTCAAGCGGAGTGTAGTGTCTGTCGGGACGAAGAAGCGACAAAATAACCTCGGCTGTTGACATTGTAGGCTCTGCGCGGTGGATATAAAGGCTGTTATCACGCTGATAGTGATTATATGCGTGATAGCCGTAAACCGACAAAAGAGGGAATACTGAGATAAGCTGTATACACTGTCTTAAAACATTGTCGATTGATGTATCGTTAGCGTTCTTATCATAGCAGAAAAGTGTGAGAACACTTCTTGCTATTGAATTCATCATATCGTTACTTGTGGCCTTGAGGATAACATCACGAACAAAGTGCTGAGGAAGGGTTCTGTACTGAACGAGAAGCTCCTTAAAGTCTTTAAGCTGTTCTTCGTTAGGCATATCGCCAAAGAGAAGAAGATATGTAACCTCTTCAAAACCGAAACGGTCATCCTCAAGAATACCGTCAACGATATCCTTCACATTATAACCCCTGTAACGAAGCTCACCCTCGCAAGGAACAAGCTTTCCGCCAACAAGCTTATTCTGTGTGATTGTAGAAATATCTGTAAGACCTGTGAGAACACCCTTACCGTCAAGGTCACGCAGACCTCTTTTTACATTGTACTTACTGTATAAATCTGTATCAATAACGGAGTTATGCGTCATTTTCTGAGCCAGAGCATGAATCTGCGGTGTAACATCCGAATACTCGCTGTTTGTCATAAAAAACACTCCTTTTTAAAATTCACAATAAATCGAAACTATATTTTATATATTATAGCACATTTTTTAAAAAAAGAAAAGGTACAATTCTTGCAGAAGTGTCATAATGATTTTTAACCTTATATGTAGAATTTGCATAACTTTCTGTCTTTTTATTCATCATTGTGCAGCTTTCGGGATGTTTATTTATAAATGAAGTATAATTTTGACGGATATAAATCTGCAATCCGTCATTTGAGGGTTTAGGGCAGAAAAATACGGAGCAGGAAAAACCTGCTCCGTAAAAAACAACATTATTTTATTACTTGAGATATGCGCCGTTAGTGCCGATCTGACCGTCAATTCCGGTGAAACCGTCTGCACAGCAAACATAAACTCTCATATTAGCCCTACCAACAGAAGATACTGTAAGTGTGCCGTCTGTAACATACTTAACATCGCCTGTAACTGCATCAATGTACTTACCGTTAGGAAGGTTCTTGAATGTAGCACCGCCTGAGATAGTTACACAAGCAAGGCTGTCTGTAGCGCCCTGTGTGTAACGGCGAACGAATGCCATATTACCGTCAACATAAGTCTTGCTTCTTGTATACTGACCCTTCTGAAGTGCAGGAACTGCTCTTCTGATTCGGTTGAGCTGCTGAATATGAACAGCGAGAGGTGCTTCAAGTGTGCTTGCAACAGCACCGCTTGCATTAGAATATGTACCAAAGTCTGTTGCTGTTACGTCGCCCTCGAGGTAGTCACCGAAGTATGCACGACCTGTTGTTGAAAGAGGTGCGTTAGGACCTACGTCCATAGGAACACCCTTCTGGAACTCAAGCTCAGAACCGTAGTAAAGACACGGAATACCACGGAAAGTAAAGAGTACATCAAGGTTCTCAGCCCATGACTGTGTACCGCCGTCATAACGGCTGTCCATATCAGGACCGTAGTCGTGAGAATCAACATATGTTACATTCCATGATGAGTCATTGTAGTACGGATCTTCTTCACAAGCACGGGTAAATGCGTTGCTTGCATTTGAGAAGTTCCAATGCATCGGGAAGTCGATTACGCTTGTGCCGTTTGACTTGCTGTAATCAGGTGTGTGATATTTAAGACCGTCAAGATAAACATTATCAGATGTGGGCTGATTTGCTGTACTTGCGTTGCTGTCATAGTGCTTAAGTGTAAGATTAATGTTTGCAGCCTGATCATTTGTAAATGAATCGATGTACTGGCTGTCTGATTCAGCCCATGTATAGAACGGAGCTGAAATTGCAGGAATGTTGTGGTTCCAGAATTCACTTACACGAGTACAAACCTCACCAAAGATGAAGAAGTTTTTACCGCCTGTCTTGAGCCATGACGGGAAGTAATACTGGTTAAGTGTAAGTCTTGAAACGTGCTTTTCAGTATCAAGTCTGAAAGCGTCAACGCCCATGTTGATATAGTTGTTATAAACATCGTTAAGGTAATTAGCAACTGTAGGATTCTCTGTGTTGATATCAACGCAGTCACCGGCAATCTGACCTGTCTGTACAGTCGGGCTTTCCCAACTGAGGTCTTTGAAGTGGTGATAGTAGTTTTCCGTGTCGTGATTACCGGAGTCAAGCTCCTTAGTATCCTTCATGATATTAAGTCTTGCGGCATACTGATACTTAGGCTCAAGGTCATTATAGTTCGGGAATGTTTTAGCAAAGTCGCTTCCCTCAATAACCTTCATGCAATCTACAGAAGCAAGATCCTGAATTGAGTCGTATTCCTTTGTAAACATAGGAGCAAGAGTTGCCTCACCGAAGTTACCTGAATGGTTAACTACGATATCCTGAACAATCTTGATGCCCTTTTCATGAGCGGCATCAATAAGATCCTGATATGTAGCGCCGTCGCTCTCATAACGAACATCAACTGTTGAGAAGTCCATTGCATGGTAGCCGTGGTAATCGTAGCCTGACGCATTTGTTACAACAGGAGTAATCCAGATTGCGCTGAATCCGAGAGCCTTGATGTAGTCAAGCTTGTCGATAAGACCTTTGAAGTCACCACGCCATGCGGGATCGCTGTCGGGGTTGTTTGCCTGTGAGTCGTCCCAGCAATGAACATCGTTACCTGTGTCACCGTCATAGAAACGGGTTGTGATTACAAAATAAATTGTGTCTTCACGCATGTCAACACGGTCAAATTCCTGCATATCTTCAGGATTTTTGCTTGACCATCTCTTATTTTTGTACCACCACTCACCTGTGTTTCTTGTGAGTTCCGCAGACTGCTTTCCGTTTGTAACAAACATCATATTGATTTTTGTTACATCGTTGAAAGTGTACTTGTAGTAGTTGTTTCCCTCGGAAGTCATCTTAACGCCGGGGTACTCCGTGCTGATGTTTTTCGGAAGACTGTTCCAATAATAGATTGTGGGCGTGCCTTCCTCACAGTAGTAATGTACTGTGATTGTGCTTGATGCCGAAGTGTCGTTATCGTCATCTGTATTAGCCGCACTTACGGACATAACAGATACCGTGCAAATTACGCAAATCGACAAAATCAAAGCAAGCAATTTTTTGATTTTTGCCATAGATTTTCCTCCTTTTGTTATACTTTGTACAACATAACATACAATTATATTATAATTTAGACAGCCTCATATATTTTTCTTTTATGGAATTATTACAACTTTGATGCCGCCAAAGATTAAGCCCTCAATTTGGCTATTATATACAAAAAGGAGCGACAGATTCTGTTTTTTCAACTCTTTTAAAGGGTTAAGTCAAATCTGACGCTCCGTTAAATTATATTTTATATTTTCAAGCTTATATTAGGTTCAAACTTTGTGCGACTATTGCTTTAAAACGAATTTATCAAGTGTGTTTGCAATACCGTCGTTATCGTTTGATTCGCAGATGTAATCGGCAATCTTCTTTACATCGGTTTCGGCATTACCCATTGCAACGCCGAAGCCTGCATAACCTATCATTGTCATATCGTTGTAGTTGTCGCCGAAAGCGGCAAGCTCTTCCCTTTTAATCTTGAGTTTATCGAGCAAAAGCGGAAGCATTGAGCCTTTTGTAACACCAAACGGCATAATCTCAAGAAAATAAGGTGCGCTTTTATATACATCGAGCAAACCGTCATAACGGTCTGCAAGAATTTTCTGATACTTATCAAGCTCATCGGGTTCGCCTGCAAGAAGAATTTTGTTGATATCAAATCTTACAGATGAGATAAAATCGTCAACAACAACCATTTCAGCCTTGATAACGTCCCTTTCAACATAGGTATAGTCGTTCACCTTATTATCCGAGATGATTCGCCTGTCATCGTATGTGTTGATTGTAATGTTTGAATCCTTCAAAACATTCACAATGTCGGGAAGATATTCAAGCGGAAACAGCTTGCTCACCATAGTTTCGCCTGTTTCGCAATTGATAATCCTGCCGCCGTTGAAAGCCATAATAAAACCGCCGAAACGGTCAAGCATAAGGTCTTTTGCTATCGGCATAATTCCTACGGGATGTCTGCCTGACGCAAGAATAATTTTCTTGCCCTGTTTCTGCGCCTCCATAAGAGCATATCTTGTACGGGGAGTAATCTCCTTTTGGGAGTTTGTCAGCGTACCGTCAATGTCAAGTGCTATTAATTTGTAATCCATGAAACCACCCTTAACATATCAATTTCTAAACACAATCAGTATGTTACAGTCAAATTTGACCGTATAAAATATACCACAAATCGCCCAAAAATGCAACTAAAAAGCCGATTTTAGCCCATATAAAAGCTATTTTCACCATTTTTCCACTTTGTCTTTTTTGCCAACAAAAAACGGACGAAAAGAGAATTTTCCTTTCGTCCGAAATTAAATATATTCAGCTTTTTATTCTTCCGATTTTGTATCGTCGTCGGATTCAGCCTTTTGTTGCAATTTTTCCTTCTGCAAACGGTCTATAATTTCGTTGATGTCGCTGTCCTTCGGTGATTTGTCATGTCCCGTAAGTATGCGAATTATAACGACAAGCTCATCAATGAATATCAGCAGCAACGCCGCAATAAAAATCAGCAGTCCCCACGGTGAGAAGAAAAGGTTGTACAATGTGTCAATGAATCCGAGCTTGCACACCATAATATAAAGCACATCTTCGGTTGAAATTTCAGGGTCGGGAGCATCGTTTGCAATGCCCTTTGTCTGTAGCTTATATGTGCCGTCAGCTGTTTTATACGGTGCAACTACAACCTTATGAGTCACGAGAAGTCCCTCGGTCTGCCCACTGCCACGATAGGTGATAATATTGCCGACCTTGAGGGCGGTCGGATCGTCAACGCTCTTTCCGAGAATAACATCGCCGATCATAAGCTCGGGCTGCATACTGCCCGTTGAAACTCGAAGCACGGAATATCCGAAAAGCGAAGGTGTTTTTCCGTTAACCTTTGAACCCATAAACACAATTACGGTCAGCACAAGTATTGCAAGCACTCCCCAGCAAATTATATTTTTAATTATCCGCAGGGTTTTATGTAGCTTTGATTCATGCCTTTTCCTTATTCTATTTTTTGATTTTGGGTGTTCGGTTGTTACAGATGTCACTTCAACCACATTTTCAAAATCGTTATTTTTATCCATAAATTCCTCCACGGCAAGTTGCCGTTCTCAGTTCGTGAAGACAGTTTGTTAAATTCAAAACATATTTCGCCCGAATGTAACATTGTAATTGTTCGTACAAACACAAGCTATCCGTAAATGTACATATTTTATATAACGAAAATGCGTATATATTCGTCAAAACGGGCGGATTTTATTCTCTGCTACCGATTATAAATTATAATAAAAAAGGGCTGTAAAAACAACCCTTTTGTAAATTTAAAAATCTAAAATTTTAAAGCGAGATGTAAACATCATCAAGCGTGTATGTTATTGTTGATGACGATTCATTCTTGATGTACCAATACACCTTTGAAACCGTAGGTCCGTCAGTAGCTTTCGGCTTGATTTCAAGGTTTGTCACAATAGGTGTGTCTATTGAATCTGTGCTTGCAGATGTAACACTGATTTCCGTGGTTACGGAATAGGTATCTCCATATGCACCGCCCTTAATTGTGGTTGTGAGCTCTGCATTACCCTCAGCCACAGGAGTAATTACACCGTTTGCATCGACTGTAAACACGCCGTTTGATGATGACGAATAACTTATACTGCTACCTACGTAATCTGTTCCTGCAACAAGACCTGCGTTGAATGTTGAGCCAAACGGAATGTTAATACTGTTGTAACAATTGATAAAGTTAGCACAGTCAGTTAAAGGCTTACCAAAAGAATATGTATCACAGTTATGGTTATTGTTATATCCTGTTCCAGCCCTCAAAGTAAACTTATAGCAGTTATCAACAGCCAAATTCGGACAATAAGCTTTCAACAGCATATACGGTGTAGCATTAGCACTGGTATTGTCATCGTTAGCATAAAATTGCACAACTTTTGCGGTTACAGGTACATCAACATACAACACCCGTGTGCTCTGACCGCTGATTGGTGTCATAACAATAGGATCGCCCTGCCACTTTGGGGTTGTGACATCACCTGTTCCGTAACGGATTCTGATTGTTGTAGCGGAATCTTTCCAAGATAATACATTGTTTGTATCAAAATAAAATCTGTATTTTCCGTGCGAAGTTTTCGTATATGTACTGCCACTACCGACAATATCATTATAAGACCTATATGTCTTGAGCGGTTTGTTGACGCCGACATAAAGTCCCGACGCAGATGCCGTACCGCTTGTTTTCAGATTTTTTATGAAAAGTGAAACATTCTGTTCGGCATTGCCCGAGTTAGAAATTTCGGTACAAAAATATCTTCTCTTACCTGCCTGCAGAGAACCGCCGAAATCAGTAACTGCATTCTCACCGAAAGTAGAGCCGTCATCACTTGACTCAACGGTTTTGATGCTGATGTTCTGACCGTTGCTGATTTTGTACTGACCGCTCCACCTGAGAGAGTCGCCCGATTCGGTTCGAGGACGGCTGAACCATGAAAAAGTCGTAGTCACACCGCAAAGCAGACAAAGTACAAGCCCGAGTGCGATTACAATTGCAAATTTTGATTTCTTCATGGTTTCACCTCCGTTGATTTAACCTTTAATTTTACTTTGTTGACCAAGAACCACCGCAGTTATCCCAACCGTTGTTTTCAGTTCCCTGAACAAAACAGTTTGTTCCGTCTGTCGGAATGGCAATACCTTCTACTTTACCTCCGTGAGTACCCGGAGTACGGTTCCATTCATTATCCCAACTATTCTCAGTTGTACTGCCGTTCATTCGGCTAAATATAATCCTGTCATATTTGCCCGATGCATCCATAGTAAATGTATAGCAATTATGAGATGCATCTTCTGTCATACTGTACCACTTTCCGTCGCCGGTTGACTTTTCATATACATAGGCAGCAAAACGCTCATTTTTATTGGTTGTCCAGTTAGTGTTCGGTACAAAGTACATTACCTTTGTTGAACTCTTAACAAACTTTGCATAATAATGAACCGAAGAATTTACTGAAATACTGAGTTCGGCATTATCTGCAACCTTATTTATGCAGTCGCTGTCGGAATACCAGCCGGCAAACTGATAACCTTCATTGCAAACAGCTGTTGCCTGAACGGTTGTCGGGTCGGAATATGTATTTGTTACGGCACTTGTGTGCACAACACCGCCAATGTTGACTTTACCGCCTGTAAAGCCGTTTGTTTCCTTATCAACCGCTGACTTATAGCTTACGGCATCAAGAGTAACGGTAAATGTATCAAACGGATATTTTACCCATTTACCTATCGCTTTTCCGTCATCCTGTTTACCTGTAATCTTGAAACAATCCGTACCGGCTGACTGAGCCTGTATTTTTAAGTCCGCTGTCTGGGCATCAGAGTATTTCCACTCGTTATCTGTAGTGTTTGGTTTCATCTTTACAAAAATAACATTCGACCACGATTTAGCTTCTGCTGTCAATTCGACTCTGTAAACATCGCCGTCCTCCTGAGACAAATCAAACCACATTGGATCTTTACCATCTGTCCAAACATACGCCGCATAACGGGCATTTGATGTTTTCCAATCATTATTAATTTGCAAATACAGAACACGCTTTTGTTCAACTTCAAATTTAGCATAAACAGTTGTGTTAGCCTTGATAACCGTTGTCAAAGAATTGTTTTTGTAATCGTCTGTATACGGTTGTGTACAGCCAAGGTCTGTGTACCAACCGCTGAACGAATAACCCGACTTTGGAGTAGCTGTCAGTGCAACACTCTCGCCCCACTTTGCAACAGTAGAAACTGTGCTTGCGGCTGTTGTGTCGCCTGCCTGAACAGTACCGCATGCATTGCTGACTGCTCCGTTAAGTACGGCTGAGGCCTTTACCTCAAATTCTTTAAGCTTGAACCTTGCATGTAAAGTAAAGTCAGCTTTGATGTTTTCACAAACATAAGTTGCCTTGTTGCTGACCGGAGTAACGCTTGAATCGTTATACCAACCGTCAAAGTCATAACCCTCGGCAGGGGTTGCAACAAATGTTGCACTTCCGTCATAATCCACCGAAACTGTAACTGCAGTTGACGGTCCAACTTCTTTAGGTGCGGTAAACTTTACCGTACCTACTGAATCATCGTCAACAACTGCGTTGACTGAAAATGACTGCAGCTTAAACAATGCGTAGTATTCGCAATCGGCATCGACACTTGTAAGAACATACTGTTGATCTGGTGCTACAGAGTTTGTACATTCTCTGTCGGAATACCAACCCATAAACTTATAATTTGGCTTTGTATTTGCAACAAGAGTTACACCGTTTCCGTTGGTAACCACCGCAGTTGATGTTGCACCTTCCGGCGAATCGCCTGCCTTAACAGTACCTGCTGTATCGACAATATTTCCGCCGAACACAGCATTAGCGGTAACTTTGCGAGATGATACATCCGAAAACTCTGCATACAGAGTCAAATCCTTCTTTATTGCCGCAGTTTCCACTGTCTTATCTGTGTACTGACAATCATTAAGGATCTTGCTGTCTGCCTTTATATTGCATTGCGGATCGGTAAACCAACCTTTAAACTCATAGTTGGCATTTGCTTTAGCCGTGAGTGTGGCAAGCGTACCCCACTCAACAGTTGTCTCTATCTTTGCGGCAGGGGTATCAGCTCCAAGCTGAACCGTACCGCCCGCTCCGTTGATTTTTCCCTCTGTTACTGAATAAACTTTGAGATTAAGGTTGATAATCTTGAATTTTGCATACAGAGTATAGTCAGCCTTTATGCTGCTTACTTTGTACGGAGTCGTTTTACTGACAAGTGTCTGACAGTTTTCGTCCGAATACCAGCCGACAAACTCATAACCCTCGCCTGCATTCGCAACAAAAGTTGCAGAACCGTTGTAGTTTACCTTGACGGTAACGCTTGTATTAGACGCCTCGGATGACGGTGAAGAAAACTGTACCGAGCTGTTTTTCTTATCATTCGGATGATTTGCAACCGCTGTTACCGAGAACTGCTTAATCATAAATTTGGCATAATACAAATGATTTGCCTGAATATTCTTAATTGAAAGCGTAAGATCCTGACTTTCCAGTTTTGTGCATTTCTCGTCAGAATACCAACCATTGAAGTCATAGCCCTCTTTTGGTGTGGCTGTGATTGATGTGTCTTGCCCCTCAAGGTACGAACCGACAGTGTATGCGCCCTCTTCGCCGCCTGAAATCTTAACAGTACCACCTGTGCTGTTTGCAACAGCTCCGTCCGAAACAGCTTTTGCCTCAACTTTATACTGTCTTTGGAATTTCGCATAAAACTTATGCTCGGCTGATGTATCATTTGCCGGGTAAGCACCGTTGCTGAGGGTAACGGGAGCTTTAAATTCGGGGTCAGAGTACCAACCGATAAATCTGTATTTGTTGCTGTCGGTCGGTTTTGCATTAAGAGTGACGGTTGTACCCTCTGTAACCTTAACTCTTGTTGCGCCGTCCATACCGCCTGTTACGCTTACTGTGCCCATTGGTGCATTATTGTCCTTTTCATCCTTACATGTAGAATAAACGGAAACAATAGCCGGAGGTGCCCAGTAGCCTGTGTTTTGTGAAGTAATAACATAGTTCACCGAAGAATTTCTGTTCGGTGCGCTTACGCTGTAATCTTTGCCGTTGTAAGTAAATTTGAATGTAATCGAACGTGCTGCATTGCTGTTAGGATTGGGCAAATATGCAACCCAACCGCTGAGTGACGCATTGTCATTTGGTTCAAAAGTCATTGCTATCGGAGTTGAACTGCCCTTAACATACATATCAACCGCAAGATACTTTCCGTCAACCTGTGTCATCGGCAATGTACTTGCATCTTCACTTGAGAGGAGAATTTTCTGAACCTCTCCCCATGTGCCGTAGCCGTTATTTGACGAATCCTTATATCCGTAGGCTGTGAATGTCTGTGATTCGGCGTCAACAGCAGTTTGCAGAGTGGTTGTCCATTTTGCAACATAGCTGTTCTGCGGATTTGATGTTACGGTTGATTCGCAGCTGTAGAAAGTAACTGTTGCGTTAGGATTATCTGTATAGTCTGAACCGAGCTTAATAAAATAGTTACCGCTCGAATCCTTTGAAAGCTTTTCATACTCGCTTTTGCCATCCTGGTTAATCCAGATTGCACGATTGTTTTTGGTAGCCCAACCCGCACCGAGAGATGGATCGCCCGTTGTTTTATCGTAAAAAGTCAATTCTCCCGCCTGGGGACTCTGAGTGATAAGCTTGAAGTTGTCAATTGTAACAGTCTGTCCGGCATACTTTGTCTTTCTGCTGTCATCCTGTAACCACACACGCATTGTAACCTTATGCGGTTTTGAATCTGCTGGAACGGTAAAAAGAGGACTTTCTGCTGTTGAACCCGTGTATGAACCGAAAGATTTGACATTTTCCTGTCCTTTGATATTCAGGTTTGTACCGGAAACAACCTCTGCCGTGCTGTCGCTCTTACCGCAGACAACCGTATTACTGCCGTCACAAACGAATGAAACACGGAGCTTTTCCTCGTCTGCATCAGCATCGTTAACCTTGATTGTTGGAATCTTTTCAAAATAGAATGATGCCTTTGTTCCCTTTGCGGTAACATTGAAAGAAAAATCAATGTAGTTGACATTCTTATCGTTTACAGTAGCCTTTCTGTATGTAGCAGACGGCTCGCCGTTTGCAGTTAAGGTCGGAAAATAAACATCTGTGCCATTTGCGCTTGTTGCCGAGGCAAGGTGAACATCGCCTGCCTGACGAAAATATTTTGTAAGATCAATTGTCTTTCCGTCATAGCCGTTACCGTAGCCGATATTAGCGTTGGTAAACACATAGTTATCAATTGTACCGTTGTTCAAATCAAGCTTAATGGTTGAAATTGTTTCCACCCATGCAGAAACCGACACGATAGCGATTGCCAACACTTCAACAAGTGCCACAATGCTTAAAATCAAGCTTTTTCTCTTTTCTTTACCCGACTTTTTGCCGATTGCAAGCTTTTCTTTAAAATAAGCCGTCAAAAGAGCAAATCTTTCTTTCATTGTGACACCTCCTTTTTATATTTTGCATTATTAATGATACGTTGCGGTATCATCGTTGTTTACTTCATAAGAAACATTGAACGATGTGGAGAATATATATTCATTCTTTGCCGGAATAAGCAGAGAGCGTGTACCGTTCTTGTTCACAAACTTAAATCCGATAACTCGTGAGCCTCTCGGCGCACTGCAGTTATCAAGTGTACATCTTGAACCGTCATGAATAAACTTCATCAAATGGTCTGATTTTACGCCGTTATAATTATAAATTACATAAGGTTCATAAGCTTCGCTTGTAAGATAGTTTCTGAGCCACTGTTTATTATCCGGAATGTTGAGATACACACTTGTATTTATTTCAGGATCTTCGGAAGATCCTCCTCCGCTTGTCGGAGTTGTGGGTGAAGGTGCTGTTGTTTCAACAGTTGAGCCGCTCGGACTATAATCCCAGTATCCGATACAAGGGGACAGTCTTTCAAAAGTACTGTCGGTTTTACCATAACCGTTACCTCTCTTGGCAGTATAAACAAGGCTGCGGTTACCGTTTACAATTCTGCTTTCCTGTAACGGATACAAATCTTCGTTATTAACTATCCAACCTTGTGCCGTAGGGCTCAATTCGTTGTTCACATTATCCTTGGTGTGCCATGAGTTATAGATTATATTATTCGTTGTACTGAATCTGAAAAAGCTTATATCTGTTGTTACATCTTTTGGCAACGCAGCTGTCCATGTATTATATCCGTCTACCGAACCAAGATATTTCATAACGACAGTTTTCTGAGTTGTATCAGTATCTTTATACTGCATGGTAACTATACAGTCATCTGTTTTAATCCACGGAGTATTTTCGCCCTTATCACCTCTTGTTTTATCAATAAAGGTGATAGCCTCCATATCATTGTAGTTACTTTCGAGTTCAACATCAATTGTAACCGATGCGCCTGCATACTTATCATAAACAGACTGATCTTCATACGCACCCTCAAACCATGCTACCAATGTTACATCAAGAGGTTTCTGACCTAAAAGCGTGAACAAGCTTTCGCCTGAATAGAAATAGAAATCAGAAAATGTCTTGCATGATGAAAGCTTCGTAGCAGGAGAGCCGTTCATATTTGTTGAGCTTACTGCATTATAATTTTTAGCATGCTCGTCAATAAGAGCACTTGGATCAATTACAGTAGGAGTTTTACTGCTGTCGGTAATAAACGCAAGTCTTAACGGACAAGGATCATAGACCTTCTGATCAACAGGAACGCCTTTATCGTTACGAATAATCTCGGTTGAGCCGTCAAACTTACCGAGAACTGTACCGTCTGCCGAAGTAATTGTAATATTATAACCTTTGACATAAACATTTGTCATATCTGAATCGGCATTAAGCTTAAAATCCTTATATACATATGTTTTATTCCTGTCGCCTGCAGTTCCTTCTCGGAATTTCATGGCAGATGTTGAATCCTTAAAGTTGCCCTCTGACGGGAAGAACATATTCCTTCCGTCAACGCTTGAAGCCTCTTCAAGCTTAAAGCCTTTAACAACAAGGTGGTTTGAAAGATCTTCCTGACCGTCATTGACACGGAGTGCCGCACTTGACTCAAGTGAAAACGCCTGAGAATTAATACTTGCCCTATCTTTTACGGTAAACCATGCCACCGTTGTCACAAGCACAAGAGTAAAAACAAGGAACAATGATACATATGAAATTGCGAGCTTTTTTCTGCCGAGAAGTCTGTTATCGGAAAGTGCAAAAAACGAGTTCTGCATTCTTTCTTTCAGTTTCATACTTCATTGCTCCTTTCCTGATTTTTATTTTTTATTGTACATCGCCCTTTGAGAGAACAAGGTTTGCTTTAAACTTTCCGTTTACAAGGGCAAGTCTTGCCTCTGCGTCTTCGCCGTCAACCCACATATTACAGGTTACCATTCCTGTATATATGCCGTTTTGAGATGTGTCCTTTTCCAAAGACAAAGTCATAATTTTTTTCTTTTCACCAAGCTCATATGTGTAATCTCCGTTGGGTGTAAAGCCGTTGCTGTTTGCAACAAAAACCTGGCTGAGTGGTGAACCGTCATCAGCGGAAACGGACGTTTTAACCCATTTACCGTTTTTCACATAATAACCGTGCGAATATGATTCACCCGAACGCTTGTCTGTGCTTACAGAATACTTTGTTGTATCTGAGTTTACATTAAGAAAAATGTTTGGAGCAGGAATCCACAAAAGCTTTGTTTCTTTAGTATTATAATTTGCAACCGAAAACCTTACCGCACCGGTTACGCAATCTCTTGAAATTCCCTTTGAGTCACCGCTTTCACCGAAATCACTCTTATTATCTGCATTTTCACCAGTCAAATTTTTTGCATTCGGACTGATTTTAGATTTACTGTCCAGATAAATATCGAACTTGGATTTTGAACGAACATACAGGTCAAAAGAAAGGTAGTGAACCGAACTGTCGGCAAGATCCCAGTCGTCAACATCAAGAATAGGAGAAGCAACTCCGTTTTCCTGTTTGAGGGGCGGCTTATAAAATGTGTATCCGTCGCTCGAAACCTCAGTCATCTTGATATCATCAATAAACGAATAATTTTCGCTGTTCAATTCAATCGTATTTTTGTACGCTGCGTCATCCGTCGGAGCCGGATCGCCGTGCTTAACAACAGCAATTTCAATACCGTCAGGCGCATGACACTCAATGTTGATGCCGTCGGCATCTGATGACTGTTTATCAGTGAACCACGCCTGAATGCCATAAAAGGCGGCAAGTGCAACAGTGAACAGAACTATTAAATTTTTAGCAATCATTCTGCCCGTCTTTCTGTTGGGCGCAGTAGAATTTTTCATTTTTGCCCCTTATTCTACACTATAGTAAACGGCAACAAATCCGTCAGCCTTCAATGTTTTGTTATGAACAACAGTAGTTTTTTTGCCTGTTGACTCACGAACAATGTTTTCAAAGTTCATTGCAAACGGTCTGTCAACTCCTGAGAATGTTATCACAAGCGGAAGCCTTCCGGCACTTTTCAGCTTTGAACACAAATCCGAAAAAGCAACTTCAAGGTCTGCCTGCTTTTTATAGATTTTGTAAACATCTGCACCGTTACGGGAATATCCTGCAAGCATAACACCCTTTTTGCTTCTGCAAATGCAAAGTGATCTTACAGACTTTTGAGCATCCATAAGCTCGTCTGCGATTGAAAGCTTGCCGAATTTTGCAAGCTCTTCGGCATATTTAGAAACAACAGCAACACTGCCGAATCCGAAGTCACGAACGAACAAATCGCCGACATCCTTAATTGACTTGACTTCTTCCTTTGCAAGGTTGATTTTTTCGCCTGCTTTCTTTTCGGCTTTGCGAATTTCAGCCTGAGCCTCTTTTTTAATCTCGGCAACCTTGGCTTTCATACGCTTTTCGCAAGCTTTTTCTGCCTGCTCAACCTTTTTGTCAACCGACTTATAAGCCTTTTTAAGCTCTGACGCATGAGCGGCGTCATTTGCGGCTGATGATTTAAGGTTGGCTTCCTTAATTTCAACAAGCTCATTTCTGTGAGCCTCTTCCTTATCGGCAAGTTCTTTAAGATGCTTTTGCTCTGTTTCATTTGCCTTTGCCGCAAAATCCGCATTCAGCTTTGCTACATAAGTGTTATGTTCAGCCTCTGCATCGTTGAATTTATGGTTAAGCGATTCAACCTCTGCCGAATGAGCGTCGTTCATCTGCTGTTTTTCTTCAGCAAAATCGGCATTCATTTTGTCGACTGTTTCCTTATGCTGAATGCGTTCGGTTTGGAGAGTATCAGTAAGCTTCTCATTTTTGCCGGTCAAATCGGTAATCTTACGAGCGTCCTCTTCAATCTGCGCATGACATTTTTCAAGGTTTTCCGTAAGAGCCGTAATCTTTGCAAGTTGTTCGGCAACCTGAGTTTCAAGTTCTTCGATATGAGCTTTCTGCTCGGCGATAACAGTTTCCTGCTCTTTCACCTTTGTCTGCAAGCGAGCATTCTCCTGCACAAGCACGAGAATTCTGTTATTTAATTCTACTATTTTTTTATTGAGTGTGTCAATAGTCTGATTGAGTTCATCAATCGTTTTATTCAACTCTTCAATAGTATCTTTTAACTGCTGATTTTCTTCCTCAAGCTCGGCAATTCTCTTTTCTGCCTCCATCAACTTGAGTTTTGTCTGCTGGAGTTCAGCCTTAACCTCTTCAAGTCGGTCTTCAAGAGCAGAAACCTTACCTCTGAGTGTGAGAATCTGCTGTTCTTTCTGATCGATTATAACCTTTAAATTATTGATTTCACTTGTAAGGTCAAGAATTTTCTTTTCACGGTCACGGATTTCACGAAGGCGGATTTCCATTTCCTCTTTACGAACAGCATCAAGCTGTGCCTTCATAACCGCCTCACGGGTTTTTTGAGGTTTTGCCGCCTCCTCAGCAAGACGGGCGTTTTCTGCGTCGTACTGGTCCTTGAGAATCACACGAAGTCCGGGGTTGGTTGCTATAGACATCATAAAATGCTCAAAGCCCATTGCAAAATAAACATCTTGCTGAACCGTGTCCGTCATCTTTCCGTCATAATCCTCGGTAACAACCTCAAAGCCCTTGCGTTTGTAGCTGTCAAGGAAGTTCCACAGTTCAACAGCCTTTTTGAAGTTAGGGTTCTTCTTGAGAAGGTTGGTCTGCGTAAGCGGCGGATGAACCTCAGGCTCATTTGCGATTTCCTTCATCAACTGAGTATTCAAAAACTCATTGAGTGTTGTTCTGATTTTTCTGATTCGGTCAAAGTCCGAAAGCTGTGTAACATCAAGAACATCGAGGTCATCGGCAAGAGTTTCATGCGATTCATTTATATAGTTAAGATTAAAATCTACTTTTTTCTCATTAAAATCAATGTGACGAACCATTGAAATATCGTTATAACTGTCGTTCGGCACATCCTTCATCTTTGAATACTTGTCGTCAACAAAGTGAAGCGCTTTACGAATGAGCGTCATAAGAACACGGTTTTCGTAAATTGCAAAGCTCTCTTCACGCTCAATTGTGAGGATTTTGTTAGGCGTTACCATATCACCCTCAACCTTGGCAATAAAGTTAGTGTGCTGCGAAAGGTGTTTAACCGACTCGGGGCCAATCTTTTTTGCAAGCTCAACTCTAACAACATTGTCAACCTGCTTAATAAAACGGCGCTGTTCGTCTATTGCTTTCTGAATGTACGGAAGAGTTTCCTCAATGGCAACAACCCATTCCATGTCTATAACCTTTTCGTTGGTCTTACCGTCGAGTCTGTCCTCGCCCTTATCGCCGTCTTTAAGGCCTTCCATTATGTAGTTGTAAGTAAAATCATTTTTCAGAATATCCTGCATATTCATATATGCTCTGAAATATTTACTAAAATCAGCCATTGATTTTTCTCCAATCAGATAGTTTACCGTTTATAAAAGGCGCAAAGTCCTTTCACCAAGCAAAGGGCGAACAGAGTTCGCCCTGAATTGCTAAAATTATACAAGCTTTTTAAGCATACGGAGATAATCCTTGCTTTCGTTCATGTTTTCTTCACCGAAAAGCTCGTCAATATACGCACAAAGGCCGTCAATCTCGTCACGGATGTATGAAATGTTAAGTGACTCAAATTTTCTGAATACTTTACGGGCAAGAACATAATCAAGACCGTCAAGCTCGGTTCCGCCTGTACCGACATAGGCAGGAACGAAGTCACGAAGCTGTTTAACAATACGGTTACCGAAAGCTATACGGAAATGCTCAATAACATAATCGTCAAGGAGAGTAATCTTCTTGATGTTTTCTTCGGAAACAACAAATTGAACCTTAGCGGCATTGAGGATGTACTCAAAATGTTTGTATGAAATGTAAACAGGATCTGTGAGAGGTGCGTCAAAAGGAACACCCTTTGTGTCAATGTTAATCGGCATAGCACGGTCGTAAACCTTATCGGTAATGGCAAAGGTCGAGTCATCGTTATTGGCAGTACCGATATACCACATATTCGGCGGGATTCTGAGCTGACCGTTTACAATATGCTTAGGGTCGCTCGGCCATGAGTTCGGGATAATATCAACAACCCACTCGTCTCTTGATGGCATTTCAAGAATTGAAAGCATTTCTGCAAAGTAATACTCAACTCTTGCGATGTTCATTTCATCAAGGATTACGGCGTAGATGTTATCATTGTAGGAAGCTTCGTACATTGCACGGAGAAGCTCTGTTTCGTTAAACTTCTTAGTAAATTCGTTGAAGTAACCAAAAAGCTCTGTTCTGTCACGCCATGACGGCTGAACAGATGCAACGATGGACGGGTTGTTTACAAACTTACCGAATGCATATGCAAGTGAAGTTTTACCTGTACCGGAAATACCCTGAAGGATAATAAGTCTTGTTGATGCGAATGACGCAACAAAAAGTCTGATAAGCTTAATATCGTAGTAAAGACCAAGCTGTGAACAAGCAAAGAGTCTGAAACGCTCACAGAACTCAGGAAGTGTGATATCGTTGTCATAAACCGGCGGAACATAATCTGCCCAAAGCTGGTCGATTTCCGTAAGCTTGTAGAAACGGCTTTCGCCTGTGTCCTCTTCTTCGCCGTTGTTGAGCGACTCGATTTCTTCGCCTGTAAGCTCTGCAATCTCGTTGGGGTTAAGACCAATCTGTGAAACCTTCATAGAGAGAATCTTATCCTTTTCAAGGTTGAGTCTCATAACCTCTTTGTTGAGTGCCTGAACCTCTTTAACAAGAGAATCTGTATCTTTTCTTCTTCTGTGCGAACGAATAAACTTTTTTACAGCGACGACAATAAGCCATACGCAAAGTGCAAGCACAGCAACCAGAAGCACAATGGCAATAATTGCAATTACCCATGCAAGGCCGCCAAGCTCCGTGGTATAGGCATTAATAATGTTTACATAAGCGGAAAAATCAAAGGCATTGCCTACTCCGCCAAATAACCCGGTGATTATTGACCATAATGAGCCAAAAAACTGACCGAGAAATTCAAAAAGAAATTTAAATACTGTATCCACGGTACTTCGTCTCCTTAAAAAAATCTACTCTCATCTTCTTTAGGCGAAATTTCATCGCCTTATGTTGCGGCAATCAGCGACTGCCGTTCGTTTCCGACGGAAACGGTTTTGTGTTAATCTGTTGTTTTTGTATTATCAGAAAATCCGTATTTCAGATGAAAAACACGGTTCACCGTTATAAATTAACTGATAATTTCTGTTGTGTTTTTACTGTGAGCTGTAACTGTATTTCTTTCTCAGCACTGAGACTGAGAAAGAAATATACCGTTACGATAAACGCTATTAGTGCGTTAGGGACAAATTTGTCATAACTTAATCGGAATTATCAGCGGAATTATTGCCGTCAGCAGGTGTTTGTACTTCTGGCTCATTTTCCGCCTTGTCCTGATTTTCTCCGACGGAGGCAAGATATTCCTCAATAGCTCTCTTTTTCTGTTCTTCGGTAAGCTCGGCGGAATCAACCGCAAGCTTTGCCTCTTCGAGAGTTTTTTCCTTATTGTAGGCAAGGAGGTTGAGAACCACTCGGATTGCTTCATAAACAAAGAAAATAATCATCGGAAGCAGAACGCAGAGGAAAAATCCAGGCTGAGTTCTGAGAAAGCTTAAAAAGTTACCCACGCCGCCAATCTTCGTACCTGTGTATTTGGCGACAATAGATGAAGAAGTTTGAAGTTCTTCATCGGGCTCCGGGTTAGTTTTCTTATTGTCACCCTGAGTTCTGTAGTAGGTAATGTTGTCATCCTTAACAACCTCAACAATTCGGTGAGTATTGAGTTCGGAATTACCGTTGATATTCTTATAGAAAGTAACAATATCGCCTTTCTTATATTCATATGAAGGATCGTCTGTAACCTCACAGAAAATAAGATCGCCTGTATTAATTGTATCTTCCATTGAACCTGTCAGAACGCTGAGGGGTGCAATGCCGAAAATATTGGGGACCCCTGATGATTTGGAAGTTAGTGACAATGTAACGATTAAAACCGACACTGCCAGAATCAAAATCACAATAATATCAATTACTATGTTTACTATTCTTTTTATAACTTTTTTCATAAGGGGTCTCCAATCGCGGGGTTAAATTAAAAATCAATTACTCTTCAACCATTGTAGAAGAAACATCAAATTTGAGTCCTGGGATTTTCTGGCCGGAAAGAGCATCTACACAATTCTCATCCTGACCTTCGAACCATACATACAACTTGTAGTATCTTACTTCATCAGGCTTCATAACTTCATCACCGGTTGTTACATCAACATGGAATGTAGTCTTTGTAGAGATCTGAGTACCCTCAGTACCGTCTGTTTTGATGATTGGGTTATAAGTCTTAGTTGTAGTAGAATATACATTGTTGCCCAATGCTACATAATCGTCAGCGGTTACTTTTGTACCGTCGATAGGAACAAGGGCTACACGAGCATACTCAGCAGCGTCTTTGTTATCACTTGTATTTAAATAGAAATCAATAGATACATCCTTGATGTCAGCAGTACCGTTATTCTTCAGGTTAAGTTCCTGAGCAAAAAGATAATCAGACGGAATTACGCCTTGTGCAGGTGAAGGAGCAACAGCCTGTAAAGTGTTCTGATCAATGACACCTGTAAGAGAGTTACTTGCTGTACCTTTTACCCATGATGTACCGTTACCTGAAGCAGGGTACATTGTTTTGTTGCCTACATTATAATCAAGATGTGATGTCCAACCGGTTCTGCTACTATCAGAAAGAAGAAGTGTACTTTGCTTTGTAGTTTTTGCACTAAAGTTATCAGCATAAGGATTTGTGCTTGTTGTAAACCAAGCAAATGTTGCTGTACCAAGTGCGAGCATTGCCACGAGGAGCATTGCTACGGAAGAGATTAATAATCTCTTTCTTGATGTTGTTTTCATAGAGAAATTCCTCCTAAATAAAATAATTTTTTGTCCCTAAAACACCATAGGGATTTTTTTGCTATATCAGTGCCGAGGCACATAATACCAAGTTGATGTAATACTATACCGAAAATTACGGTTTTGCTGTGGATTCTTCATCGTCACGAACCGAGAACAGCATTCTCATTCTGACATGACCGTTACGGATATCATCGATACATTCGGGGTCGTTACCCTCAATCCAGATTACGATTGTGTATTTGTCAATATCGCCAACCTTGAATTTTTCGGTTGATGTTTTATAAACTTCCTTATCGCTTACAAACTTTGTACAATCGGTTTCGGCTTTGCTTCTGTCTTTGTACTGACCTTTGCCGTAAATTGAGCTCTTGCCGTTTTTGTAAATCATAACTCGGGTTGCTTCATCTGCCGACTTCGCCGCACCTGTGATTTCAAGCACTGCATCATAGTCAAGCTCAACCTCTCCGTTATTTTTACAATAGAAAGTATAAGCAACATAGTTTTTGCCGTTGTGCGCACCGTCTTTGCTTGTATCAAGGTCAACAGGAAGCCATGAATATGTAATGTTTGTAACATCCTTAACCTGCTCCGCTGTAAGTGAAGCACACTGGGTTTTGAAGTCAGCATCTTCGCTAAGCACGATACCTTTTTTTACGGCTGGAGAATCAATGCTGATAATCAAGTCGCCCCATTGCGTTACAAGCGTTGAAACGATGAACAGAATAAGAAGAATGATTATGCAGACCGAAAGGATAATGCTCAAAAGCCGTCTGCGCTTTTTGTATTTTACAATCTCGATTGAATCATTTTTTACATGAAAATGTTCAATCTCGGCATCTGCCATTTTCTTATCGTTTAAGCGACTTAACTCCTCGGGAGTAATCGGTTGTTCAATTTTTGGTTTCTTTTTTCCGAACAAGTTTTTCTCTCCCCTCAAAAGTTAAATCCGTTTGGTTGTTGTTAATTAAGATATTGGCTTATTATCCTTATCGCATCCGACAAAGCCAAGCTGAACAGAAATGTGTGCATCCTGAACATCGTCATCACACTCGGGGTCGTTACCCTCAATCCAAAGGCGAACTGTTACCTTAACAGGATCGAGCTGATTAAGATGGAAAAGTCTTGTGTTGTTTGAGTAGACCATTGAACCTGACGGCAAATCAAAGGTTGTCTGTCCGTTTACGGGAGTGCTTCTGTTCGGCTCATAAATTGTTGTGCCGTTGCCTGCTCCCTCGGCTGTGAAATCAACTCTCGCACAATTTACTACATCAGCCTTTGCACCGGTTGATTCTGTCGATACCTTTGTACCGTCATCAGCGCCTGCTTTTGTGCTTTCGGTTGTGAGGTGAACCCACATTTCCTCAGTCGCAATGAAGTAGCATTCAAACTCAAGGTAGCTGCGCTTGTTAGGCTCTCTGACTGTGCCACGCTGATTGGTAAATACTGTACCCTCTCTTGTTGTGACAGGATCAAGTACCGTATCTTTAAGGCTTGAACCGTGCTTTTTAAGGTAATCGTCAATCATCTCGTTCGTGATTACCTTGCCATATTTATCAAGGTCTTTGCCGTGGTTTTCCATACTTACTTTGAGCTGAGCGGCAAGACTGATATTAAGATCAAGCCTGTCCACACCTGCAAATGTATTTACCGTGAACCACGCAACCGTTGCTGTTGTCATTGAAAGAAGGGTTATGATTGCAACAAAAACAATCAGCCTTTTTCTCTTTTTAAATGGAACTTTGTCGCTGACCATCTTATCAATAATCCTGTTAAAAAGGCCCATAAAAAACCCTCTCCTCTTAAAAAATAATGCACTAAAATGGTGCACTGCTGTACAAAATATAATAATATTCTATACCTTCAACGCACATTTTGCAATATTTATTTGTCCTCTGTCATTTTTTTTGGATGAATTCACAAGATTTTCACATTGCATTTGTGCATTCCTCTAAACTTTTCTTTTTCGATTATATTTTAACGGACTTAATCTGCTTGTCTTTTATTCATATTCTAACCTTTAAAATGATATAAAAAAACAAAAAATCCCCTTTAATTAAGGGGATTTTAGGTTTACAATAATAACAAACGACATTTAATTAAATTTGAGGCAAAAGTTACAACCGTGTAACTTATTTTGCTATATTGCTGTTTTAAATTATTTAATTTTGTTTTCTCACTATTTTGTACTCATCATAAAGTTGAAAGTAATGACAGGTGTCTGTGCTTCGGGTTAAAAACCTTGCCATTTCGTCCTCGTCAAGGTTGATATTGCAATAATCACCGAATTCGTCATCACTGACAAAGTTTGCACAAAATTCGCATTGGTCAGCCATTCTGCTCACCGTCCTTTTTGAGAAACTCATATTTATTGTAGGTGAACGGAACATAATTTTCTAGCTGATTGAAAACCTCTTCTTCGGTGTCGGCAATCGTGTATAGTCTGTTACAGGCATTGGTCATAAACTTTTCACTTACGGCATTGTCAAGCATTGCAAGCATTGAGTTATAGTAGCCTTTTACATTATATATAATGATAGGCTTTGTGTGTCTGTTAAGCTGCTTTAGTGTGAGAACCTCAAAAAATTCTTCAAAAGTACCCATACCGCCGGCACAAATTACAAAAGCGTCCGCTTTATCTTCCATAATACCTTTGCGTTCACGCATTGTATCTGTTACAATAAGTTCGGAGCATTTGTCGAAAACAACACCCACATCAATAAAAAAATCGGGTGTAACTCCGATTGTGTGGCCACCTGCGCTGTATGCGCCTCGGGCAGATGCGCCCATAACACCGTATTTTCCCGCACCGAAAACAAGGTTGTAGCCCTTTTCGGCAATCTTTTTGCCGAGATGCTCGGCAGATTCAAGATAGATTTTGTCAATTTGCTCACTTGATGAGCCAAAAACGCATATATTCATACCTATTTATCCTTTCGCATTTGCGTTGTATTTTTTCTGATTTTATCGAAAACAACCGTCGGTTATCTGAACTTAGTTTGAAGATTGCGACAGATTGCAACCATCCGCAATTAGATTATACATCTCAAATACACGGCGGTCAAGCAGTCAGAACAACGGCAATGCACAATTTACACAGAATTTATTTTTTCAAAACATTCAAAACATAAAAACTTATATTAATCATTTTATTCAACGGAGATTACATTATGTCTGCTACTTCTTCAAAACTCAAAAATCCAAACGATTCAGTTATGAATCAGCGCGTAATCAAGCTTGCGTGGCCGATATTTTTACAGCTGTTGCTCGGCATCTCACTCGGCTATGTTGACACGATTATGCTCTCAAACTACAATGAAACCGCCGTTGGTGCAATCGGCAACGCAAACCAGATTCTCGGTTTTCTGACTCTTGCCTTTAACATTATATCAAGCGCAACGGGCATAATCGTCAGCCAGTACCTTGGGGCAGGTAAAAAAGAAAAGATGAATATGATTTACACGGTTGCGTTGTCATTCAACCTTGTGCTGAGTATTGTAATCAGCTTTGTTGTTTTCATATTCAGCAGAAATCTGCTTGAGGCAATGCAGGTGCCTGCGGCAATGCTTGACGAATCGGATATGTATATGCGAATAGTCGGCGGTACAATCTTTACTCAGGCGCTTATTAATGCTTTTAACTCAATTTTTGCAAGCAACGGCAAAACCGTTTTCGGTATGATTATCGGTCTTGGAATGAACATTATCAATATCTGCGGAAATGCTCTTTTGCTCTACGGACCGCTTCAGGTTCTCGGACTCGGTGCGTCGGGTGCGGCTGTTTCCACATGCGGAAGCAGAGTTATTGCGGTAATTGCATCTGTTATATACTTCTACACGGTTATCAAAGGCAAGTTCAGCCTTAAATATCTTCGCCCGTTTCCGTATGATGTTCTCAAAAGCCTTCTTAAACTCGGCATTCCGACAGCAGGCGAGAACATTTCCTACGACTGTTCACAGCTGTTTTTACAGGCATTCATCAACACAATGGGTATCGTTGCAATCAACGCAAAAATCTACGCTAATATGCTTTCAATGTTCACATATATGATTGCTCTTGCCGCTGCAAATGCAACACAGATTATTGTCGGTCACAGCGTAGGCGCTCACGATTACGATTTTGCATACCGCAGAGTGCTGAAAACTTTGCGTTTCGGTATGATAATTTCAATCTCGGTTGCAATTGTAAACTGGTTGATTTCACCGTTTACACTCGGACTTTTCACGGGTGATAAGGCTGTTATCGCACTCGGTTCATCGGTTATGTTCATTGCAATTATTCTTGAATTCGGCAGAACAACAAACCTTGTTATAATCAACAGTATGAAAGCCGCCGGCGATGTTAAATTCCCGACTGCACTCGCAATTTTTTCAATGTGGCTTTTGAGTGTCGGGCTCGGCTGGCTGCTCGGAATTCATTTTGGAATGGGACTTACCGGAATTTGGATTGCCATGGCTGCCGATGAAATTTTCAGAGGCGTCGTTGTGTTTATCCGCTGGATAAAGGGCGGTTGGAGAGGCAAAAGGGTTGTGCTTGAAGATAAGACAAGTCCAACCGAAACGGCAGAAGTTACGGCTTAATCCGACAAAGGAATATGATACCATAAAATAAAGGAGATCAAAACTATGAATTTTGCGGAATACAATGTTAAGGACGCAAACCTTGAAGAAATTTTGCTTGCACTCAAGTCGCTTGATACGGTTGAGGCTGTCGCACTCGGCGGTTCTCGTTCAACAGGTGCAAGTGATGAAAATTCGGACTACGATATTTATGTTTACTGCGCTGAAATTCCGACAGCCGAAACAAGAGAAAATCTCCTCGAAAAATACTGTTCGATTGCAGAATTTGGCAATCATTATTGGGAGAGCGAGGACAACACGGTTATGAATAACGGTGTTCCCGTTGACATAATCTACCGTGAAGTTGACAGGTTCGGTCGGTATATTGATACGGTAATCAAGGGTGGCAAGGCTTTTAACGGCTATACAACCGCATTTTGGCACAATATCAAGAACAGCAAGGTTCTTTTTGACAAGACAGGCACTTTCACAAAATTCAGAGATATGGCGCAGATTGATTTTCCTGAAAATCTCCGCAGTGCGATTATCAAAAACAACCGCAACCTTTTGAACGGAAAGCTTCCGTCATATGACAGGCAGATTAAAAAAGCTCAGGAGCGTGGCGATATCGTCAGTGTCAATCACAGAATCACCGCTTTTCTCGAAAGCTATTTTGATGTTATCTTCGCACTCAACCGTCAGACACACCCCGGTGAAAAAAGACAGGTTCAGCTCTGCAAAAAGTATTGCACCCTCTTGCCAAAGGATTTTGAAGAAAACATAAACGCTCTTATGAAGTCAATCTCAGACGGCGGTTCATATGAAATCGTCACAGCAATGGTCAATAACCTTGATGAAATTCTTAACAATGAATTTAAATAAAAAAAGCGGTGTTGGAAAGTTCCGTCACCGCTCAGCATTTTTCAGCAATATAAAATTCAAATGGAATATTGACATTGCTTTTTGCATAATATATAATAAGAACACAAGGAAAACCGTTAAAAGCGGTTAGCCGAAAAAAGAAAAGACAAAAATAGCCGTCCCTAAGTTTTCCGGGCTGTAAGGGCGGTTATTTTTTTATTGCAACAATTATTATTGTAACAAGTAAGGTAAAACAAATTATGTATTCCACCTTTGTCACCTCCTTGCACATATTAGCCAATGCTTTCATCGGTTTGTGTTCGGATGTGACTAACCGCCTTAAACTTCCTTGTATTCTCGTATCATATTGTATCAAGCTGAAATTGCGATGTCAACCATAGATAAATACTACGCTTACTTCAGGCTCCGTATCTATACATCTCACCAAAAATCTCTTTTGCCGTAACCGCATTGTCGGTTATGGCATTTTTTAATTCGGTGATATTGTCAAACTTCTTTTCGGGACGAATGAAATCAAGCAGACGGACATCGGCTGTCTGACCGTATATTTCACCGCCGTGAAAGTCAGGCATCCAAGTTTCGCTCAAAAGCTTCGTTCCGCCGACTGTCGGCTTTACACCGATATTAGTCACACCGCAATAGACCTTTCCGTTTTCAAGCGTAACGGCAGACGCATAAACGCCGTATTTCGGCACGGCAAGATTTTCGGGAAGTTTCTGATTGATTGTCGGAGTACCGAGCTCTCTGCCAAGTCTTTTTCCGTGAGTGATCACGGCAGAAAAACCAAAATATGAACACAAAAGCTTGTTCGCACGGCGAATACTTCCCTCACTTACGAGCAGACGGATAAGTGTTGACGAAACAACATCGCCATCGTCACGCTCAGGCTCAATCACTTTAAGCTTTGTACCGTTCTCGTCACAAAGCTTTTTGAGCAACTCGGTATCGCCCTCGCCGTTTTTTCCGAAACGATAGTTAAAACCGCAGACAACAAATTTTGCATTGAGGTCGCCGAAAATAATTTTCTCGACAAAGTCCTTTGCAGACATATTCATCAGCTTTTTAAAGTCGGGACTGAAGGTATGTTCAATACCCAAGCGTTCAAGCGTTTTCAGCTTATCTTCCGTTGTCATAAGTGCACCCTTAGAAGATTTTCCGAGAACCTCCTTCGGGCTTTGAGCAAATGTAAAGCACACGGGCAAAAGTCCGTTTTTCTTCTGCTCAACAGCCGAGAGAATAACCCTTCGGTGTCCCTTGTGAAGTCCGTCAAAAAATCCGAGAGCAACGGCAGTATTCAATTTTTCGTGTTCTGAAACAGTAAAATTCTGCATATATATTTCCTATGATTAAATTAAATTTTACCGCTTTTCAAAAGTGCGGCAGTCTTTAAAACGGCAATCTGTGTTTTGGAGTCGGGTATCATATTGTTAAGCACCATTTCAACGGCTTTGTTGAGGGGAATTTTTTCAACATTCAAAAACTCACCCTCGTCAAGCTTTTGCTCACCCTGTGACTTTACCCGACAGGCATAAAGATGGATAATTTCCGAGGTGTATCCGGGAGACGGATAGACCTGACCGAGAGAAATATAGGAGTAACCCTCAAGTCCAGTTTCTTCAAGAAGCTCACGCTTTCCGTTTTCAAGCGGAGTAGAACCCTTTTCAAGCTTGCCGGCAGGAAGCTCAAGCACAACCTCCTTGTACGGATAACGAAACTGCTTTACAAAAGAAAGGTTATTGTCCTCATCAAGAGCGGCAACGCATACTCCGCCCGGATGATTGACTACCTCCCTCTTTGACCTTTTACCGTCAGGAAGCTCCACTTCGTCAAGGACTATATGCAGAACTCTGCCGTCAAAAATTTTCTTGCTGTCAAGAGTTTTTTCAAAAAGCTCCATAATTATGCCTCCGTTTTAAAGATTGAATTATCGAAAGGAAAGGATTTTGTTATGCCCGATTATAATGTTTTTCCCGATTACAAAACACGCAAGGAAATCATAAACGAGCTCTGCGACAGGTACAAGTTCATCAAGCATTGCTTTGCCGGAAAAAGCGTGTGCGGAAGAGGTATTGATGTTCTGCACATCGGCAACACCAAGAATCGTGTACTCTACTGCGGTGGTTTTCACGGCTCGGAGTACCTCACAATACTTGCCCTGTTGAAATTTTTTGAAGAATGTTGTGAGGCAATGGAAAGCGACAAAACTGTCGGCGGATGCAAAATCGGGAATTTTTTAAGCATTCGTGGTCTTACGATTGTGCCTTGCGTAAATCCCGACGGCACGGAAATTGCCTTGCATGGCAGTGACGCCGCATTCAAATACAAACCGCTTGTCGAAAAGGTCTGCACCGATACATATAAATGGCAGGCAAATGCCCGTGGAGTTGACATCAACCACAATTTCAATGCGGGTTGGTGCAGGCTTAAACAGCTTGAATTAAAGAACAATATCAAGTGTCCGGCGCCGACAAGATTCGGCGGCAATCATCCCGAAAGCGAACCCGAAACTAAAGCTCTGACAACACTTTGCCGTAATATTGACTTTGAACGGGCAATCGCTCTGCACAGTCAGGGACGAGAAATTTACTGCTCGTTCGGCAGACACACCCCCGTTCTGAGCTTTCGGCTTGCGTCAATTTTCTCACAGGCAAGCGGCTACAACATAGCCTTTCCCGAGGAGATTGCCACAGGCGGCGGCTTTAAGGATTGGTTCATCGAAAAATTCCGCCGACCTGCCCTCACCATAGAAATGGGACTCGGCAAAAATCCTCTCCCCCTCTCCGATTTTGAAGAAGAATACAAAATCCTGCAAAACATTCTCTGCCTCGGAGCGGTGGTTTAAAAATTTAATTTCATTGTATTTACAGCACTGAACACATATTGTTTGGTGCTGTTTTTAATTAAAAGGGCGCGTTAAACACACATTTGGGCGCGTTAAAATTATTCCTAACATTTTCTTATAAAACTCAAGGGCAACCTCGGTTGCCCTTGTTTATTTTGTTATTTTTAATAACTTTGATTAATTTTTATCGTCCTCATCATCAAAGAAAGAGATTGAGTTTACAATATTGTCAACAGCCTCGTCTGAAATTACATTCGGCTCGTCAAGATATTTTGATCTTTTTTCAATGCTGTCAATAGCCATCTGCATCTGCTCCTGGGGAGTTGACGGTTTTTTCGGAGCGTCGTAAATCTCGTTATCCTCGGGATTTGAGATGTTCACATACTCCTCTTTTTTAGGCTCTTCTTTAACCTCGGGTTCTTCCTCAGGCTCAACGATTGCAGGCTCATTGCCGTCATCGGGAACTTCAACTTCCTTTGTCACATCTTCCGCAGATTCCTCTTTTACGGGTTCTTCTGCTTTTTCGGCAGATTCGTCATTTTTTTTTGACTTGTCAACGCCAAAGTTCGGAGCATCGTAATTTTCGTCAATCTCCTCTGCGGCAGCCATAATTACCTCACCGGGAGCGTCAATCTGCTTTTCTCTTCTCGCCTCGGCAACAGCCTTGAGTTCATCAAGGTGATTTACAGGCTTTTCAACCTTTTCGCTGTCCTCATCAAAATAGATATCATACCATACGAGGAACACATAAATTGTCCAAACTCGTCTGCTGTTATCTTCTTTTCCGCTGAAATGACTGTCGAGCCATGAAACAAGGACATCTGTATTGAAGAATTTCTCGGCAGTTTTGCCCTTGAACTTTGTCTTTACAACATTATAATACTTCTCGTCACGAAGCCATACTCTTGTCGGTACAGGGAAACCGAGTTTCTCTTTTTCGGCAGTAGCCTCAGGCATATGGCGAACGGCAGCCTTACGCATTGCATACTTTGTGTTGTGCTTGTTGCAGCGCAGTTTTGTCGGGAGCGATGACGCAACCTTGAAAACCTCCTTATCGAGGAAAGGAACACGAAGTTCAAGCGAGTTAGCCATACTCATTCGGTCGGCTTTAAGAAGGATGTCGCCGACCATCCACATATTGATGTCGAGATACTGCATTTTTGTAACATCGTCATACTTACGGCAACGATAATAATATTTTCTTGTAAGATCCTGTGGGCGTGTTGCAATTGACGGATCTTTCAAAAGCTCCTGCTTCTGCTTGTAGTCATACATAAATGCGTTACCGATATAACGCTCCTCAAGCTTGTCACAGGCACGGATAAGATAATCTCTGCCCTTGATGTCGGGGAGCTTTCTGCAAATTGCTCTTATTGCCTTTCTGATGCAATGCGGAACAATTGTCTGATAAATTTTGAACACTCTAGGATCGTTGTAGCAAGTGTAACCGCCGAACAATTCGTCTGCACCCTCACCCGAAAGGACAACCTTTACATAATGGCTTGCAAGACGGGATACAAAGTAAAGTGCGATACATGACGGATCTGCAAGCGGCTGGTCCATATGGTACTGAACAGTCGGAACAGCGTCCCAGAATTCTTCACTTGAAATAAGGTGAGTGTGGTGTTCAACACCGATTTTTTCGCTGAGATTTTTTGCCCAGCTGATTTCGTTATATTTTTCGCCAAAGTCAAAGCCGACTGTAAATGTTTTCTGGTCGGCAAAATATGTTGAAACATAGCTTGAGTCAACACCGCTTGAAAGGAAACAGCCAACCTCAACATCGGCAATTTTGTGAGCGTTTACGGAGTTTTCAAAAACCTTTTCAATTCTGTCAACAGCCTCTTCCTCTGTCATTTCTTCATCGGGATTGAAACGAGCCTCAAAGTAACGGGTAGTTTCAACCTCGCCGTCCTTGTACCAGAGATAGTGACCGGGCATAAGGCAGTAAACACCCTCAAAGAAAGTTTCGGGCGGAACTGCATACTGGAATGAAAGGTAGGAATCAAGTGCCTTTCTGTTGAATTTCTTTTCAAACTTAGGATATTCAAGAATACTCTTGATCTCACTTGCATAGACAAAGTCATTGCCTATCTGAGTGTAGTGCATCGGCTTAATGCCGAAAAAGTCACGGGCAATAAAAAGTGAGTTATCCTTTGTGTTGTAAATAGCAAAGCCGAACATACCACGGAGTTTTGGGAGCATATCTTCTTTCCACTCTTCAAAGCCGTGAACAAGCACTTCACTGTCTGTATCTGTATAGAACTTATGACCTTTTGCGATAAGTTCTTTTCTCAAATCCTTGTAGTTATAAATTTCACCGTTGAATGTGAGAACAAGGCTTTTATCCTCATTGTATATAGGCTGATGACCTGCACCGAGGTCAATAATGGAAAGTCTGCGAAATCCCATGGAAATATTGTCGTCCGTAAAAAATCCGTCCGAGTCGGGACCACGGTGAGTGATAACCTCTGTCATATTTCTGATGACATCGGCTCTGTTTTCAACCTGTCCCATAAAGCCGGCTATGCCGCACATATCACAATTCCCCTTTCAAGGTAATTTTCAAAATTAACCGCATTAGACTAATGCCCTATTTTAAACATTTTATCACAATTTACTCCCAAATTCAACTGTTTGCAGGCATAAGTTTCAAATCAAAGCAACGCCCCTCAGCCTTTTTTATTCTTTAAGTATTCATCAAGCAAATCCGCTGCATATCTGCACAATTCAGGACACGGACGGGCGGCATAATATTTTTCTGTTCTCTCGGACGGAGTCGGGGTATCCTTTGCCTTTGCTCTCATACCGAGAAGGTCACGGCAAATGATTGAACCGTTGTCCTCTTTGAACCTTTCGGCAAGCTGCTGAACCTCGGTGTAGACACGCTTTTTGTCTGCATTATCCTTGCTGTCACTGTAACCCCTTGCAAGGCCTAAAGCCATATACATTCCCGTAACAGTACCGCAGACCTCACGCATTCTGCCTATTCCGCCGCCAAACGGCGATGCAAGCATAAGAGCAGTCTGTTCATCAAATCCCAAATCGTCACAAAATGCAAGCAATACAGCCTGAGCGCAGTTGTAGCCCTGCATAAAATTATTCTTAGCAATTTCACCTTTTGTCATACCAATTTCTCCTTTTGACAAAGCAATTTCATACAAGCCAAGTATAGCACCGAAAGGCGCATACTGCAACGATTTTTTGCTTGTGAAAGAGATTGCCATATGTTATAATTTAGGGAGTTATGATGATAAATAAATCAATATTGCTTAACCGTAGCGGCGGTCAGTGACCGCCATTCAAACCGATTGCAAAATCGTTTTGACATTACTCGGCTGTTGCTTGTAGTACAGATAAGCGTATTTATAATTCAACATAATGTTATTAAAAGTAAAATCGGAGGGATAATATGATTGGCATTTTATATTTCAGTTCAACAGGCAACAGTTTATATATCGCACAAAAGATACAAGACCAAATGGGCGGTCAAATAAAATACATTCCGAACTATAACGGTAACGGAAGTGAATTTGAAAAAATCATTTTGGTTACACCCATTTATTCCTTTGGAATGCCAACATTTGTTTACGATATTATTCCGAGATTAAATAAAGCAACAGAACTTATTATTATTCAAAATTACGGCGGTATGGTCGGCGGTGCGGATTACTATATATATCAATATGCCAAGGAAAACGAATTAAATATTAAAGCCGTTTATACAATTAAAATGCCTGAAAATTTCACGCTTACATTTACCGTACCTAAATTTTATGTCAATCGTACTTTAAAAAATGCAGACAAAAGAATTAACAATGTAATAAACAGTATAGTTTCAGGTTATTACAAAATACCAAAGAAATGTAAAACAAAAAGAGATACATATTTAAAAAACAAATCTAATTGGCATCTCATCGGCGAAGATTTTTCAACAACCCAAAACTGCATAAAATGCGGAAAGTGCGTATCAATTTGCCCTGTTAATAATATTTCACTACAAAACGAAAAAATTGTGTTTTCAAACAAATGTGTTGCCTGTTTGGGTTGCTATCATCGTTGTCCGCTAAAAGCGATTATTTATAAAGGAAAAAATAAGAAGGACAGATATATCAACTCAAATGTGATTGAAAGCAACATAGGCAGAGATTTATAACTTTCGATTTTCCCACAGATTTAATCAAATACGGTTGCTTTATTCGGCAGAATTGGTATAATAATTTACAGAACATAACTCATTAAAATTCAGACATTAAAGAAAAAGGTGATTAACATTGTCTTTTCCACAGGATAAAATAAGAAATTTCAGCATTATTGCTCACATTGACCACGGCAAGAGTACGCTTGCAGACAGAATTCTTGAGCAGACCAACTCCGTTTCCGAAAGGGATATGGAGGCGCAGCTGCTTGATGACATGGACCTTGAGCGTGAGCGCGGCATTACAATCAAGGCGAGGGCGGTTAGCGTTATCTACAAAGCCGATGACGGTGAAGAATATCTTTTTAACCTCATCGACACCCCCGGTCATGTTGACTTCAATTACGAGGTTTCCCGTTCACTGGCGGCTTGTGAGGGCGCTATTCTTGTTGTTGACGCATCACAGGGCATTGAGGCGCAGACTCTTGCAAACACATATCTTGCCGTTGACAGCGGACTTGAAATTGTTCCCGTTGTCAACAAAATTGATTTGCCGAGTGCCGACCCCGACAGGGTTATTCAGGAAATCGAAGATGTAATCGGTATTCCTGCCGAGGATGCTCCGAAAATTTCCGCAAAGGCAGGAATCAACATTCACGCAGTTCTTGAAAAGGTTGTTCACGATATTCCTGCTCCGACAGGCGACATCAACGCTCCTCTGCGTGCATTGATTTTTGACAGCTACTACGACAGCTACAAGGGCGTAATTATATATGTAAGGCTCAAAGAGGGACAGATTCACCCGGGCGATGAATTCAAGCTTATGGCAACGGGCAGTGTGTTCAATGTTGTTGAGTGCGGACTTATGCACGCAACCGCCCCCGAAAAGACCGACGGTCTTTATGCAGGCGAGGTTGGTTACATTACGGGTTCAATCAAGACTCTTGCAGACGCAAAGGTCGGCGACACGGTTACACTCACATCAAATCCCGCAGAAGAACCGCTCCCCGGCTACCGTGAGGCACAACCTATGGTTTTCTGCGGTATCTACCCTGTTGACGGCGCAAGATACGGCGACCTTAAAGATGCACTTGAAAAGCTTCAGCTTAACGATGCGGCTCTTTCGTTTGATCCCGAAACATCGGTTGCCCTCGGATTCGGTTTCCGTTGCGGATTTTTGGGACTGCTCCACATGGAAATTATTCAGGAGCGACTTGAAAGAGAATATCAGCTTGACCTCATCACAACCGCACCGAGTGTAATTTACAGAATCACACGCACAGACGGCACGGTTGAGATGATTGACAACCCGACAAACTACCCCGATCCGTCACTTATTCAAATGGCGGAAGAGCCTGTAACAGACGCTCACATCTATGCACCTAAGGAATATGTCGGCAATATTATGGAGCTTTGTCAGGACAGACGAGGAACTTTTGTCGATATGCAGTATATTGATGCCGACCGTGTTGATTTACATTATGTACTTCCTCTTGCCGAGATAATCTACGACTTTTTCGACACGCTCAAATCACGCACAAGAGGTTATGCATCATTCGACTATGAGCTTAAAGAATATGTTCAGAGCAACCTTGTTAAGCTCGATATTATGCTCAACGGCGAGGTTGTCGATGCACTTTCGTTCATCATTCACGCCGACAAGGCATATTCAAGGGCAAGAAAGATGGCTGAGAAGTTAAAGGAAAAGATTCCGAGACAGCTCTTTGAAATTCCGATTCAGGCTTGCATCGGCGGTAAAATTATTGCCAGAGAAACCGTAAAGGCTATGCGTAAGGATGTACTTGCCAAGTGCTACGGCGGTGATATTTCCCGTAAGAAAAAACTCCTTGAAAAGCAAAAAGAAGGTAAAAAGCGTATGCGCCAGCTCGGTTCTGTTGAAGTTCCGCAGGAGGCATTTATGGCGGTTCTCAAGCTTGATACGGATTAACGGTGAAGATATGAAAGAACTTGCTATGTTTTACAACTTTTCGGATGAAAGATTTCGCAAGGCAAAGTTTGCACTTATGCCGTTGAAAATTCAGGTTAAAAAGGTTGAAAAAGAAGATTTCAATCAGCCTATCGGTTTCCTTGCAGGCATCAAGGGCATTGAGCCTGTGGCAGAAAAGTTTGACGGTGACGGCTTTGACGAAGAAATGATTGTTATGCACAATTTCACGAATAAGACAATTGATTCGCTCATCAAGGCACTGAACAAATGCGGTGTCGGACGAGTTCCGCTCAAGGCGGTTATTACTCCCACAAGCAAAGATTGGGACAGTCTGACGCTTATCAAAGCACTTAAAGCCGATCATGAAGAAATGCTTAAAAAATTGAAAACGAAAAGTTGAAAATGGAAAATGAAAGTCGGGAAGACAGTTTGCAAAATGCAAAACAATGTCTTCCCGACTGTTTTTATTTATATGAAATTACCGCCACATTATTACAATCAATTTTTAAGAATTTTCTCAATCAATTGTGCAACACCATCGTTATTATTTGACGGGATTACAATATCGGCACGGTCAAGGCAACTTTGGCTTGCGTTTTCAACAGCCGCACCAAGTCCCGACTCGGCAATCATGTCGGCATCGTTATCTGCATTTCCGCAGGCGCAGACATTTTCCATGCCGATATTCAAAAAGTCACACAAACGCAGGAGTGCCTTCGCCTTTGATGCCTCTGCCGACATAATCTCAACAAAATGGTCGGTTGAAGTCGTAATTTCAACGCTGTTACAAGCCTTTTCGATACTGCTCCACAGCCTGTTGCGAAGCTTTTCGTCCGTACTTACAATGCTGATGAGGTCAAGCTCATTTCTATGCTTGCTCAAAAAGCTTCTCATATCGACAATCTTACCGTGGCATGAACGGGTGTATTCAAAATATTCAGGCTCACAGCCGTAGTCAAGCGGTCTATGCACATATCTGACATCGGCATATGTAAATCCGTCAATAAATCCCTCAAGAATAACATCGTCATTACGCACAGCACCGAGAATTTTCAACACATCATCGGGTAAAATCAGCGAACGGTGAACCGTTTTTCCGCACTTGCTTATTACAGCGCCGTTCGAGGTAATCGCATAGTCCAGACCGACAATGTTCATCACGCTGTCGGGCATCATAACGAACGGTCTGCCGCTTGCCGCAACAACGGTTATTCCGCTTTTGATCGCAGATTCAATGGCAGTTTGCGTTCTGTTGCTCAAGGTGTCGCTGTCGGCAAGAGTTGTGCCGTCAAGGTCAAGTGCAATCAGCTTAATATCTTTCATCTTATCCATACAAATCCCTCTGTCAGATTTTCTTCGGGCAAAATCCGTTCATACAGCATTCTTCACATTTTGCCTTTCTTGCGGTGCAGACTGCTCTGCCGTGCAGAACAAGTCGGTGGCAAAAGTCATTGCTTTCATCGGGCGGCAAAAGCTCACGCAATGCAAATTCAATCTTTTTCTGATCCTTTAAATCGTGAAGTCCGAGCCTTTTTGTAATGCGTATGCAATGTGTATCAACCACAACCGCAGGCTTACCGAAAATGTCACCGCACACAAGATTTGCGGTTTTTCTGCCGATTCCGGGGAGTTTTGTCAAATCGTCAATATTATCGGGAACGACACCGCCAAAATCGTCACAAAGCATTCTTGCCATTTCAACAATATCTTTTGATTTAGTCTTATAAAGTCCGCAGCTTTTTATATACTCAGCAACTTCTTCGGGAGTTGAGTCGGCAAAATCCTGAGCCGTTTTGAACCTGTCAAACAACGAAGGAGTGACCATATTAACCCTTGCGTCCGTGCATTGAGCGGCAAGCCTTGTTGCAATGAGCAGCTGCAACGGATCTGTGTAGACAAGCGAACATATTGCGTCGGGATATTCTTTTTTCAAGGCATGAACAGCGTTCACGGCAATTTCTTTTTTAGTCATAAATTCACCCCGTAATTTTAAAAAAATGCAAAAAATGCGATTAAATACTGTTTTCTCCAGTATAACACAAAAATTCTGCTATTGCAATCAGGATAAAAAACTGGTACAATAGATGCATAAAAGTTAGAAATTTGTTTCGGAGGACAAAAAATGTACAATAATTACATTTTTGACTTATACGGCACTCTCATCGACATTAATACAGATGAATGGAACGATGATTTGTGGAAGAAAATTGCCATTCTCTATGCCTACAAGGGTGCACACTACACCTATGACGAGCTTAACGAGGAGTACGACAGACTTGTCCAGGCTGAAAAAAAGGCTGTTCTCAAAAAGTCTCCCGACACAAAAGTTGTTGACATAAAAATTGAAAAGGTTTTCCGCAAGCTTTTCACGCAGAAAGGCGTTAAGGTTACAAAAGCCGAGGTGTTTTTTATTGCCGAGGCATTCCGTTGCTACTCAACAAAGTACATCAAGCTTTATGACGGTGTACTTGATCTTCTCGACACTCTCAAGGCAAAAGGCAAAAAGATTTATCTTCTCTCAAACGCACAGCGTTCATTCACAGAAAATGAGCTGAATATGTTTGATCTGACAAAATATTTTGACGGCATTTGCATCAGCTCTGACGAAGAATGTTCTAAACCTGACGAAAAATATTTCAAAACACTTTTTGACCGTTACGGACTTGAAAAGAGCGAGTCAATTATGATTGGCAACGATTATATCAGCGATATCGGCGGTGCGGCTGATTTCGGTATCGACAGCCTGTACATTCACCAGAGCATTTCACCCGACATTGACGGCGAACTCCGCAGTACATATAAGGTTATGGACGGCGATGTGTACAAAATCAAAAAGCTCATTATTAATCATTCGTGAAGACCGTTTAACTAATAAATAACATTTAATGCCCGAGCGTAACATTGCAACGCTTTTTGCAAGCAGTTACATAAGCATTGGAGCTTTCTAATATGATTTAGCTGAAAATGAGGAGTCCATAATCATGAAAAAAAGTGTTTTAATCAGTAATATCATTTTATTGTTTTGGTACTTTCTTGCAATGATTGGAATAAAAATAGGAGATAAGTATTTAGTCGAGGGTTCTTTTAAAGATGAGTGGATATTTATGTTAATCCCAATTGCTACATTTTTGCTAATGCTTTTTACTAAGAAAATTGGTAAAATACTTCATCTGATATGGCTCGGAATGTGGTTTGTCACTCAATTTCTAAGCCACGAATGGTATACAATATTCGGAAATGGTTTCATGGGAAATATTGATAACAAAATAGCCTATTTTAAAGATTGCATTTCACTTATAAGCATAGAAGGAAAGTATGTCCCTGATATGTATCACATTATACTGCACATTTTGATAATTATAGCAATTATTGTTACTACTAAATTTTCCAAAAAACGCAGTAAAATCTGATACTCTTTAAGAAGTAAAATTATCTAAAAACAACAATATACATCCGCAATTGTAGCGGCGAACCGTGTTCACCAATTATTTAGATTGTAAAATCTAAACGAAAAATAAATATACTGTAATATCGCACTTTAGGCAGTACATCCTTGTACTGCCTTTTATTTTGCAAAATCATTATGTAAAACGCATAAATTCAATTCATCCGCACACACTTTTACAAAGGAAGTGTGCAGATGAAACGCAAAGTACCCGATTACAAAAAGATTTTAACACCAAGTGATTTAGAGCTTAACACCTGTTCAAATCAGGATTGCACAGGACTTATTCCAACGGCTGTACAAAACGAAGAACAGGCTGATTCATACGAAGAACTTTATCCCTACATCAGCGGTGTAGCACCGCGCCATGTTCAAGAAGATAGTTTGAAAAGCGATAAGCTCTAATACCCGAGGTAAGTTTATCATTTTACCTAACTGCTCGTTATGCGGTGTAGCACCGCACCATGTCCAAGAAGATAGTAAAGATAAGGAACAACTTTAATCCTAAGATGTACTATATTAAGATGACACTAAAGACCAATCAAAAAACAGCGGAAGCAATGTGTTTGTGCATTACTTCCGCCGATTTTATATTTTCAATTTTAATCTGAAGAAATTATTTTGTATAGCCATGTTCTTTACACATCATATCGTAATAACCGACTACGAAAAAGTCTGTATGCTCATTTTTAACATACGGACCATAGGTAATGTACGGGTACCTTGGCGAAATATTATAGTTACCGTAAGCATACCAACGCATTGTATCATCAAAATACTGTATACCATCCTGCTCGTCAAGGAAAATATGATTGTTTCCAAAGTCGCCATTAAGACCAACAATAAATTTTTGTAAATCAGTAGCGGCAATGACCGATATATCGCTTTCATACTTTGCTACATTTGTTAACATCTTCTGCGCACCTGTAAATTCAACCTCATGGGCGATATATTTCTGAATAAGGGTAGCATCGACAACATTAACAACACCGTCTTTGTTCACATCACCTTTTAAAGTATAGGCATTCGTCATCTTATTGTACACAGCAAGAAGTTCGTTGTAGGCATTTGTAATAGCCCAAACATCGTAATCATTAGTGCCTGCAATATACGGCTCTAAGTTGGTTTTTAAATCAGCAAGCTTATGCTGAAATTCGTTCCATTGCTCATCAGAATACCAGTTGTTGTAATTCTGTTCCTTACAGGCATTATCGTAAGCAGTTTTGGCATATGCAACATCAACATGAAGGTTATAAGCGGCACTATACAGCTTGTCCTTCATATTTTTATATTCCTCGGCTGTTGCAAGTTCGTCCTGATTATAAAGATTGTATGCAGCATTATATGTATCACCTGCAACATAGTTATAGATTCTCGCCTCACCAATGTTTGTGTTGAGAATTTTAAATGCGTCAAGGAGCCAGCCAAGTTTCTCACGCTCTATTTCAGTTTCGGACTTTTCATTTTCAGCAGCAAATGTTGTTAAAATGAAAGATGAAACCGCCAAAATTCCAACGAGTATGATTGATAATAATTTTTTCATTGTTTATCCCCCTATATCATCTTCTGTATCAATGTGCTGTACCATCCAAATTTACATCATAGTTTTTAGAACTGTTATCATTGTACCATATACAGTAATTGTAATCAATACTATTTCAATATTTGGTTATAAAATACCCCTTTACTTTTTTCTGAAATATAAACAAAAAAGCACCACATAATGTGGTGCTGAAAGTTCAAATAAACCACCGATTACTCGGTGTATATAAAAGGGTAAACACCCTGAAAACTGAATAAAGGAAAGAAGATTAAGAAGAAAGAATAGTTAAATTCATATTGGAATGACCAATCGGGTTAAAGTATATACTACACAGCTGACCAAAGAAATCTTGTGGTCAAGCCCTCGACCTATTAGTACTGCCAAGCTGAATGCCTCACGGCACTTACACACGCAGCCTATCAACCTCGTAGTCTTCAAGGGGTCTTACTCGTTATACGATGGGATATCTAATCTTGGAGTCGGCTTCACGCTTAGATGCTTTCAGCGTTTATCC